>Ga0307511_10000206_pt1 | contig 59676 bp, 83 predicted proteins | sample 13_EM_MG_FD_200266 | JGI IMG/M metagenome (GOLD analysis project Ga0307511, IMG submission 200266) | Populus trichocarpa ectomycorrhiza microbial communities from riparian zone in the Pacific Northwest, United States - 13_EM | ecosystem: Host-associated > Plants > Roots > Unclassified | place... | reverse complement strand
CCCCCCCCCCCGGCGACAGGTGACCCAGCTCACCAAAACCCGTTGCAATGAACCGTGGTCGGTGTGCTTGTGAAAGGGAGGGGGTGATCTACGTTCACAAACGCTGACACGCGCAAAGGCACTATCTTCAATGGCGCATTCGGATCGTTCAATTCGATCGTTCCTTCGTCTGGCCCTTCTCCTCGGAACGCCTCGAGAAAGCCGGAAAGGTGCGCCTCTTGGAACTCTTTCCCTCTTCCTCTCGGTCGGCTCCAAATTTCCTCCTCTTCCGGACGATGGTTAGCGACTTTTCCTTTGGGGATCCGCGCGCCCTCGACTTGACCACAGAACTCTTCTTTGGCGGTGAATGTGAGGGCCTAGCGAGGCGTGGTGGTGTAGTTGGTCGAGGCAGACTGCTAGCATCCGTCTTCTTCTTCCCTCTCTTCAATCCGCTCCTGCCTAATCCGAACAACATCAGCCCGTTTCTCGCCTTGTAGGTGCGCCTTCCGTTCACTACATTCCCACCATTCGGAGGGGCGCTGGCGGCCTCCTGCGAATCCGTTTATGCGGTACTCGTGCTGCTATTGGCCCCGTGTCCCTGTTCTGGTCGGATCTTGTCCCTCCTCAATCGGGCCTTAACGAGACTCTGCGTGGATCTCTTCTGTTTCTGGGCTTGGATAACCTCTTTGTCATGGACTTTGATTTTGCTTCCTCTCCACTTGTTTGGAGGTTAGGTGCCGAGAAGCTGGGTCCCAACCGGTCTAGGTCACGTCTGGGACGTCCCCCTCTACTTTCCCTGGGATCTCCCCCGTTTTCTCTGGGACGCCGAGCGATTAGGCTGCCGGTGCTTGTGAACCTCGAGCCGCCTTCTGTAGGCGGGTTGGCACCATCATTGTCGGCACCCTGGCCGCTAGAGGATAGTAACTTCATCTCGAAAAAATGGTTGATACCTATACCCATCTGTGCTGGTGGAGGTAGGCCTTCGAGTGCTAGGGTTGGGGTAGGTTGGATAGCATCCCCGTGCGGTGTAGAGTGTAGGCAGATGCTGGGGGTATCTGAAGGCTCAGACGTCCTGTTTTTATACTATTCGGTGGGCCACTCGGCCACACCCCTGTGAAGCTTGGGCGACGGTCCAAGTGTTTGTGTGCCCTTGAGGTGGCGCGCGACGTGGGCGTTGGGTCAACATCGTCCCGCAGCCCCATTGTGTTGGCCGCCACTCTAGCACTCGCGTGGTCTTTGGAATGTCCTAGTGTGACACCTGCAAAAACCTCGCTGGCCCTTTTGCTTCTGGTCTGTTGGATTCCCTGGTATCGCGCCCATTAGCCTGAAAAGGTTGCTAGTGTGTGATGGCGTTGAATGCGCATATAGCGAGCGGTAATGTATGTACGTGCGGAAATGAACGAACTACGAAAGGGCAAGGCGCACGTTTCAGCCGTGGGAAGTGTTGACCGGGCGACCGGGGGGGGAGGATTGCGTCAGGCGACGGAATGCCTCGTCAGCTTGGTACAATTGGTAGCGACGTCGATAGCGGCAGGGGGTGTTGCAGTTACTGTTGTGTCCCAAGAGAGGCGGTGCTGGGTTCTCGTGTGACCTATGGCTGACGCCGCTGGGCACGAGAGGCGAACAGCCTTCCCCCAACGGCCACACTTCCCAGACTCTTATCTATGTACATCGGGCCCAAAGGGGGCGGAAGCGATGTAAGGCACAGCTTGCCGCTGCCCGCGGAGGATGTGAGCCGGTTCACGTGACAGCCACGCGAGCCCGAGTTGCTATAAGGACTCTTCCGGGGGAGAGTTCCCATCACCCCCCACCTTGTCCGCCCCATTCGCTTGGAGCGAACAGAGTACAACCCCCCCTCCGTCCCAACATCTACGACAAGTTGTGAGCTATGAAACTGTTGCTTGTCCCTCTCCTCCTTGCTGGCCTTTCAGCTACCTCTGTCGCCGCCCACGGGTCGGTCAAGCCAAGGAAGTCTCTGGGCTTCGGCCCAGTTCACCCTCACGCAGTCTTCCTTTCCAACCCTTCGGAAATTCCCCAGACCTTTGGCGTTCCCCAGAGCGACGATCCCCTCAAGCTTGCGCAGAACTTTGCGAATGGCCTCATCCCTCCCCACCTTGGTGACGCCGCCATCTTCGTTCTCCGTAAGGACTCATACACGGATAAGAACACCGGCGTAACCCACGCCTACCTCCGCCAGTTCATCAATGGACTCGAGGTCGCTGACGGTGACCTTAACGTGAATATCAAGGACGGAATCATCCTTTCATACGGAAACTCGGTGGGTTCCATGCGATCACACGACCTGCTCCATCACTGACATGACCGTATTCAGGCTTATCAAGGCCCAGCGCCCGGTAGCAACCCCGTCCAAACTCCCACTCACCCCCATGCGGACTACTGTTCCCAATTGTCCAGCGAGCTCGATGCTCGCAATACCCACTACAAACGCCAACTTAACGGCGAGCAGACCATCCTTCAAGACCTCGCTTACTATCGCGATGCTTTCCTTCGTCCCCTTGAGCACATCCTCGAATCAACTTGCGCGTTCACGGACCTTCCTGCCGACTTCATGTCCAAGAATCACAAGCTAGAAGACCCTCGTCATGCCCTCCTCCAGTTCATGATCGCCGCTACCCCCGAGGATCACATGGTTCAGGACATCCTTTCCAAGTACGACAACTACATTAATGGCATGACCTCCCATATGGAGCACCGCTTTGTTGGTGGCGAAGCCCATTCCCTCGTAGAAATCGTCCACAACGTCCCCGACACCGTCAACCCTGTCAAGGCTCGTCTGGCCTACATACAGATCCCTGATGGTGATTCCACCCACCTCGACCTCGTCTGGAAGTTTGAAGTGGAGATGAAGGACAACTGGTACGAGGCCGCTGTCTCCGCCAACTCTCCTCACAAGATCATCTCTGTGGTCGACTGGGCCTCCGACGCCCACGCTCCTATCCCCAGGAAGGACAAGGGTCTCGCAACCTACACCGTCTTCAAGTGGGGTATCAACGATCCAAGTGAAGGCGGTCGATCCATTGAAACGGAGAGCAACGACAAGCTCGCCAGTCCCTTGGGCTGGCACTCCCTGCCCATCGCCAACGACCCATACTCGTCCAACAAACGCTTCAGGCACGGTTCTGCGATCCGCAACACCACTGTTACGTGGGGTAACAACGTTTTCGCCCATGAGAACTGGGAGGGCCGAAATGCCTACCTCTCCAACTACCGACCGGACGGTGGAGCGGATCTCGAATTCGACTTCGCTTACGACCCCAAACCCACCACCAACGAGGATGCTTTGGAGGAGGCGAGGAAGTACATCAATGCCACCGTGACCCAACTGTTTTATACCTCCAACATGGTTCACGATCTCTACTACCGGTATGCGCCTCTCTTTCATGACCGATTATAGCAGCTGACCACACATTTAGTTACGGATTCGATGAGCTATCAGGTAATTTCCAACAGCACAACTTTGGCCGAGGTGGCGAGGAAAACGATGGTGTCATTGCCAATGCTCAGGACGGCAGTGGATTTAACAACGCCAACTTCATGACCCCACCCGATGGTCAGAACGGTCGCTGCAGGATGTACCTCTGGAACGGTGCAAACCCTTACAGGGACGGCGATTTGGAGGCCGGCATCGTTATCCACGAGCTTACCCACGGCCTGAGCACTCGTTTAACTGGTGGACCTGCCAATTCCGGTTGTCTCGGCTGGGGCGAGAGCGGTGGTATGGGTGAGGGTTGGGGCGACTTCTTGGCCACCACCATCCGCAGCACTTCCAACTACTCGGATTACAGCATGGGTGCCTGGGCTGCCAACCGTCCCAACGGTATCAGGAACTATCTTTACTCCACCGTAAGTCAGTTTCTATGCTACGCCCAGTTTTTTGCCTGACATGCATCTCTAGGACATCGCCATCAACCCCTCGACATACAAGACCCTCGACAGTCCGGGTTACTGGGGTGTCCACGCCATTGGTGAGGTCTGGGCTGAGATCCTCTGGATTGTCTCCCAGAAGCTCATCAAGAAGCACGGATTCTCGGACACACTTTTCCCTCCTTTGGCTGAAGCGGATGGTACCATCCCCACTGGTGACTTTTACCGCGCCCGCGAATATGAGGTCAACGGTGACCCCAAGCCACTCGTTCCCAAACACGGAAACTCTCTCATTACTCAGCTCGTCATCAACGGCATGAAGCTGCAACCTTGCAGGCCGTCGTTCTTCGAGGCTCGCGACGCCATTATTCAGGCCGACCAGGTACTCACCGGTGGTGAGAACTATTGCACGATCTGGGAAGGATTCGCGGAGCGTGGCCTCGGTCCCGATGCTCGCGTCGACGGAAGGACCCCATGGGGTGGAGGAATCCGAACCAACGGTCATGCGCTCCCCACGGCCTGCCAGTAGACGTATTGTCCGACGCTCACTACAATACATGATCCACTTCGATGTAGACTAATCCGGCGTTTCTGTGTACTTTCTACTTGAGCCCATCCCGGTTCCCACCTTTTTATCGGTTTATTTACACCAACCAGCAATCCCGAATGTATCCGTTCACAATCCTGGTGAGGCCCGATTGCCGTGAGGGCCCGAAATCTGCAACTCGGCAACCTACATCACCGGGCGGATCCTGGATCCCTCGAAACAGCCCATGCCTTTGCGAAGGGACAGGTGTGTACTCAGCGAGTGAACACCAGTGCACGAAGAAACAGAATTCGTTTTGATGGTTGTGTGATTCCCGATTACCTTCAGCCCATTCATCTCACAACTGGCGGGTCCAGTCGGGGTGTAGGTCAGCGTGGATCGCTCCTGCGTCTTGAATCTGAATGCGGACAGAAAACTAGGAACACGTTGCAGAGTACTATTCGTGAAATTACTAGCAGAGCTTCAGAGCTAATTAACTAATACAGCGGGACCATCTTTGACTACGTAACACGCGAGGAGGGGGGTATACAAGTTAAACTCCACGGGTTTAAAGCGGGTATTCGAGCGTTAAATCGCTCAGAGCGGCCATAGCGTCCGCTCTATAGGTGTCATCCTCGACTAGGGTATGGACCAACCCAAACCTCAACACGAAGTTCTTAGGCGAAGACGTGGTATATTTGGGCCACTTGTTTCCTGAGGCCCCATTTGGATTGAGGTACGTCGTGAAATGGATCACGTAGTCCTTCATATCTCCTCCGTAGTACACGTCGAAGACGTCCGTGCTGTGTGCCTGGATAAATCGCACGTCAAGTGTCAGCGCCTCGGTCAGATTATGATACGCTGGAATGAGGGTGTGGTAGACGTACAGAGCCCACGACTGGGGTAGATTTAAACACCTTATGCGCTGGGGAGATGAGAATGTCAGGAAAAGTGGAAAGGACAGGAGGAGGGAGATCAAATACCATATGACCAAGTGTCCTGCTTGTCAGCCCGCTGCTGCAAGAACCATCTCCTGGGAGCCTGGAACACAGCGTCACCTTGGAAGGCAGCGAGCCTCTTGAATTGGGGGGTCAACGCGTACAAGAGCCCAGTGCCGAACGGAGAACCCTCTATGGGAGCTGGGAGTCCATCACTTCAGTATCGTTTCAGAGCAGATGAGGAAGGCAGAGGTGACACATACAACTGGAGTACTTGTCCAGGACATTCCCGAGCTTGTCGCTATCCGCGCCGGGGAGGTAGTTCCTCGAGACGTATTCTTCGAATCTGGCCGGTGTCCTTCTCCGGTGGTCAACAAAGACGGAAGGGCCAGCAGAGAGTAATTTACTCACGTGACATTAAGATTGGACAAACTAAAAAGTGTCCCCTCGTCGTCGCAGTTACCTACCGCGTGGGTCAGTCAAGTGTTGTGTAAGAGAAGCGGGAAAGAATCGTTTCGTACCACTGACAAATGGAATGTTTGCAACGCTACCCTGTAACACCAATTGCTGCGGCGGGGCCTTCAAGAAAACGCCATCCGCCCTGGGAAGCCATGCAAGCTTCAATGACTACGGGTCAAGTCAGTTCCCTGAACCTTCGGCCGATGAAAAGGCGTGATTGACCTGGTAAGAAAAGATAGAAGCGGATTGGTCCATTGCGCCCTTCAACTGGTCGTAAGGGAGTTGTCGTAAGCAATCCAGCGTGTCGGAGGCTGAAGAACATCCCGCATCCTGGACCAGTTTATCGTAGGAATCTTGACCGTTTGTAATATCGCCGACGGGAATCGGTGCACCGGATTGCATGAAGGCACCATGGAATAACCCTTCCGTGTTTCCCCCATTCGAAAGCATCTGAAGGGCGACTGAAATGGCCCCTGAGGACTGTCCCCAGCTGCGACAACCGGATGTCAGTGGTTTGTGGCGGTCGACGAAAGAGCTACTCTCACAGAGTAACTTTGGTGGGGTCACCGCCAAAGGCGCTGATGTATTTCTGGACCCACCTCAACGCTTGTCGCTCTGTAATGAGAGGGTGAGGTTATTTCTGAGCTACAGGCTCCTCTGAGTCGGGTGTTAAACACTCACGGTCATGGAGTCCGAGGTTACCAACGCCAGCAGTCTTGACCTCCTTCCCTCCCAAAAAGCCGAACGCTGGTATCACTGTTTAGTACCTGCACATACCCCGCCATCGTTTCAAAACTCACCAGAGACCCTAATCCAACGACAAGTGTGAGAACATGTACGATGAAACAACTCGTACGCCTTACCTGTGATTGATGCTCACGTGGATTATGGGCTCACCAAGTTGGATGGAACGAGATACAATCGTTCCACCAGGGTAACTTCGAAGGCTATTGAGTTGGGTAGTTCTCCGACGCAGGTGGTGATCTCTTACAGTGTGGGAGAGCCGAGTTGGAATCCCCCGCCGAAAATCCACTATACAATGTGGATGTCAGGATGCATACTTGAAGATGATTGACGGAAAATGCGCCTTACCACGACAACGGGTAACTTGGAGTCCGGACCAACGTTTGCAGGCGTAACAACATTCAAGTTTAGACCTGATACCCTGTATTAGCAATGGAACGATTACGGGCGAGAACGTGCGCATACAATCTTCACCGTCTGGCCCGTCAATCGCCCCGTAGACCTTGTTGATCGCGAAATTGATGGCGTCGCCCACAACCCCGTTCGGGATTAGAGGCAGTTTGATGGCTTGCTGTGGACAGGCCAATCCCCGTTTTGTTGCATCGTATACCCCGGTGTACGGGTCAGTGCCTTCGGGTAAACGGAAACGCCTGTCGCCGGTACTGCGAACGGTCACAACGCGATCGAAGAGTAGATGACACGAGAGTGACATACGGAGGTTTCGCAAACGGAATACCGTAGAACTGGCGTACGCTGCCATCTGCTACGCCGGTGAAGTCCTTTGGGTAGGTCAGCATCCATTCCGGGTCATTGCTTCACACTGCTCACGGCGTCGTCCAGCTTAACCACGGGGTTAGCCCTCTTGGACGGATCTGGGGCCGCAAGAGTGTAGACACTGAGAGTAACGGCGACCAGAAGAGAACGGGCCCACATCTTGAGGTGGATGAGGAGACAGAAGCCTGAGGAGCCCCACCGTGTCTAGGTAGGCTTTTATTCCATTCCTCCTGCAACAGTCAGCAGGCCCATGTCGGGAACAGGAGTTTCAGCTGAGATGACCCGCAAGGTCACCTGGGAAACGGCAATCACACAGACGGAGATGGAGGTCATTTGACCCAAAGCATACCGCGAGGATACGCAAAGCACACGAAAAAGATGCCCGGCGTGTCAGTCAGAAGCTGGTGGTCTGGGTCTTGGTTACGCCCAGGACCGGGTACGGAAGCTTTCCCACATTTCGTGGGAAAACAATTGTGTGCCGAGCGGGGGGGCGGGTGGTGAGATCGGGACTCGTGGGGGGCGGGGTCCTCCCCACATGAGAGATGTTGATGAAGATCGGCGAGTGACCACTGCCGACCCGCCCAGCAAGGGCAATGACTGCAAAATACGAAGTCAAACCTCCAGTTGGGTTTGGTGATATTTCACTCAGAGTTTGTGTGGTGGACGAAGGGAGGCAAGAGGAATCCTCTGAATTTCACACGCAGGGAATGGAGGAGCACTGATCAAACGAGCCGCTCACGTGCCCGCCACGAACCCACCAGACCCCCAAAGGGACGGAGCCGAGGATACATATCTACTTGCGCACTACCGTTTCCTCGTCCTCGCCGATGGCTGCCACAAATTCGATTATTAACTGCAAACTGCTTCTAATCGGAAATTCTTCCGTAGGCAAGAGCAGTCTCCTCATGCGATTCTCCGACGAGCAGTGGTTGCCTGAGGACGAGGCGAGCGCCACGATTGGCGTCGATTTCCGGGTCAGTCGACAAACCCAGCCCTTCTGATTTCTAATGCACCCGTGACTGATTGTCTACGTATCTCAGGTACACAAGATGGAGGTCAGGGGGAAGAAAGTCAAACTCAGCATCTGGGTACGGACATCCACATCGCTGCCTTGGAGCCACATGACGCACCGTACTGAGGCCTTTGTCTACCCACAGGACACCGCCGGCCAGGAACGTTTCCGAACCATCACGTCTTCCTACTACCGCGGAGCACAGGGCGTTATTCTGGGTATGTTTTTCCCACCCCCTCAGATGCAACAACTCGGCTCGAACGCCCTACCGTGTTCTAGTGTACGACGTTTCCAACAGGGAGACCTTTGAGGCCCTCCCCCGGTGGTACAGTGAGCTTGAAACTTACGTTTCCGAATCCGTCGTCAAGATCATCGTTGGCAACAAGGTCGACAAGGTCCGTAGTTCCCCACCTCCACTCCGCTTCCCACTTAACACCGGCGCAGGAATTCTCCCGACAAGTACCAGCATCTGAAGGCGAGGCTTTTGCCCGTCGTATGAACTCCCTTTTCATCGAAACCTCGGCAAAGACTGCGGTAGGAGTCAGCGAGGCGTTCAAGGAAGTGGCGGAGAAGATCCTGGACACTCCCGAGCTTTGGGCTCCAGCTAGTCACCAAGCTGGTGGGAACAGGACCCGGACAAACGACGACTCCATGCCAGGCAGCATTAACCTCAACTCGAACGAAGCTCAATTACAGGAGGGCTGCGCTTGTTGAACCCACCACTTGTTCATTTCGAATCATGACCTACTCACGCTCCGTAGACATACCGTTGTACTAATGTAATATGTCTCTGATCTACACACCGCATCACACGGATATGCCAAGGGATGGGCTACCTCTAAGCTTACGAACTCCGCTCGGGTGACAGGAAAGTCTGGGAGTCGAAACACGGCCCAGTCCGAGCCCCAACTTTGCAAGCACTCCGCGAGCCCAGTCCCATAAGATTACCGCACAAACAACTTCTTGGAACGCAGTGGTCTTGCCGCGCCCACGCGCCCAAATTCATGCTGGTAAATCACGTAGGCTTCGCGTAGGTGATCTGGTGATAGTGGACCTGTCTCGCCTCTTCGAGATTGCACCGCGCGTGCTGGAGGATGGTCAATGCTGTCCTTTTGCGACTCTTCCGACTCACCTCTCTCTATGATCTCCCCCACAAAGACCTTCGAAAAACCTGCGACTATTTGCGCCACGGGTTGTGATACTTGTTGGCCCAATGTTTGTTGGATCAGCTGTGAAGTTGGTCAATGACGCGTCGGGCTTGTTGTGGTGTTTCGGACCTTTCTGACAGCCTGTTTGGGTAACGCGTGTCTTCTCGAAGCTTCAAATCGGTCGTATTGCTCTGGTGTAAAACTTTCCATAAGGACCCTTTCAGGCGTCGCGGTCAATCACAGGGTAGATTCAAGTCCAGACAGTCAGAAACGCACTTCAGGTTATCTTTAGATTGACTCTGGAACGAGAGTTGAGCCGAGTAATCATCGTCAGCCATGGCCGGTAACATCTCATCCTCATCATCTTCCGCCGGAACCTGCACCGTGATCATGGATGCGACAGGGGTCGGGTGGAGTGCGGTCGTGGAAGTTGTCCCTGGAAGATTGAGTAACCCAGTCCCCGTAGTGGTTGTCGTCTGAGGATTGGGGGGTACGATGGTGCTCTGCCATGTTAGTGTGGTCGGCATAGATGGCCCAGCTACTGGCTGGGGGCTGAGGGTTGGTGGTGCAGGAGATTCTGGGGCGGGTGTGGCAGGGGTTGCGAAACCTTTTGGCCTCCTGCCGCGTTTAGACCCTGCATTCGCTCCTCCCCTGTTCTTCGACGCTGGGGTCGGTGTCTGGAAAGCGTTTGAAGGCGTGTAGTTCGTAAATGGTGTGGACATAGTCAAGATTGGTGGGGAAGAGAGTCACGTCGAGTTCTCACGGACACTCCTCCTTGCGGTCCGCCTCGTGTAGTCATGGCGCAGACACCCGTACCGGAACCTTACAGCCCGTCGCTCTCCCCAGCCTCTTCACCCGTATCCTCTCATTCTTCTCTACCCGAATACGATGAAGCTGGCGAAATCATTCCAGGCTCCCCAGCGATGGCTGTGATCGAAGACCCCGCGCTGAGTGCCGACTCGATGCAAAATAAACAGCTCGACACGGTAAAGTGTCAGTGGGAAGGCTGTATTCGCGAATTCGCATCCCTGAAAACACTGATTGAACACCTTCATACCGGTACGTTGTCGGTTTACTCCTCGAGTTACAGTCCTGATGGAACTGTTCCCCTAATAAGACCACGTTGGAACCCACAAGTCGAATTATTATTGCGAATGGTCCTCGTGCTCGCGTAGGGGGATCTCCCAGACATCCCGATTTGCTCTCATTTCACACCTCCGATCCCATACCGGCGAAAAACCGTTCAATTGCCCACGGCCAGGTGTGTCGTGAGTTGGCGTTTCTGTCCGATCAACGCCCGCTCACATGTTGAACAGAGTGCGACAAGTCATTCTCTCGGTCAGACGCGTTAGCAAAGCATATGCGCCAGATTCACGGTATGGAACCCCCTGCACCAGGCCGGGGGAGTACGCACAATGGAGCAGGAAACGCGCCAGGAAACGGTGCAAGCGTTGTTTCCAACTCGGCGAACCCTGTGCTCATTTCGAGATTCGTACCTGGGAAACGACTAAAGCCCGATGAGCCCGATGTCCCCCGACCAATCGTCCGACACGGCCAGCACGTTGTCACGAGGAACCCCTGGGGCGCCCCACCACTACCACAACTCCAGGGGAAAGAACCTACCCCATATGAGGACGACGATCAAGTTCCTCGTTCACCCCTTTCCAGCCCGAACGATGTCGAATCTGAGGGTATCCCCCTACACCTGTGGGAGCTACGCGATCCACAGACGGGCCTGATCATGGGACGTTCACCTGCAATGGTGCGATATCTGATCATCAAGGCGAAGCACCAACACGCGTTGCAAGAGCACGAATGCTTACTTGAAGAACTGCGGGCCGCGAGGACTGAGCAGAACTACTGGTATGAGAAAAAGGAAGAATTACTGGATGAGTTCTTGAAGGCAAACTTCGGGTGTGTGACCTGTTTTGTGACAAAGCTTATGGCGGCTAATCGTGGGCGGGATAGGACCCAAGCTGAACACTTGTTGCGGAGTACGGAAGTGAGACCCAAACCAGAGGGAGTGGTGCTCAGCGATTAATACCACGCCGTATCTCTCATGTCCGCTGTACCAGTTTCCCCGCCCACGATTCAAATACGAACTATTTTAATGATGCTATGTGCAACTCCAGGCGTTTGGAACTGCCGCCGTCAAGGCGCGTTCTGCAGATAACGCCGCCAACATACAATGGAAGACAAAACAACTGGGAGAGTTTGGGACGCACGATAAGTGCCGTTCGTTTCTCCTCAGGCTTTCCATTCTGGGGCACACCTGACCGTGGTTGACAGCTCAACGTTCCACGGATCAGGTGAACAATAAAATCGTCAAGCCGTGCCGATCACGGGATCAACCGCGAGTTTGTGGGCCATGGCCTGTACAAGGGCTCAGTGAGCCCTTGTCCTGGCTTGATCCACTCCCTTTTCTTCCTTCGCCACCACCACCCCAGTCGTCACCTCCCCATCTCCCCTCCTGCACGATGTCTGTCCTCCAGAATTTCCAGCCCATGACGAGAGCCAAGATGGCCCAGCTATCCTTCCCCGACATTCGCGCGTACGCCAAGGTAAGATCGACGCGCTCCACCCATACTGTGGCGACTGTGCTCACTGCACTGGGCTGTCCCCTAGGCGTACAAAGTCCCCGCAGATGTTATCGAACGCGGAACCGCCGGCGAACTGCTTGATGTCATCTTCAAGTACAGACCGCGCCACCCCAAAGAATACCCCATCAACACACCCCACCTCTTCACGCACAAGATCGTGCGCACACAAGAGGAGCGCGACAATGAGTTTCTCAGCCATAAACCATACACCGGATTCACATATAAAGAGAACCTAGCTAGCTTTCGAAGATCGAAAAGTCGGATAGGTCATCCCACCCAACCCGAGGACAACGACCAAACAGAAGCAGCCGTCGAAGGAGAGCAACAACTAGGCCACGCTGAGAGGGAGGGATTCGAATCCCTTCCAGAGCCCCCTAGCGACCCACTTGTGTTGCACCAACCCGTGGCTGCTTCTACCCTCCCCGACCTCCCTGAACAAGGTAAGTAGGATGCTACTACCACCCGTGCCATACTTACCGCCATCAAGATGTCCCTCCTGTCCCTGTGGCTCCGCTTCCTTCCATTGGTGGCTCAGCACCTCCTCAAAGTTTGTCCATCGGCGCCCCCTTCCTTACATCCGTACTCATAAACATCGCGTAGCTCCGTCTGAGGGCCAGGGGGTCGCAGGTCCACCACCCCGTGAGGAACAGGAGGCACAGGAGGGCGGCGATAGCCCGCCCAATTTTACCCGAGAGCAGTGGATGGAGTTCCTTAGGGAGAAGAGCCGGGCGGGTCGACCCCCTCCTATACCTCCCCCGTTAGGTTTCGAAGTTGCCGATGATCTCAGCAACCTCAAATCCGCTCTTGAGGAGCACCAGGAGGCCATGGCAGCTCGCCCCAAACCCTCACCTGTCATCCTCGACGACGAGCTCTTCGACCTGGAGTTCACCCCTGACGTGACCCAAGCTGGCAGGGAGGCCATCATCTGCGAGCGATATGCCATCGCTATGTCCAACCACAAGATGATCGAGCAGATGGTCGCGGAGGCCGAAGCTGAGGCGAAGCAGGTGCTTTGGCAACTCACCGTCCTCCAACCACAGCTCTATGCTGGACACGATGATGTACAGAAGTTCATTGATTGGTTCTGTGCCTTGAGCGGTCGTCGCGACATCGTAAAGCAAGCGATATCGGAAGGTGAGCGGGGGGCTAAGGAAGCCTGGGAAGCCGATTGGAACGAGGAGTGGATATGTACCGAAGACGATGAAGAGGAAGGAGACAAGATGAGAGAAATCGCCCAAGCTCGTGCAGTTGGCGTCCAATTACCCCTCTCGCCCCCCGCACCGACCCCCTGCAGGTGAGCTCTACGAGGTCCATCAGAGGTCCCCGCGGCTGACACATTCCAATCGTCGTCTGTCTAGTCCTAGCCGAAAACGCACTCGCGATGAAGGCGAAGACGAACTTGAGTACGCGGATGAAGAGGAACCGCGAGCCGGGAGTCCAGGTCGCGATGCGAAGCGACCCCGGATGGGGAGTCGCGAGACTAGCACCGCTCCCCCGAGTCCATCTCCCAAGGGCAAGGACAAAGGGAAGGGTCGAGCACTCATCCTGGAAGATAGCTACACGCTGCCCCTCCTCTCCAGCTCATTCCACATGCCCCCTCCTCCCATACCACGATTTGGCCCTAAGGATCGATGCAACGTACACCCCGTTTACAAACCCGCCGTTCCCCGCTATGAACCCCCACAACCTTCCTCGACCGAGGATGGGGAGCAACCGGGACGAGGCGATGGCGGCCACACTCCCCCCTCCAACGAGGGCGGTGATTCCGATGGCGGGCCGGAACCAAACCAAGGCGAAGAAAGGGGTGGCAATGATGGCCAGGAACAAACCGGTGAGGACGAAGGTGGGAACGACGGAGGCCACGACCAGAATACAACTCAAACACCTCGAGGAGCTCCGCCCCCCGTTAACGTCCAACCGGGGGGCCCGCAGCGAGGGGACCCCTGGCAGGTCCTTCGTTATGATCGCGCTAGTTTTGAGGGTTATGCTCTCATGGACCACTCTCGGATGGCCTCCGATTTGAAACGGCCGGTCAATTGGTCGATGGTCGGTGCGCAACATCCGAAGAGTATGAGTTACCGAGAATGGGATGATGAGCTGGAAGCGCAAAACCCATGGCATCAGGGCGGACGCCCGATTTTGGAGTAATAATAGCAAGGCGTCAGATAATCGGTGGGGAGGCTTCGAAGCCTCCCGCGTCAATACATGTACCGTTTGTCTTAGTCTTCGACCGTGTTAAGATACCGCGTTGTTTCTATCGTGTCGTGTACTTTATACCTTACTTGCGTTCATGTTTACGTCTAGTACTGCCGACACTAAACTCAAACCCGGAGCACAATGGAAAGAAGTTGTGATTCCCGTTTTCTTATTGGAGAGCAAGTGATCGTACGCCGAGATACAACACGGCCTCTAATGCAGACAGAGTCTAAAAGAGGAGAGGGGGAATCACAAGACGAACTACGGAAACTGAGACCACCGTTGTGAGGGAAACGCAAGATAAGAATCCCGATCACAAGACGTATTACAACAGAGAGGAAGAAAGAAAGCAGAGGTTATGGAAACAGTGTAGGACAACGGGGAGTTACAGCTCGTGTGGGAGGGAGGCCCATGATCAGGAATCGGGGTCGTGATGGGGCGGGGGAAGAAGGGGGCTACAGCTCGGGAGGGGGTGAAGTGAGCCTGGGTGGATGGGAGATCGCGAGGAGAACGACAGACAGAATAAAAACATCTAGGGGAGTAGCGGGACGACAAGAGAGAGGATGAGGATAGCGGTAGTGGGTACTGGAAGATTATACAATGACCTTCACGCCTTCGACTACTACATGAGCGAGGGAAGATAAATATTTTGGGTCGATATTGTGCTGCTCGACCAGGAGATTAAGGATGGTTCACCGATCCCCACATCGTCATCGTGAACGGTTGGGCCTGCTGAGGTTGCATGGTGACATGGGGGGGTTGGTAGAAGTTTTGGTAGGAGAGGTCAGTGGGGGGGGGATGGTGAGGAACCACGTGGGACTCTTGTTGTTGCTGCTGATGCTGTTGCTGCTGTTGTTGGCGCGCTGCGCTGAGGGTGCTCGTCCTCTTGCCGATCAGGCACTCGTGTTGGCCACTAGCGAGTAAAGCCAGACCGAGAGCTCCATGTTCGCCGCTGTGCTGGTAGTGATATCTAAGGCCGTTCATGTTCTTGTACCTCCTCGCACAGTCACCGACACCACAAGCATAGGGACGGAGCTTCTTCTCGATTTCTCGGACCTCGCTATCGCTCATGCCTTCCTTCAACATCTCGCCTTCCTTGCAAGGGGTAAAGTTACACGACCCGTGGGTCATGTGGTACTTTAACCCATTGGCTTGCTTGTAAGACTTGTTGCAATTGGGCTTGGGGCACTTGAACGGTTTAGTCACCATCAACGAGCTGGTGGGGCGAGAAACGGTGGATGTGGTCAGGTTCGTCCGTGATGTTAAGTGAGAAGATGTCAGGGTGGCGGTAAGGTTCCCGGGAACGTAGGTGGGCGAGCTCGGCGTCGGAGAGTTAACTCTTGAACCGTCGGGGCTGTTCGCAGGAGTGGTTCCCGCGGAGGAGAGGAGAAGAGCAGGGGTGACGGTGCCAGGTCGTCCGTGGACCACAATGCCCTCCTGGTCGTCGGCACTAGCCAGAGCCAAGGCGTACTCCTTTGCGCGAGCGTAAGCGGAGAGGACCTCAGTCTGTTCGACACCACGCTTATTCCGTCGGGATGCTGAAGAGAAGGCATTCACGGATAATCCCGATCGGCTTGGAAGTACAGTGGTAGTGTCGAAGGCAGAGACCGTAGGATATGGCATCAGGGGTGTGTGGACGGGAGTATCGGGAGGGGACGATCCGCTTGAAGAAGGACCACTGCTGTGGTCCATCTCCATCTCCATATCATCGGGGTCGAAGGGACCCTGGGGTGGGTAGTATCCGGGACCGGGTTGGGTTGTAGGATATGGGATGATTGGGGTGTTGTAGGTACCAGTGCGAGGGTCCCAAACGACCACATGACACTCTTCGAAGTGCTCGACGAGCGCATGGAGATCGTTCAGTTGAAGACCACAGCACGTGTAATCACGGCACTATGAGGAAGAAGTGAGGCGCGAAACAGGTGGAGGGTGAACACCAAGACTGACCATGTCCTCCTCTCGTCCGACGATGTTGAGGGCGTTTAACAGGGAGCCTCTATCGCTCTCTATACTCGAGCTGAGGCGGGTGGCCTTGAAGTCAGTTGGGCTGGAAGGAAAAGAGGACGAGGTTAGAGGGAGTTATCGGAAGGTGGGACAGTATATAAGGCCACGGCAGAGCAGCCGGACCAATGGATGAATCCAGAAGCAATCTCTTGAATCGAGACTGAGCAAGTGGGGATGGATATACTTCGGGGTCTGGTACGGGAATTGCCGAGTGATGCATGTGTTTGGAGGGTAAACGTAAAGCTGAGGTCAAAGCCTGGCCGAAGCCGGGCTTATATCGACGGGCCCCATTCAGGATTGTCATGATCACGAAATCGCGCGGATGTGTGCCGCTAGTGATGACAGTGGATAGGTGGATTGATCCACCCGACGGTCCGAGGGCGACGGACGTAAAGGAGAAGGAGGACCAAGTGGACCACCGGTCATCCTTCGAAAGAGGCAGGGAATGAATGAGGAAGGGATTCCCAGTGCCTTATATCAAGCGCCGGGAAATCGAGCGGCGCAACCCTCGAACGGGGGATGGATAATGATAGAGTTCACGGGGTGTACCGCGAACAGCCACAGGAGAAGATTGGTCGAATAGGAAGAGGAAAAGAATACTCACTCTAACGGACCAAGGAGCTGACCAGGAGAGCAGCCGGGGTAGAACCTGCTGCCAAACGAGCCAGCCTTCCATGTCTGGGGGGACTCGAGGAACTTCCGGGTATAAGAAGCAGGATTAAAGGGGCTGTTGTTGAATGAGCCCATAACGATGTCGTTGAGTTGAGAGGCGGAGGAGGTTGCTTGATTTTGGTTGTCCTGGGAGAGGAAAGTGATCGGCTGGGCGGCGGACATGTTTTTTGAGGGAGTGGGTGCTTAAAGCACGAGAGAAACAGGGAATGTGCGGGCCTGGCGAGACGGGGAGACGGGACGACGACAGGACCGATAGGGGCGAGCGCGGATTAGAGAGAGGAGAGCCAAGTAGACCGAGTTCCGGATATTTACGTGCCCTTGACTCTTCCGCCACCGAGGATTACCTTTTATGGAACATTCCAAAACATGACCAAACACCGGCCCCCCACCTCCTCCTCTTGCATCCCGCCCCATTTCTGGTAGCCTGGCGGGCCAGGTTTAGCCTTTTCCATGACACAAGCAAGCCCGCCGTCGTACGCAGCTTCATGGCATGTCCTACCCACTCACTGTCGGCCAAAGTAAACGCCGCTACGCTCGAAACGGCGTTCGGTCCGGTGGGACGTCGCATCCACGCTCGATCAGATTTGATGACGGATCTCCAGCCGTTTCGCGTCTGCGTGGGCACTGGATGGTGTGCGGGGCATATGATTGCCTGTATGTAACCAGCTCGCAAGATGGCACCGGTTTAGTCCGCATTGGCGGTTTAGTGCCCCACGAGGATGTCACATCAAACGCCCAACATGTCTTTTGACCAGCCCTCTACACCATGTCGGGTCTTTTAGCGCCCCAGATAAGTTAGACGCAGCCCATCCGATTCGGCGCCGGGCGGTAGGAAATCTCAGAGGCTCTAAAACGGACACGCCCGACGAAACACTTTGTGTTCTGCAGCAGGTGCTGTTCGTCGTCGTCTGCAGTGCGGCACGTGCCTGGACACATGGTCGTTACGTTCACGAAACCGGGATTCATTTTGGAATGTGGCAAAGGGTTGCCGTCAGGGCCTGACGCACCCATGATTCCACCAGGGTTCCCAGGCCTTGGGGATTGGATGCCCGGTATCTCGGGCTGCGGAGACTACGGGCGAATGGTCCGACTGCCCATCCTCCGCGAGATCGTCTCGAGACGATTTGTCGTCTCTCAACCTATCTACGCGGTTATTACTACCAGGATCCTACACTAATCTTCGATCCCGACAGGTTTTGTGATCAGAATCGATGCAGGTTATTCAAAAGGTTAAAATTTTCGCCATCATCAAAAACATCGTTTGACCGGGAGGAGGGCGTCATGTTGGCGATAGCACGTGCCAGATACTGACACGGCCCACAGATGAGAGGGCGGCAAGCAGTAGCCGTAGGGTCATCGTTGTAAGAAGTCGCCGCCTATATGTCACCGTCGGTCGATGAAACCGGGGACACGTCCATCGGACAAATCTACAACCGAATCTCAGAAATAGAAACGCATCGCAGACTCAACAGATGCGGGTTGCAACTGTGCTTAAGCATGGCAACACTGCACGACAAAGCCATTGGATCTAATTCTCCACAATCCAACCGCCCTGTGGAGGTGGAGCACTTTCTCACAGCTTGCTCTCTCAATTGGCGAACGCCCAAGTGGAGCTCAGGCACGTTCAGATCATACGACTATCCATCAACTAGACAAAGTTTGTACAAGATTTGACACCCATCCACCATCAGCAATGTGAGTCCTGATCGAGCTGTTCATTCCGTCTTGACATTCGCACGTCCCGTCCTCTTGATCTGCCTTCGGCGGCGTGAGTCCCTCGCCGGGTAAATGCGTCTTGGAAGGAACGCAATCGTGATGAAGAGTTGTCGGTGATTTCGCGTAGATCCCCGGCGGATTGATCAGGTACGCCGCCTTCTGGTTCTCAGAGCACCAGATGGAGAGGGACGTCGAACAGTGTGCCAAAGCCCTGGAGAGCGGAGGGATCGAGAGACCGAATGCGTCAAAACCGATCGTTGGGGTGTTGGGCGGACCGGAGTACAACGGAGGGTACACGTGTACGCCTGTAGCAGGCTCCAGCGAACAGACGTCTGAAGGAAAGGCGAAGCGGTCGGAGCAATCCCGGACCTGAGGTGTTCTCGGTTGCTTTGAAGGCGGTGCAGGAGGTGTGGCCCCAGGGCACGAGTCCTCCAAAGTTTCAGACAAGTTGCCGGTGGACGTGTGTAAGAAGTCCTCGAGGAGCCCTTGAGGGAGATCTGATGTGGACTCCAGCCCGTTTGATTCCAGACGAGAGGGAAGTGGATCAAGAACAGGGGTGACCTTGCGCATTTGGACGTTCCCAGCACCATCATCGATAGATAGATCTCCTGTATTGGATCACTATATCAGGACGAGACTTCCCCACTAAACGTAACTGCTCACCGTACAGTCCTCGCTTCTTGCGAGTCCCGAGCGAGGCTACCCTCCGACCGGCCCTCTCAGGGGGTAGAGTGACTGAAGTGTTTTCGGACTTCCCATTGGCCGAACTAGCGACGACAAGGCAAGCGACGAAGAGGGCAGAACCAGATGCGATCCTCATGATGGGAAATGAATGCAAACGACAGTGACTTTGAAGTTCTCTCCAGGAGAAAGCCAAGACGAAAGTTGAGAAGAGAGGAGAAATGTCGCTTCGGCGGTTTTTATTCCGCCCTTCAGGGGTAATCGGCAATCCTGTTCCATCCTTCGAGTCACGGGCAGCGTCATCGATGGCATTGGTGAGCTGGGGACTTCAGGGCTGGCAGTGGAGGAAGAGGCCACGCATTGCGCCCGTGGCTGTCGGAGCTAAGAGGCGTTTTTTGATCGCCTGCCTTGTTTACCCCCGCATGGCGGCCATGGCCATCATCCTCGCCACAGACAGGCGATGCTTTGACGATGTGAACCAACTATATAGCTCGGAGACAGCAGGAGTCCTGCTCTTCACCCCAAACACACCGTAAACATGTCTATCCAATCCCTCAGAACCTCGCTGGCACTCCTCGGCACCACCCCAGACACCCAGGTGTCATTCAATGCCTCGCCGAGGACAATCTATCACCAGATCTCCCAGGATGTAATGTTCATCCAGGGGATCCACTACGCCGTTGAGGAGGCTCTTGCCGACGTCGGCGAATTGGCGTCATCCGGCCCTCTTCTCGATCCTCGGCGACGATGTCTCCTACGCCTCCAACAGAATCTCACCGACATCGCCCGAATTTCCGAAAATTTCCAGGAGAAGATGATACAGTGAGTCCCAGACTTTGCCCTCCACCCTGGTCACCAAGTTTCTCATGTCAGACCCTGAAGTAACATAATCAGTCATCCGTCCACCTCCCAGGCGCCAGCTGTCGCGGAAGAGGATCCGTCTCTCCAACCGATGGCCGGAGCTCCCGGGAATGTCCCTCTTCCGACTACCCCCGTTCCCACACCTCCCTCGTACACCGAAGATGACGAGATGGTCGTATTTCATTCAGAACCCCTCGCTGGTCAATTGGATTCGAGACCATTTGAACTATCCCCTCCGACGGATAATCTGATGCCGCAATATCAAGCGGTGCTCGAGCGTCGGTCGAAACGCAAGGCATCTGACGAAGGCGATCACCAAATTCCTATACCCCCTCCAGCAAAACGTCCGAGGCGCGACCCGAACAGCCCTCTCTATATTCGCCCAACACACCGGCAACGGGAAGAACAAACATCCGTCTTCAGTTGGACTAGGTGGATGTTCTCGAGATCGTGGCAATGACGTTGCGTCAGGGTTCCGTTGTCGTTGTTGTACGAGTTAATGTCTGGTAAATTATAGATGCATCCTCCCTTTGTCGCCCGGGCTACGTGAGCGAGTCTTTAGCGCGAGACATTACCTTGCCCCCACAACGTTGAGAATTGTTTGCCCTTACGCATGGGGGGTTCGCGCCGCTGATCGGGAGTCGGGTCCTAGAAACTGTGCGCTTCCTCCTTTCTCAGTTACGTTGCGCAACACGAATCTCCCACAAAAATGCAGTACGTGTGGTGTGTCTTACTGTCAAGACTGTCTGGAACCAGTACCCATCCTTCTGGGTTCCAACTTATCTTCTGCAAGAAAATTCCAGCAGACACGAAGCCGGAGCTTTCCTAGTGCCTCAACCATTCCCGGAGAATGGACCCGCCCATCGTGCCGGAAGTCGCCAAACGGACCCACGGTCCCGGCACTCCAAGGAACGCGCTATATACTCGTTGAGTGAACCATGTGGGTGGTTTTGTACTGGAGAGTGAATCGTTTCCTTCAGACATTGAAAGAATCCCGAAGAAATAATATGGAACAAATCTCACCCTCGAATAACTTCACACTTCCTGCAGTGTATGTCGTCGAGATGCGACATTGAAAAGAGAAGAATTTTGTTTCATACCGGGGTGATGGCCAGCGACTACGGCACCCCCACTGCCAAGATCAGGTACCGAGCTTAGATTTTCCTCCGCTCCTACGGCTTAAAATTTGTTTTTCCATACGCCGAATGTCAGCTTGTTGCGGTCAGCGTCTCCTTCCCACTCAATGTCACGACTGCATATATGGTGGCTGGAATGGCCGACCTCCGCCCTCTCCACCCGTTTTTTCCGTCCTTGACTCCCCCCGCGCTCGTTTCCTTCACTGTATCTACACCTCGAGCCTTTAACCGAGGCTACACCTATGTCTGTCACTGTCGTTGACAAGATCAACGCCGCCGTTGCGTTGTCTCCCGTTGGCACCTGGTTCCGTCTAGAGGGATGTGGACATCCTAAGGAGAGAGCAGGGTCCCGGTTCATGGTCCGTCACGACGAGAATTTGTGCTCGGCCACTCTAACTCCCCCCAGACAGAACTTCGTGCTGGCCTCACGACCTGGGTAAGTCACCTGAGTGGTTCGTGCGATAACTTTGGGCCATTGACCAAGAACAATATTGGTGTAGGCCGCAATGGCATATATTGTCAGTGACTACGTCCAAATAACTCGCGATACCGCTAACCACCCGCCCCGATAGATATCTGTAAACGCGTCCATCCTCTCTCAGAGTGGAGGCACGTGCGTTTGTACCACAGATGACCTCTGCATCAGTGACCCAGTCTATCTCACCTGCGTGGAGGAAGTGCGCCATGAGTTGATAACGACCACTGCCGCCATATCCGCCCTCGCCTCTGCCGCCATGGGTTTTATCGCAAACTTACCCATCGGTATGGCCCCGGGATTAGGGATGAATGCATACGTAAGTGGCAGTACATCGATCGCCCTTATGTCGCACTTCTTACGAACGTGGCCCGAGAGCAGGTGGCTTACTCAATTGTGGGCTTCCACGGCTCTGGTATGGTAACGTACCAAGAAGCCATGGGGGCGGTGTTCTTGGAAGGGTAGGCCGCCTTCCCGAGTTAGGCTCGACCTAGCTGAACACACTTTGGGCTATTATAGAATCATTTTCTTCGTTCTGTCGCTGTGCGGGCTTAGACAGTGGTTGGTGCGAACCATGCCTCAGTCGCTCGTCATGGCCGTAGGGGCCGGAATTGGATTGTTTATCGCGTTCGTTGGCCTTTGTGAGTGATCGTTCTCCCATGGGTGTTAACACAGCCACTGACGGGCGGAGAAGCACCGGGGGGACTGGGGGTGATTGGTGGCAGCACCGTTAGTTTTGTGGCACTGGGTGGCTGCAAAGCTGAACGTGAGACACACAACCCAGACTCGACACGTGGCTGACCTCCCTGATAAGATTTCCTCGAGGGTTTTCCGGGATACTGTACCAGTCATGTCCTGCGGAGCCCGACTATGTGGCTTGGGATTTTCCTCGGAGGGTGAGTTTCAAGTTGTCTCGCCTCGTGGACCCCTTTTTCACGTATACTTGAAGCATATTCACAGTCTATCTAATGATGTACCGCATCCGAGGCGCAATATTAATCGGAATTTTCCTGGTTTCCATCATCAGTTGGCCCAGGACAACCTCAGTAACATTATTCCCCCATACTGAGGCCGGAGATGCGGCGTTCGACTTCTTCAAGAAGGTCGTAGCGTTCACGCCTCTTAACTCAGTGGGCGGTGTGATCGACGTGAGTAAGAATAGTGCGTCAGGGTCTGTTTTTGACTCTCCCGCAGTTCGGTGCCTATGGGAAAGGTAGGGTGTGGTACGCTCTCGCCACCATGCTCTACGTCGATATCCTTGGTGAGCTGGCACATGATATCCCGCGAAGTTACTTCTCACGTCCGGTTTCTAGACACAACCGGGTGCGACTTCTCCTTCCTGATGCATGGGGATACGTTTCTTACGGTTCTGAACAGTACCTTGTACTCCATGGCGAAGTTTGCGGGTCTCCGGGACCCCGTTACACTGGATTTCGAGGGGTCAACGCTGGCATACTGCGTCGACGCAATGGCCATCACTATTGGTTCTCTGCTCGGAACTTCGCCGGTGACTGCGTACATTGAATCAGCCACCGGTATCGCGGGTGCGTACTGCTCAAGATGACCCCTCTTTTACTTGAGGCCGACATGTGTTGTTCCAGAGGGTGGCAAGACAGGTATCACGGCTATTGTGACAGGTCTGATGTTCCTTGTCTCTGTCTTCTTTGCCCCAATCTTTGCTTCCATCCCATCGTGGGCTACGGGTGGCGCCCTCGTCATCGTGGGATCTTTGATGATCAGAAAGTGGGTCGCTGTTCCCTCTCCTTCGATTTCCACAGAGAACGGGGGCGGGGTATGCTCATTGGCGCTTGATTTTGCTTCCACATCCTTTAGCGTCCAGGACATCAATTGGAACTACATCGGAGACTCTGTGCCTGCGTTTCTGACCATCATCATAACCCCATTATCGTACAAGTTGAGCTCCCATCCTTTCAATTGGTTGATCTGTGGGGACTGATGGGAACCGTTTTCCACCGGCCCCCAACCTAGTATCGCTTATGGGGTTATAGCCGGAATGGTGTCGTACATCCTTTTAAACTCTGTGCCTTGGGCTCTCCGCAGGGCCTCCAACGGAAAGATTTCTCCCCCCACGTACGGTTCAGCGGAGCCGTGGGTCGTGCCTCCCGGCGGAATCATCCCCCCTTGGGTGTGAGTTTGCAATTTCAGTGTTCCGAAACTCCTGGAACTTTACTGATCACTACTTGTTGGCGCCTTTTCAATCCAGTAGGAAGCTCGTGGGACGCGGTGACCCCACTCGTTCACCGGCGCTCGATGACTTCCAAATGCAACCGACTTCATATGTCGATCTCCAAGGCGCCGCCTCGGAGACGAACCAAGAACGAAAGTCCATTGAGCAGAAGTCTAGGGTTTCAGTTTAATCCCAGGCTCCCACGCTCGTTCCTATCGTTTGATCATGTGTCTTACTGGCACATATTACATCCGTTTCAATTCGATAGAATCTGGGTTTCTGATAACGCTTGCATACACGGGAGAAGTTCGTGGCTTGAGTCGCGTGGACGTACTTAACGGGAGACACTGTCCTCTTTACGATACATACTGACCCAAAAGGGAGACACCTGGTGGGTGCGCTCGAGGAAGCCCCAAACTCTACTTCGTCGCTCACGGAAACGCCGGACCTTTATCGAATCATCTGGTCGCCAAAGCTGACAACAGGATGTCGTAATCAACCTTCGCCGCTGTAGAAAGTATCAGCAAAAGTCACCATGCGAACCTCAGCGGGATCACTTGCCTCTCATAACAAGCCTGGTGAAAACTCGGGCGAGCTCTGGCTGTTCTTTTTCCAACGCCTTCAACTTTTCACGGCTCAGCTTCCACAACACTGCGTCCCTTTCCACCAAGACCGTCGCGTTCCTCTCCAACCCGGAAAGGCCCGTTAATTCACCGGCCAATGTACCCGGGACCATTGACTCCTCGGTCGTGGGGACGTGTTCCGCGAAGCGGTACAACGCTCTCAGGACACCAGACTCAATCATGTACAAAGCGTCTGGGACGTCTCCCTGCTTGAACAAAACGTGGCCTTCTGGTAGGGTCAGACGCTCTAGGTAGCCGATCAGAGGTTCGAACTGTTCCGAGTCGAATTCCGGGTCGTAAGAAAACGCCTTGGTAATGGTGTTCGCGGGTTCTTGGCCGGGTTGTTCTGGCGACCCTGAGCGCGACGACAGCCCTGCCAGAGAGATCTATAAGTACCAAACGCGTGGAACGATGTGAAAACAACTTGAGTACCAAACGTTCGTTCCCCAACATCGTGCAAGTGAGACCGTCTTGGCGAGCTCGCAAGGGTGACCGGGTCAAGTGACATCCCACTCTGTCGACCAGGGAGTGCTGAACACCTCCGTCAGTGGATTCACACGGCCGTTCTGGACAAGTACGAACCCAGCGGGGGTGCGGATTCTTCCTTTTGCGAGGAGAACCAAGCGCGTAGGTACAAGTTTTCGCTCCCTAGTGAAAGTACGTGAGGTTGCGTAAGGTGAGAAGGGGAAACGAAAACACTTACATTCCATTGCATCGTTGCATGTCGCGAAACATTCAACATATTCCATATTGAACAACCCCACGTTGCTCAACGATTTACCGACAGATGAATCCATACAGAATCCGCAGAACACGAGAATGACCATCTTGGACGAAAGCAAGCGTTGAAGTCGAACAAACGCTTCTGCAGCAGACATATCCACTCCATAAACTAGGGACAAGTCCACAACCAAGAGCCTGATCGGATTCTGTCGCCACGAACTATCCTCGACTAGGCTCCGAATCGATCCTTCGACGTTGGTGATTGTCCCGAAGAAGAGGAAACCCTGAAGTCGAACGACGGTGGTTTGTTTCGATACCTCTCGAAGGTAGGTTCGGTGAGCGCTGGGTCGTCGGACGGTTGACATTGCGGTCTCGCCAGTGTGGAGCGCGCGGATGCTGTTCTGTTGGGAATTCTGGACCACGAAGAAGAAACCTGAGAGGGATGAGATGAAGTGTACAACAATCGTGGCTATGTCGACTCACAGCTGGCAACGATACCAAAGAGGACCCCAAACACGAAATCCCAGGCGGTCATGACGATCATGATTGAAACGATCGTAAGGTATTCCAGTCTGTTGACCCGGTTTCGTGTATCCCAGAGTGCTTCTTTGACGAGGTCGATCCCCAGCACAAATATCAAAGCACCAACGAGCATCACAGCTTGAATGGCAAGGTTTGTTACCGTGCCGAGGGTGGAAAACCAGTACTCACGAATGTATGAGATAGGACCTGTACCACCGACGAGAAGCAACGCGGTAGCCCCAGCGAGCATGAACCCTGCTACGCGCGTGGTCCCACCAACACGATAGAACCTAATGGGCGGTCAGGGTTGGTGGTCGTGTAGGCTGCGTGGAGTACTAACAGGAGTGTGTTGACATAGACAAGGTAGTTCGGCCTGCGGAATTGAGATGTGAGCGAATGAAGATGGAGCATTCTGGGTGCGTACGCACGGAGCTCCGAATACCGCAGAAAGCAGGTTGGAGTAGCCATGGGCGACGAGCTCCCTATCTGTGTTGACGTCCTCGTTCAACGAGACAGCTGGGGGTGGGTAGGTAAGTTAGGAACTCTGGGTACGAAGAGTTGACCACTCACATAACGCTGGAACGTTGAGGGGTGGGTGGAGAATGTTGAAGAAGAGTCTAGAAGATAGTGAATGGTGGGATGACCGGGTGAGATAAATCGTGCGTACAAAGCTAGCTGGGTGGGGAGTGCATTCCAAAAGGGACCCCATTGGATTGCCCTAAAATCTAGATCAAGGTTTAGTAGGGAATAAGCCTGAGCCTGATCCGAACGGGCGAACCAAAGAATGTGTAGAACTTGTACCAAGGGTCATTCGAACCCCCGGTAGTGAAAAGCCAACGAGCTTCTCGCAATTCCTCGAGGTTGAAACGGCCGATACCGACAACGATATAGAATATGATAGGAATAAGAATAAAATCTACAAATATTCAGCACGAGGCAATTGGGTATTCGATCCGCAACTTACAAGCAGGAAATATGAGTTGATGATGATATTTGTGAGTAATGACCCTCAGGAGAACCGCAAGGAAAAAGGCAGGTAGCCACAGCGCGAGGTTGTGGAGGTTGAGGAACAACCACTTTAACATGTAGGACAACGAGGGGTCCTCGTCCTCAAGCCCGGTGCTAACCGTAAACCTGAAGGGATACATGTCAGGATTTGGTTCAATTTCGTGGAAGGTCAACAAACCCAGTAATAATGAGGAAGACGCCGACACCCCCAATGCATCCTATGAGGATGTGTCGGGGGAAGAAACCGATGAGGACGCCGAGCCGTAGGGCACCGAGGAGAAAGAACGCTAAACCCGTCAAAAACGACGAGAAGGCGAAGGCAGCGAGCGTGGTGGCGATGACTTCATGCGGTCGATCCTCCCCGATTTCACTGGCCAACGAGGTCGCAATGATATGGAAGAACGGCTGTACAAGTAAATAGGCGCTAAGCTGAAGCGAAGCATGTAATGTGACCAGATCATACCACCACTTCGATCATCATGCTGCCATTGGCGCCTGCGAAACCGCTTCCACCAAACGAATAGACCAGCTGAGATATAATGGTTCTAGAACATGTCAATCTAAATGTCTCGAACGCGTGGACATGTGACGCTCACGATACAAAGAACATGGAAACACCCAGACCTCCAAGGGGGGCAAATATCCCCGCTGTGGGGAATATAATCAAACCATCTGACCAGCATCACTCGTCAGGGACGTGATCATGGGGTACTCTGGGAAAGCTCACAGGATACTCCATCCAGTACGTTGAGTAATACGCCTAACAGCACGGCGGGAATTGAGCGAACGCATGTCGTTAATAGGTCCTCCGAGCGAGCGAGCGCAATCTCGGAGACGGAAGCCAACCTGATCCTGAACTGGGACTTTGAGGGTGAGTGCGACAGGCCAGCTTCGATACTGGAGTACGAGATATTAGGGATCGGGTTGTACGCAAGCAGCGAGGCTTCCTCTGAAAGTTGGGACGGAGGACCCCCAGGCCCGGACGATCGGGGTGAGGTACGGGTTGGGGGAGAAGTGGCGAGGTCAACAGGCTCGTTGCGGGGCTGAGGGGTCAGAGACAATGATGATTCCAGCGAGACAGGTAGGCCTGCCTCTCTGGGATTTGGTCTGATCAATTCTGCGCGACGGTTTGCCAGGAGGAGCGACAATCCCGACGGTGTGGTGGTCTGATACTGGGGGACCAGATTCGGGCCGACAGTTTCGAGTCGTATAGATTTGAACGAGGAGGATAGGTTTCCGGGAGCGGAATGGTACTGAGACATGGCGGGAGGCATCCTTGGGGTTTGGGATTCTGAACCGTGGCTAAGAGACCGTTCATAGGGTGAGGGCGATGGAAGAGGCGAGGGGTGGCTCGTTTTTGAAGAAGAGATGGCCACGTTCGACAGCTGCATGGTATTTGACCTAATATCATCTTGCGAATGAGGTACGGAGGTAAATCGGGGTGCGGAGGAAGTTGGATGAAGATGATGGCCAAATTGGAGAAGGCTGAAGATGGTGGTCAAGTGAGTGAATATTAGAGCATGATCGCGCGATTTCATACCCAGCACGACTCAGGGGGGAACCACTGAGACCAGACGACAATATATTACCAACGACTTCGCGAGGGGAGGCGAGTATTCCATCACCATGATTCAATCCGCGAAACGGTGGTCTGTGTGTGTCGTGAGAAGGCGTGTGATTATTAGATCCGAGTTCCTCAGGTGATCGACGGGTTGGCAAATCCTGAGGAGGGGAGGAGGGGACAGACATGGTGGTTCTGTCCAAGAGCAAATTTTACGAGATGTAGATATGAAAGGGTGGCGCGAAATCGGCAAGCCATACAAACAGCAAAGATCCCGGATCTTGAACGTAACGGGAGATTCTAGCGAGAAGACCCAACTTTTCGCAGGCTCCTCGCTCAATCAGGAGTAAAAACGAGGCGGTAGCGCAGGAAACATCGTGGGAACCCGTAGTAGTACTCTAAAATCTATCGACTCAATGTTCTACTCAGACTTTCAGTACGAAATTTTCACCAGCCCCAGTGGGACAGAAGGGTAGCGGTCCTTTCCGCAGTACGAAAAATTCTCGGCGACTGCGTTCCGAGGCTGTCCGTGCTCGCAGTACTCCGTTCCATATCGGTAAAAATCCCATTCATTTGTGGCAACGACAACGGCTAAGATTCATAACGGACGGTTAACACTCAGACTTGTGACGAACGGAACCCGTCATCGGTACAGATTTGCCTCACGCAGAAGTCTACGAAAGTAAATTAAATGTGAGCCGTGAACATGACATGAGAGGGCCGCAGGATCACTCCTCGATCGAGGTCCCCGAGGGCGCCCAGAACGATTGGAGTGAGCTGGGAGAGCGCTCACGGTGGAGCCAACCTGTGCTATCTGTGCTATCGGGGGGCGGCTTGGGGTTATCGAGGGGGATAAGAGATGGGCATGCCGGCCCCACCTGGTATAATATGCCAGGTTCCATCGCAAGAGTCGATGTTTCGTAGACATCACCAAAAGATAGGAGGCCACCCGCCGAATTGCTGGAGAGGTAGTGACGCAAATTTCATTTCCCTATCAAACTTTCAAACAATTTCTTATCTGACTCATGGTCGCTTATGTACTCCGTACGTCTCATCGTTACAGTGACATGCCAGTCGTGCTACAGTCGTCGTATGAATCCAAATTGTACCCGACTCCCTTCCTCTCGGCTAAGTCAACCACCAACTTTGCGATGACCACATCCTGGGCGCCCAACCCAACAGACTTGAATATTGTGATTTTGTCTGCAGACAAATTGCGAGGGCGTGCCTCCGAGTCCATTCCGACAAATTCTCCAACCTCGCGCATATCTTCAGGCCGCACTCCAGCAGCGATAAGTTCTCCCGCTTCCAACATGCAGGCGGGCCTACTATCCACCATCAGGAGCCCCGCACGGTGGATCAATGACGTCTCGACCTCCATCATTTGGGGGGTGTAAGACCCCACGAGGTTGAGGTGGGCCCCAGATCGCACGAATGAGCTAGGGAAAAGGGCCTTGGTGGATGAAGTTGCCGTACAGATGATGTCCGAGCTCCCCAAGTCGGATCGGAAACTATTCACGTCATCGCCAACGCCATCCGTGTTCTCTGGTGTTTGTCGACACAAAAACGTGACGGAGTTGAAGCTGTGTCTGAGCGACTCGGCGAGCTTTTCCACGCGGGCGTTGAGCGTGCGGTTGTATATAACACACCGTTTGAGCGACCCAGAATAATACCGAAGAAGCAATGTGACATGGGCTGCGATTTGAGCACCGGCTCCGAAGACCACCAAGACTCGTGGTGATGCGCCCGGTCCTAAAGCCAGCTGAGTGGCCAGCAGAGAACCTGGGATTATCTTAGCCTCCTTTGGCCCCGGAGATGACGGGACATACCTGCCGCGGTCCTAATGGCCGTGAGGTTCCTTGCATTCACCACGGCCTTCACCCCGCCGGACACTTCGTCCATCACGAGGGTGGTACCCGGCAGGCCATTCAATCCTCCAGAAGTTGGGACAGATACGATTTTGACCGCGGTGCCATAGGTATCAACACGGGAAGGCATGAAGAGGGTGTTGTGGGATTTGGTTTGAATTGATAGCCTGTGGGGCATGTCGACGCCCGATTTTTCGGAAACACGTCTAAACACAGCTCCCATGAGCTGGGCTAGCTCGTCGGGAGAAATGCCTGCGACCAGAGCGTCGACATCTGCGGACGATAAAACGAGCATGGTGGGGAGATTGCACGAATCAATCGTACGATCGTTATTTCGATCATTTCTCGTCCCGCGCTCTCCAGGATAGGCATCTACAATTCCATCGTCCTGCCATTCATCTCGGGCCCGCTCCCGTCGCCCATACATTCGAGGAGGCCAAGTATCAGGTATTTATGACCGGTAAAGCTTTAATCTAATTTTATTGTAGCGACCATGAGTTGATGTGGTACACCGTCTTCATCGAATTCATCTCCCTGAATCATTGTTGAGCATCTCTCGCATCTACCCCGGAAAAATAATTACCTCTGGTATGTAGCCGTATCTGTGAAGGGAAACGGTCAATAGAGGGTTTGACCTCAACCGACCGCCGCGGACTTACTTGGCATAGAACCCTTTGACTGGAAGTTGCGAGTGTGTCCGGATTTTGACCTCGCCAGTCCGACCGTTCGTTATCGCATCGGTGCGAGCCCAATCGTGAAACCCGAGAACGAGAGCCCTCCCGAGAGAGAATTGACGACAGTCTTTCAATACGGCGAGTCGGCTCAACTTGTAGTAACTGGGAGCACTGACGCCCCGAATCGTCCCCACTGGTTTGAGCGATGGTATCAATCGCACCAGAAGATGCGTGGAATTCTTGTCCCATCTAAGTCTTGGTCAGAACTACTTTTGGTAGAAACTGTTACTTGTGAGAATCACTCGTCGAATTCAGTATCGATGGGGAAACCTAGTCACAGAAACCGTATATAACAAGAAAAGGCCCAAGATCTGTGGGTAAATTCACCTTGCTCGCCTACGAACACTGCGACGCGGACGTCGTAACACTGCTGACGCAGCTCGGCCATGTCCGGGGTGACTACGATTATCTCATGGTCAGGTGCGGAAGCTGAAGCCATGGCGGTTGTTTGGTTCAGAGGTTTTTGGCAAACAAACCGGCGGTTGCCGATGTCACCGAAACACATCAGCGATCGACATTTTTCTCTCAAACGTGATGGCCAAAAATCTAAAGCGCAAACGTGATCAGGACGCGGGCGTGGAAGAGGAGGAGGTTCGTGTCGGACCTATTTCGTGTTGCCGAACTCACGACCGCATAGACTCGCAACCCAGAGGATCTTATGTCAGTCGACGGACTCGACCCGGGAGATTCGGACTCAGAGACCAAATCCGATTCCGTCAATGACGACGAGGAGTGGGGCGGAACAGGAGGAGGAGGAGAAGGTGGAGGAGGGGGGGATATTGGCCCCCAACCCCCAGGCGGTAAACCTGTAAAGGTCCCCGCGGGGCACGAGCTGCGAGAGATGAAAGAAGCCTCAGAACTGTACAAGTCGAGTGCCTTCAAGTTACAGGTGCGCATAAGGGGTAGCCCATCCGGAAAACGTTCCGCCTAACCCTCACATGGTATAGATTGACTCGTTGATACCGAGCGTTCGGCCGAAGTTTGATCGCCCCGTTCTCGAATCCTTCCTCCGAACACTTCACGAAACCGTCTCGTCAATTCCAGCGGTAGACCCTCAACACCCACTAACTGCATCTCGTGCCATGCTCAAGGCAGACATAGCCATTCCGTATGCCACGCCTCTGCCCACAGAGGAAACTAACTGGAAGGTTGCCTTCCAGCCACCAGCAAATGTAACGGTCGTTGGAAGTTGGGCGAATAAGCTGTCTGTGAAGCCGAAGGACGGGGAGAGATATACCGTGGATCTCGCACTGCAGATGCCCAATGTAAGTGTGTCTATTTCGGTGGCTTTCTGTCAATATAACGCCAGTGCAGGAGCTATTCCAAGAAAAGGACTACCTGAACGGCAGGTTCTTCCACAAGCGGGCATACTACCTTTCCGTCGTCGCGGCACACATCAAGAAACATTTACCGGTAGATTTATTCTACGGCTCGACGAACAGTGACCCGCGACTGCCCTCCCTTGTAATCCAATCGAAAGAAGGTTGGTACAATTTCCACACCCTCATGGACAACACTTTCCTTATTTACCCAGACGAATCTAAGTCTGATTTTTCCAGTGCAAAAGCGCAGATACGCATCTTGGCAACCTTAGCACAAGACTCGCCAATATCCCTGAAGCACGTCGATTCAACTCATTGTAATATCCGCCTTCCATCATCTCCCAACGACGTTCCCACCCGCCGCTATAACGACGCCCTCCTACAATCCACCTCAGGCGTACCCCACCTCTTATCTACCTATGAGATCAAGAAAACCGTGGATAGCTTCTCGGATGCCCTTGCGTTGCTCCGTATCTGGGCTAATCAACGCGGGTATTGTCGTGGCAAAGATGGCTGGGGCATACTTGGATTTGAAGACCGTGGTCCTTTCTGGTCGGGTTTATTAGAGTTGATGGTCAAGGGAGATGCCTCGGTGAAGGGAAGTAAGTCGAGAGTGAAGCCCGTGGGCAGGGGGTTGTCGTCCTACCAACTATTCAAGGCGGCCATTGGGTTCTTGGGTGCGCTAGATATCCCGGTTTCTGTCAGGCATTCTGATGGATAAGTTCAGCCAGGCATGATTTCGTAAAGGAGCCCGTTTACTTGGAGGGCGCTGACCGGAAACACGTAAGCATTGTGGTTTACCAACGACTCAATCCTGATTTCCCCATGTAGGGCTCAACTGGTAGCTCGGAGGATTTCGCCGTCTTCGTGACCGCTTCATCAAGATCGAGCCTACTCTCCGGCGTTCCCTTGAGTTCTCTCGAGATGGTATGTACCTAATGGAGCGCCTCCAATACATTACTGACGTTATCACAGCTAAAACATGACGCTCGAAGTACCCTCGAAATCCTCAGCCGTGACGTCTCATACGACGACCCCTTCTCGATGGTGTTCCTCGAGGATAGGCGACACGTCTCTGAGAGGTTTGATATGGTTATTGGGTAATCAAGTCACTTTTTTGTGGAGGTGAACATCATTGACGCCTTTCTAGAGTCGATCTGTCCTCGTCTCGAGTCAAAAACAGGTCAGAGATCCATGAGCTCGATGCCGGATCCTCGGGGGAATTCGTCCTTTCCAGCATTGCATCGACCCTTCGCCGAGGGTTAGGGAACAGGGCGAAGGTTGTCACACTCCTGCGTCGGTCATCACCAACTCGGGAGCTTTCGCAGGCTCACCCCTTTACGCCATCCATCATTCAAATCGGCTTCATTCTCGACCCAACGAACGCTTTCCTTCTCGTGGACCGAGGACCCTCCGTCGAAGAAGCAGAGAAGAACCCCGAGTTCCGTGAATTTTGGGGTAACGACAAGACGGAACTCAGGCGTTTCAAGGACGGCAGGATTCTAGAAAGCGTAGTTTGGGATGTGAAGACCATGGACGAAAAAGCCCACATCCCCTCCATGATCGCCAAGCACCTCTTGGGGCGCCATTTTGGAATCGAAGAGACATCGGTCTTCACCTGGCAGCCATCCTTCGACGCCCTCATCAGGCTTCCGACAACAATCAGCGACGTGTACTTGCGGTTGGGATCTTCTGTGTCGAGAGGGTTTAGAGACGCGATCTCCGCGTTCGATTCGCTCGTCAAGCAGATCAAGCAGCTGGAAGATCTCCCACTCTCCGTCGCTACCATCAGCCCCACGCACAGCGCCTTAAGACACACGAGTGTGTTCACTCCGGTAGCCATCTCTGGCTCAGCCTCATCAGCGCTCCCTCCATGGGCCAGATACACCCCAGTCCTGGACGTCATAATCGAGTTCGAGAAGTCGCCGCGATGGCCTGATGACCTTGCAGCGATTCTAAAGATGAAGCTGGCCTTTTGCGAACAAATTGCTCGATCGCTCATGAGGGCCGTGGAAGGCCTCACTGCCAGGGTTGTTGTAGGCAACTCATCGCCGTTCACATCGTTTCAGGATCGTGGTCGACTAGAAATCCTAACGCCGGAAGGATGGGCGTTCTCTGCCAGCATCTGGCACGATCGGGAGGCTACTCTATTGGATAGGGTGGTCGAGGGAGAACCAAACAGGCCGTTTGCCCCCAAACCCAGCCCTCGTGAGAAGCAGGCGGCAGTGAGGGCAAAGGAGACCTACGTCCGTCAGTTCATCGCCGCCCCGAGTCATCACAGGGCTATTTCGAACCTCTGTTATCGCTACCCAGGGTTCTCCGGTACCGTACGGCTCGTGAAGCGTTGGCTTGCCTCGCACTGGCTGCTCGACGTGCACATTAGCCAGGAGGCCGTGGAGCTAATTTGCGCGAAGTCGTTTATCGGGGATGGGTCAGGTTTATCCGAGGATTTTGATGGTCCGAAGAACCAAGTCAATGCCCCGGTCACGAAGGAACGAGGATTCGCCACTGTGATACACTTTCTGGCGACCTGGGAGTGGCAGGCGGGGTTGTATATTCCACTTTATGGGAAGGTGGAAGTCCCAACCGCGCGAGGGTCTGCTGGATCGCTTGGAGCTTGGGTCATTCGGACATCCAAGGACCCAAATGGTAAGATGTGGACGAGCAGTGGGCCAGATGCTGTGATCGCGAGGAGAGTTACGGCATTTTCCAAGGCTACATGGAACCAACTGCATGGAGATCCCTACAGCTTCCAGGACGTTTCGGTATGTTTCTCTTCAACGGAACAATGCGAAACCGGCTGATCGCGGGAATAGATTCTGAATGCGCATCCAACGACTGAATATGATTTTATCATCTACCTCGAGGCGTCGAGGCTCCCCCGCTCTTACGAGAACGCATACGCACAGATCCAAGGAGTCGAAACAGGACAACAAATGAAGTTTTCCATAGCTGAAAGGAGACCTGGATTCGACCCGGCCCGGCTCTTTCTCGAGGACTTGACAGTGCGTCGATCATATTTCTGTCACTCTCAAGGCAGTGGTTGACCCCCCCATCGTAGGCCGTCTACGATGATACTGTCATGTTCTTCTACGACTGCTTCGGAGGGGACAAGATCGGAGGGGTCTGGCTTCCAGGGTTGAGAGATCCCAAACCGTTCAAAGTGAGGGAACGGTATTCCTCCACACCCGTGCACAAAGTGGGTGTTCCGCACACCTTACCGGACACGTTGTTGACTATAATGCATAGAACAAGAGAGACAAGAAGAAGGCATTGGATGTGGTCCTGAACGAGAGTGCAATTATCGCTGAGATCGAGCGCATGGGGCATGGGTTGATAAAAAGCATCGCCGTCAACCAAAAATAATCTATCTCTGCCCACCTATTTTCGCTACATCGTGATATCGTGCTCTGCCGATTAGTCGGGAATATATCCCAGGGACCAGGCGCAGGTCGTGTTTGTGAGGAAGGATCAGAGGGGGTATACAACCAATGGTAAGCCCAAGATGTAATACTACGATTTACTCGACGGACCCGGGAACTATAGAAAATGCTTCCAGACGATCGTGAATGAATGAATGCCATGTGATGTGTGGGGAATAGAGAGTCTAGGGACAGAAGCCCCAAGAATGCTGCTGTGTGCTATGATGACAAGGGTGATGGATACATTAAAAGGACCGGAGAAATCCTCATAGGTGTGATGCGGAAGGATTGCATATACGAAAACGGTGACGAAATCTGGAAGAGACCCATGTAAAAGAGACTCATCCAGAAGTGGAAGAGGTCAACATCAAACTTGCTCGTCGAAGTCCTCGGAGGGTGATGTTGACGCCATAGCAGTCCTCGAGCCAAACCTCCCGCTCTCTGCATCGGTTAACGATCTTCTGCCAGAAGCCTAGAATCCTTTCCGATGGTTGTCCGGTGCGCATGATGTGGGAGCGATGACTGAGATCCCGAACAAACCGCAAGTTGGGGAATGCGTCCTTCCTGAGGAGAGAATAGATTTGTTCGATCAATGGGAAAAATGGTGTGTCCAAATCGTCGTCGTCGGTGAATTCGGGGTTGAGAAGGCGGGTATCGATATCGCGGATCGCGATGAGTTGAAGGGTGGGATGGGAAGGAAGGAGGACGTGAGGGGCGATCCAATCAGGAGATTCCCAATGCCACTCGGCATCCGCGGAGCAAATGAGCTCTCGAAGATTTGGACACCAATCGGCGAGAGGAATGGGTGCCACCTGGCGGGTGTTAGTCAGGTAATGCTCCTCGATTGTGCTGGAGGAGTGGCCGAGTTCGAGTTGCAAGACCTTCCAACCATGCTGTTTAAAGAACAGGGCAAACCCTTCCCCGGTGTAACTGAAATCCGAAGAGACGACCGAGACGTTCGCGAGGAGTGGCATGTCCCACGAAGAGAGGACAGCGAACGTAGCGTTGTCCAGACTGAGTTTCAGAGAGCGGAGTGCAGGAAGGGCAACTTGCATTGGGGAGTTTGATCGTGCGAATGATTCGGAGAAGACGGCGCGGAAGTTGGGGGAGTGTGAAGAAAGCTCTAGGTATTCCAGGCGCGTTGTAAGGTTGCGTAAGAATGGTGACATGCGTAAGTGGAAGGGGGCGTCGTCATAGCTCGTCCAGGAGAGACGGCGGATCTTGGGGTGCGCGAGTAACGTGAGAATCTGCTCGGGGCTGCATCGCGGATCCGGAGATTCTTCGCAAAGATTCTGTTGGATAGAGTGGTGGTCGGAATAAATGGTGAGGTGGGGGGAGTGATCCAAAATGGTTCGTAGGTCGGCGGGGGCGCATCGCTCGAAGACGGGAGTCTGAATGTGTAAACGACGAATAAAACGACCGCTGCGAAGATGTTCGTCTCGGCCAGTTTCGAGTAGGAGTCGCTTAGCCAAAGACTTGGCTTGTGGTGCTTTGCGAATCCACACGAACTCGAGGACGAAGCGGGTGGCGATAGCATTCCATTCTTTGTTGACGAGCGAGAGATTGATCTTATTTCGCAGGGAGGCCATGTAATTGACGTGAGGGTCGGAGGCGGGAGAAAAGTCGATGAATGAAAGTTCCTGTGACCCATCAAGCGGGTCTGGAGTCATTGCGGTGACTTCGCGGAGAACGAGTTCCCAAATTTCTTGGGGGATGTGCGAGATATCTACCGGCACAATCTCTCGCGGATTGGCCGATGTAGGATGTTCAGACCTGTGGTTGCAGTTTGTCAGTACGGTCAGCTTAACAACAGTGACTTTTGATCTCGACGTTGTGTTCGAAGGAAACGTCACGCTCTCGAGACAGAAAGCTTAGCGGTGAAGTATCCCATCCCCAACCGAGGAGGCGAGAAAGAGCGGCTTGTCCGGGCGCCGTTCACGAACAACCGTGAGGGATAGTGAGACGGAGAACTTAGCTCACCTGTTGGTTGACTTTCGCGCCAGCCGTTTGGCCTTTGACCGGAGCTTGTGCCATGGGGAAGAAAAGCGGGTGAGGGAGAGGTGCATGGCGGGGGACGCAGAAGACAAAGGAGGGAGACGCAGGGGCGGGGATGTACAGAGCGGGGAGCGGTGGCGATGACGAGAAATATTGCTGAGGGGTGCGGGAACGGGAGATGCCGACCGGCTAGGTGGCAGGTGCCGCACGCGGGTCAATCCCCGGAGAACCCGACGGCAGTCTCGGTGCGCAACCTATTTCCGTTTTAACCAATTACAATGGAACAGTCGAGACTACCAACTCCGACCGTGGAAGCTCAGAAACCCCACATAGTAGGGATGAAATTGCATGGGGATACAAGCCCCGGGTTGTGCTGTACTGTGTACGTACACTATCACGTCCCCTTCCAGACAGAACCCTGCGCCACAGAACAGAACGTCTTTCATTTTCTACGAGCTTTTTCTCCGCCCAGATCAGTCTCGTCCACCGCGTTCTGTCCGTCCCCCAAATACAGGTCGGGTAGGAGCAGTGCAAAGATGGGAGGGAAGATGGCAACAACAGTCGCAACAATTGTCATGATTTTCATCGTCTCGCCGTACGCTGCGGGCGCCGATCTCGATAAGTGAAAAAATCGGCAAAAAACGTGAGAAGCCTGCCCACCCTGGATAACGCCCGTGCGGATCGGGTCGCCCAACGGATATTTGACAGCAAGGAGTATCGAACCGAACAACTCCGCGCGCGTTGCTTCATCCAGGAAAGGCAAGAACCTGGCAAGGTTACCAGGCATCAGGTTCCGCCAAATGCCGCCGGCTGCCCCGGATGGAATGAGCTTCCACCCCAAAAACGTCCAGCCGCACTAACCGATGGCATTTCCAACAGCTCCGCCAATTTCCGTCCACAGCAGGACGATCGCTGTGGCCATAGCAACCCCCGAATGTGGTACGGATCCCTGAGCGGCAACCTGAGACATAGATCGACGAAGGGACCTGAGGACCACCAATACGAAAACTTCGCGCGGTATGAAGTACCTGGGTTGCGGTTGATGCGATGCCGCCTCCAATGCTCTGAATGATTTGAGAAATGACAATCTCCGCGTCGCTTCCATCGACACCACGTGAACGGATCATAACTCCAACACCCCTGATTCATCGAGTCGTCAGCTAAATGGAAACTTCGGAGGGGGATGCTCACAATAACCGAATTAGGAGGCCAACGACCAGAAGCCACTGAAAAAACCGTCAGAAGGAGTAAGTACGGTATGAGTGCGGTGGAGGATCACATCGATCACCTTATAACGATGCGTTATCCTGAGAACCAGACCAGCGCATACACCGAACACAGTGAGCCCAACCGTTTGGGTTTGTAGGAAGTAGTTGGTGTTCGTTAATGACCTAAAAACAATTCAGACGGTCTGAACCGCGTTACCCATAGGTGACGTACCATGGTTTGACAACAATAACAAACGAATAGAGATAGGTAAAGGTAATGTAGAAGGAAACCTGGGATGTTCGAGCATCGGCGGGAGATCCCGACTTCATAGAGGCCCAACACTTACGAAATCTAAAAATCCGATCCAAGAAGCTGCGACGATGGACTTATTCTTGATGAATTGTTTCGATAGAATTGGGACCCTAGCAAACTTTGTGTCATAGACGAAGAAAGTGACAAGCAAAACGGATCCAACGACGATCATCGAAATGATGTTTCCTAAATGCCTGTCGTCATTTCCGCTCCCACACCGCAAATTAAAACTCACTAACCATCACTCCACTGATCACTAGTCTTTACCAAGGTGATGGGGAGAAGGATCAAGGCGACAGCAGCACCAAGCAGCACCAAGCCGATCAAATCAAGCTGTTCAGCAAAAGCTATCACCTTCTGGACGGCAGACCTGTCGCCTTGGGCGGGGTGAACGACGAGCGGGAGTTTGCAGAACACAGTGACATACCCTGATGGCGGGACTGAGCAACCAGCCCGAGCTGCTTGGCTTTCAGCTCGCCGTAGACCAGTGCGGCGACGAGCGGGGCAAGAGTGCTTGGAAGCAAGATGGCAAACATGCCATCTGCCGAAAAGGGTAAGCCCAATGAATGCCTCGCGCAGAGCCAAATGATGACCCACATCCCCATCTCCACGTCGAATTCTCGAGAATGCTAGCAGAAATGCGGCTTCCAATGAATGCGTTGATGATATAAGGTGAATAAATCAACCCCGAGACAAGACCACGCCACTTCAAGGTCGTGATGTCTGCGATGACGATTTGATTCAAAATTTGGAGGCCACTGAACCCAGTCTCTTCATCAGAGGAGATCGGTACGAGGATTTCCCCGACTCACGTATACCCGCTTTCGAGGGACGTTATATTCAACTATGCAACAACAACAGGCAAACCAGCCACTCACACAGCGTAAAGGATGATACCACCAGCGAGGACGCCAACGTTACGGGCAGACGCGAGAATAACATACCCTGTATGTGGGGATCGCGTCAGTAACGTCGTGGATTGTGAGGGGACCCGGCAATCACCGATGATGTAGAACACAACTGAGGCGTAAAGTCAGCGATCAACAAAGCACACTTCGGACTATCAGATAAAAAATCCAGCGGCGAACTCACTTGTGACAACGTACGCGAATGGCCTGGAGGTAACGTCGGAAAGTTTCGCGATGACGGGCTTCCCGACAGCGACTGAAATGGGATACTCAGTACTGGGGCGACAGGGTTGGGAAAAGGACACTGCACGGCTTACTGATGATAGATTGGGCCGTTTGGATACTGGCAATTAGGGAGTGACTCCCGAACGTAGAGGTAGCAAACGCAAGGTAACTCCAGGTTGTAACACCGTCCAACGAATAAATATAGGCAGAGAGGCCAAGGCTTGGAGAGAGTCAATGGAGGGGCGGGACGGCGGCGATTAATTTACTCTCACCCGACAAAGAGGAACCACTTGGAGAATCTGCCGTAGACCTTGTATGCGGCCTCGGCATTACGTACACCGTCAACCTTCTCATCTGGTGATCCAGGGTCGACATAAGAATTTTTTTCACGATCGAGTTTCCCCCCAGAAGGCTGGGACGAAGGGGGGTGGGCTGGAAACCCCTCGGTCGGGGAGTCTTTGGAAGACATTAGGAAAACAGAAGTGAGAAGGAACGTGCCCGGTGTATCAGCACAGAGGGCAGGTGGAGTCCATTATATGGGTGCCCGGGTAGAGAGCCGGATTGATTATCAGATAAGATTTCTATTGCCGACGGTGCTTGTTACATGACCGAGCAGCCCTCCCTATCGAGCCCGGCTTCTCGCGCAAGTTCTGAGTTCACCTCTCGTTCGTTGGATAGCAGTTTCTCCCGCGATTCCACTGGGAACCAGTCGGCCATGAAATTCATCAATGCCCAATCCACGTTGGCTGACAGGGTGGGAGGATTAGCAAGGGTGCTGGAAAGTATGCCAAGGAAGGTCCTGATCAGGAAGGGAACTACTCACAGCGATCGGCTGTCAGGACACAAGGTGATCGGCACATCGGACAATTCGACTTGCGCTGTCTTTGCATCTTTACCAAACACCTGATAGAAGAGTTAATTATCCTTCTAAAGGTCTGTCGAGTGCGCTCACCGAACACAAAACAGGTGTCCGCATGGCAGGCGGATCGGCTTGAAAGCTATACCTGTGCATATAGCGCACGAATAATCATCAACGTGGGGTATAATGGGGAGAATAGTCTCCCCGATGGCTTGGACAAGGAGCTGCGGGAGTGACCTGGAATGGTGGGGCAGGAGGGTCAACGCCTGGGACGTTTGACCCGTCGATGGGGGGCCCGTAGACATTTCCACGTCTACCGCACCGACTGCGGAAGCGATCTCACGCGGTAGTGATGGTGGGAGGGGGAGTGCCGTCCTCTTGGCATGCTTTTTCAAAATCTTTCGGGTGGCCTCACTGGTCGCATAATTTAGCTGTCCCGAGTTAGTTACAATCGTCGCCTCGGAGTACGCGGGTGCAATCTCACCTTCTTGAGGTCTAAGATTATGGTGTTAAGCTTGAGAAAAGCTTGGACCTCAAGGTGGGCCTTCTTGGACTTCCCACGTAGAATGCCACTCTTCTCGACTCTCTCCATAAATTGGGCCATGCGGATCTCTGTGTCCTCCAAGGACCTCTCCCCGCGATTTCTTTCGGCTACGCTGTCAAAAACCTCTGCGTCGACGTAGAGGTCCAGGAGGCGCCTCCACATATACAGATCCGACTTGGCGTCCAATTTGCGTCGAAAGACAGACCTCGTGGATGGTACGCAGATCGTTGCTGCGTCGTCGTCAACCGAGAAAGGTCGGTAAGAAGCGTTGGTCTGCGAGACCGGCAGGGCGCTGTCTGAGATGGACTTTGAGAGGTCCGCCAGGCTCGCCGTAAATTCCGAGCACACAGCGGTAAGTCGAGCGGACAAGGTATTCGCGGCGTTGGTAAGAAGGTTGAAGAAGGCGGTGTCCGAGGCAAGCGGTACAACGTACTCGCGCCCCGAGCTAATTGGAATACGTATTGAGCCGAGAGCGACGGGCTGAGTCCTGAGCACTCACGAATCGATCGGAGAATTTTCCAGGGACGTTAAGATAGGTACGTGGGGCTTCGCGACCAATGTCAGAGTTGGGGTCGTTGTTGTGTGTGCCTCACCCACCGCAGTGTCCATGTCGACGTCCTCGTCGACAACAAATCTGAGATGGGGCACAAAACGGCCAAGGTTGTTGTCCACCTCGTATAACAATTTAAAACCTGAACAGGTGATCGCATGAGACTGGATCATAATTGTGCTCTGTTCGTCGGAGTTGTGTCTCTCCTTCATCGCGTGAAGGGTGTCGTTCCCCTGTTCGACGAGATCTCGTACAACCTCTGGGCTGAAACCGAGGGACGCCAGCTCCTGGGCGACCTGGTTAACCAACTTCTTGAGCTTTGGAGGGTTACTTAAGTTAGAAAGGGGGAGGGTTGGTCTGGTAGGGGCTTGCCTGGCGGTAGCTAATCGCATTCTCCCTGAGCTCTGGAGGCAAAGTAAGGAGGATCTGCGCATAAGACTTGCAGAAGTGCATCTCGACGTTGAATTTCCTGAGTTTCACTGAAGGACAAGAGAAAGCTTGGGGCGGGCGGATCCGTACGTCAGGAAGTGGAGGGCTTTGGCGGAGCCGAAGGTCCGATGGCACGCCGGAACATCGAATCAGACCCCCGCTGGTCCGTCACGGTCCTCCCTCGACGCTAAGCGAGGCCTTGCCACAAAGTTGGCACTGCCTCGTACGTAAACGCGTACGCCATTATATGGACTTGTACCCTTTTACTACAAGCACGAGGCAGAATAAACCGGATACCCCATTCTTTGGGTTTAGACGCCGAGCGCTAAGTCCCAAAACATCGGAAAAGCCACAAGAACGCTGCGCAGGCCTTAGAGACGCGAAAACATGCTCTTTCGCAGATCACACAGTGCTCGTGTGAGGTGATTTGAGTGTGAGGAATAAAAGGGGGAAATTCCATCGAATGGCGGAAGCCAGGTTTTGTTCAGAAATCTCCTTCGACTGAACGCTCAGGTGACTCCACTCAATCGGGGCCGAATACACAGGAATTTTGGTTGTGCCCCGGGATCAAGTAGTTCTCATCCACGAAAAAATGCATTCGTCCCCTTCCACGCGCAGCTCGCCAAAGGTTTTGAGTGGAGTTTGAAGTGCGCGGTGTACATTTTTCTCAGAGGGACAGGCGCTTCGCGTATTCGACTTGGGACCGTGGGAATTCCCGACACGTCGCATTACTATTTCAGATTTCCGCCAGCGTTCTTTCTTTAGGCGCGACAACCATGGTCTATCCTCCGGTGAAGATATCCAAGACCCCGACCATTAAAAACCCACCCCTCGTTGGTGTGGCCGAGGGTAACGGGGACTTTAACAACCTCCATTTAGCCGCCATCGTCCTCGGTGTCCCTTGGGTGTTGAAACGTGTCTTGCCCATCGTTTCATATGGCGGGTTCAAGACATACCTCTTCCTCGTAGTCGTCTTCGGAGTACCCCTGACTGTTGGATATTGGACCGTTATGAGTATCTATGGCAAGAGGAAGAACGAAAAGGTCGCCATCCCCGCAGTCAACATCGAGGAATTCATTACCACCGATGACCCCGAGCTCAAGGCCAAGTACCACGACAAGGAGAAGATACCCATGCAGGTTTTCCACGACGCTTACTTTGACGGAAAATACGAGTTCAATGGTGAGCCCCCTTCCCGTCAACGTGGCATCCTGGCCTTCAATTTACGCGAATGACGCGTTCCAGGCGACGTGTTGGATATCTTGGAACAGCGTCACATCTGGGCTAACTTCCAGTTCACTCCCGAGTTGTTCAAGTACGTCTTGACCCAGATGCTTCCCGAAGTCATCATGCACTCCAAGAGCCAAGATGAGGAGCAGGTTAGGGACCACTACGACCGTCAGTATATATATTTTTCCATTATTCTGTCGTCATTCCGATATCTAAACCCACACCTAGGAGGTGACGACTTCTATGGATGGTTCCTTGGCCCCCGTATGATCTACACTTCCGGTATCGTTTTGGACATCGAAGAAGAGGAAAGCCTCGAGCAACTTCAGGACAACAAGCTCACCGTAGTTTGCGAGAAACTAGACCTCCAACCTGACGACCGACTTCTCGACATCGGATGTGGATGGGGCACCCTCGCTGCTTTCGCCCACAAGAACTACGATTGCGAAGTTACTGGTATTACCCTCGGCAAGAATCAGACCAAGTTCGGTAACGAGAGGATCAAGGATAACGGTGGCGATCCCAGCCGTGCCCGCATTCTTTGCATGGACTACAGAGAAATCCCCCCGCAAAAGGGTTCCTTCACCAAGATCGTCAGTCTCGAGATGGCCGAGGTGAATAAATGCGCCATTTCTTGTCGGGTGAATTGACCACAGCTGCCCCAAGCACGTTGGAATTCGCAGGTACCAATCGTTCCTTAGGCAGGTCTACGACCTTCTCGACGACGACGGCATCTTCGTCCTCCAGGTCGCTGGCATTCGTCCTCACTGGCAGTACGAGGACCTAATCTGGTATGGGCTTTCAAACAAGAATTCATCCCGTCGCTAACGATATTGGCAATCGGACAGGGGTATCTTCATGAACAAGTATATCTTCCCCGGTGCAGACGCCTCCTGTTCGCTTGGCTGGGTCGTCAACCAGCTCGAGTCCGCTGGATTTGAGGTTAAGAACGTTGACGTTCTTGGCGTCCACTACTCGGCGACTATCTACCGCTGGTACAAGAACTGGATCAGCAACAAGGACAAGGTAATCGAGAAGTACGGTGATAGGTGGTACAGAATCTGGGTCTTCTTCTTGGCCATGTCGACGATCATTTCCAGGTGAGAAAAACAGCTTTGGCACATAGAGCAGCCCTAATGCACATGACAGGAACGGCGGGGCTTCTGTCTTCCAATTAACTCTCCACAAAAACTTGAATGGTTACTCGCGTATCCTGGGTGTTCCAAACCACGCGTCCATCCACGTCCAGCCTCGGGTCAACATCCAGTCGGTGTAATACTTCGGTCCTTGGTGAACGTGCACTAACAAAATCTCACTTCATAGGGCCGTCGTTTAACCACATCCTGCTTATTTCGTGCTAGTAATCTTTGACGGATCTATTGTGTATACATTACAGTACACTCCTTTGCATAATGAAAACTAGAATGGACGTGGACAACGCTGACACGCCAGATCATCATTGCACCCGATCAACTGCTAACGTGTAACTTGCTCACCCCCTTCATCATGGCATTTCAGCAACCAGGTTCGAACACGTCTCCGCCCCCACTCCTCCATCCTGTCCCGACGCATCCTATGTACATCCCAGAACCGCCCCCTACCCCGGGTTCACCACACGGGTATCAGCGTTTCGTTGGAACATCCTCCCCACCACTGCAACAGCCACACCACCAAGGGTATGCGAACCAGAACGTCCCTATGTACTCGGCCGGACAACCACAACAGAACCAGTATGGCCAACCGCCACCGATGCACCAGTCCCAGCATGGTTATCAGCAACACGTCCCTGATTTTTCCGCATGGGGGATCGATGGCGCAACTACGCAGCTGGGCATGCAACTCGGGCACAGTGCCGTTCAGGCAGGCCAGAACTACGTACAACAAAACGTGCGGACCTTACACACGGATATCATACAAAGTGCGCTAACCACTTTCATACAGCTCGCTGGGTTAATCCCCGTGTCACTACTAAAGCATCACTTTAACGTCTCCAATTCATATGTCATCCACAAGCTTCGTCTCCTTGTATTCCCGTGGAGACATAAACCTTGGTCCCGAAAGACAAGACGCCTGGAAAATGGCACGAGTGAATGGCAGCCTCCTCGTGAGGATATCAATTCCCCCGATCTCTATATTCCTGGTGTGTTCTCCAGTGGCTTTCACCGTTGTCTTGACTGATCAGTTAACATGAAGCGATGGCCTTCGTTACCTATGTGCTCTTCGTGGCACTATTAAGAGGTCTCCAAGATCGATTTCACCCCGAGGTCCTCGGTACCGCCGCCTCAAAAGCCCTGGCTGTTGTCTTGGTCGACTTTCTCTTTGTCAAAACCGGTTGTTACATCCTCAACATCCAAGGGTCGGGACAGGTTTTAGACCTGATAGCCTACGGAGGCTATAAGTTCGTCGGGTGAGTTCTTTGGGTCTGATGTCTTTCTGTACTTGACGACTCCTTCCTTAGAGTCATTTCAGCTTTGACAGCTGGGCTCCTTGGTTTTGGGACGACACTTTACACTGCGATATTCCTGTATTTCTTTTTTGCCAACGCGTTTTTCCTCGTGAGTAACCCGCGTTTGTTGCCTACCCCTTGATTGTTAACCGCCGGCAACACAGTTACGATCACTGAGGTCAGTGGTTCTGCCGGACAATGCCCAAGCGAATGTTGGGACTGTGAACCAAGCACAGAGGAGCCGGCGCATAACGTTCCTATTCTTCATCGCCATAATACAGGTAGTGTACATGTGGGTCCTGGCTCGCGTTTGATTAGATACGCTCTCGGATTACATTTCTTTCCTCATGCAAAGAAAACGACGCACTGGGTCCTCGGATAGAGGGACACTGGGTCCCGCTGTTCGAAAGTCAATCCCGATCGTGAAAAATTACCAGATTTTGGGCTACCTGTAGGCTAAATGTACATGCTCCCTTCAGCGTGGGGTTTTCGTTTCTCTTGGGAGTAAGGAGCTCCTTTTCCTTTCAGGTCCCACTCGTGCTTGGCCCCTGAGAGGACTTTATGCACAGATTTAGTTAAACCGCGTGACCATAGATCGTCGCTCTCGCTCAAACTCGACACCGTGGAAGTTAGGTCGTCCGGGGGGTTTAATGGGTGGTACGGTCCAGGGAATAAGAAAAGTGTCACCCCGGTAGCTGATTGTGGAGAGACCTGGCGAGCTAGCGTAACCAGGGAGAAGAATGCGGCTGAAGTGGACTGGCTCAAATTGGGGGGACTGAACGGCTCGAAGTCCTTTGGCTACATTTACGATCAGGGTTGCTCACGTTTCCACTGATACGTCGCACAACTCACAATGGATACGTTGCTGTTCAGGGTAAGGTATCGCACTGGTGCCTTAGACAGAGGGATGTACTCCGGGTGAATGTAACTCGACGCAGCGTACGAGTCGAGGAGCAAAAGCCTGAAATCAAGGTATTGGAGCGAATATCGCTGCTGCAGACACATCCATAACTCACTTCGTCGGCTTGAGCTGGTCGAGCACATACTCCGCGTAACGGTACTGTGCCCAGACCGGTAAGCGGGTTAAGACCTCCGATACGACAACAATGGCATCGGTCCATCCTGGGTTAAAAACCATTCCGACCTGCATAATAAATTCCAATGACTTTGGACTAGAATTGATCAGTACACACGCATTTCTTGTTGACACCGATGGTTCCCAATTGTTCGCCGAGGTCTGCGCCTTTTGCCCAAATCCTAGTGGAAACCGTAGATTGAGTAAGCACACAAATAAACCCTGAGGGGGCGTTACCTTCCTGCCTCCAGGGAAGCCAAGATCAGGGTCTCTGCAGTGGCCTTACCCGCGTTGACGATCTCAAAATCCAGATCGTGCTTTGGGGTCGGTCGTTGTGGTGATAGGGGATTGAATTCATCTTCATCGTCAGATTCTATCGCGTGCCTTGGGGGTCCAACATCGGCCAATGGGTCTGTATCCTGACCAGGAGGATCTCAGCCTGTGGTTGCGCATGCAGTTGTGATCTCATACCATGATGGATGATGAAAGCGACTGTGGGAACTCGATCACCGCTCGGTATGATCACACTCTTCGTGGCACGCCTCCGCCCACAATGCGTGCCCTCTCCGTTGAAAAGACTTTCGGCGTTATACGTTCGTCGTCGGAACCTGTACGCGGGTGGTGTGGACTATAACTCCGAGGTTGAGAATATCCCGCTGTTGCGTATTGTGCGGAACAGGGCATCCGAGTTCTCAAACCTCCGTTCCGAGGTGAGTTACGAGAAGCGCGTTGACCCAAACCTCCGCTCAATTCGCAGTTCCTAGTCGTCCGGGGATATGTCCTCGAGGAATGATATCACACGTGCTCAACGGCTGAAGGAGTTGGAACCTTTGGTCGAAGCCTGGGGGGAGTGGATTCGCGTTTGGAAGGTCGGGCCAGTCACATACCAATCGTACACTAACCGATATTCTTCGACAGTAGTTACGCGAAGAGAACAGACCCATGTTGGAAGATCCCGACGAAACACTACGTCTGTTGGCCGCAGAAGACGACCAAACGTTCACGGATACTTTGGACAACCTCGTCGAGAACGTCTTCCCCTCCCTGGTCGTACCTCCTTCTAACACTGCACATATGTCCGCACTCATGGAACTTAAAGCCGGAGTGGGCGGGTCAGAGTCCAATCTTTTTCTTGGTGAACTAATGAGGATGTACCTCCGGTATGCTCAGTCAGCGAAGTGGAAGACGACCACAGTCTCCAGTTTAGACACCCCGGAAGGCGGTGTGAAAAACGCTGTGGTCGAATTCAAAGGACCAGGGGCTTATGATTCACTCCAGTGGGAAAGCGGCGTCCACCGGGTTCAACGAGTTCCCGCAACGGAAGCCAGCGGTCGAGTTCACACGAGCACCGTTGCGGTCGTGGTGAGCCGGCTTGCACTCCTACTCTTATGTCGTCTGACTTACTGGAACGACAAGGTCCTACCGTTGACAGAGGAGGCTGACCGAGTGCACCAAGAACTGTTCTCTATGGATGATGTGAAAGTTGAGGTCATGCGGGCTCGAGGCGCCGGAGGGCAAGTGGGTCCATTCCATCCAACACCCTCGTTTCACCGTCTGACTTGAACTCATAGCATGTGAATAAAACAGAGTCCGCCGTGCGTTTGACCCACACCCCAACCGGTATAACTGTTTCCATGCAGGATGAGAGGTCGCAACACCAGGTAGGCATGTGGTTCTACACCCCGTTTCACCATCGTTAACAGCCACCCAGAACAAGCGGCGGGCCTTCCAGGTGCTTGCAGCACGTCTGATGGACCAGAAACTCACCAGGGAGATGGCTGAGAGGAGGGCCGTCAGACAAAACCTCGTCAAGACAGCAGACCGCAGCGAGAAAATCCGGACATATAATTATGCTCAGGTGAGATGAAGAGTGCTTATCCAGATAAATTTTGCCCGCCGACTCTTGAATTTTAGGACCGGGTCACCGACCACCGACTTGGGCTTTCCGTGAAGAACCTGGAGAATGTCATGGAGGGGGATGGGATCGAGCAGATCATTGACCAGCTGGTACGGAATCACCAAGAGAGTCGGTTGGAAGAGGCGCTGGTAGATAGCACGCTGTGAATTTATTTCCATTTCGGTCGTTACTTCCTCTCTTCCGCAATGTCGGCAGTGCAGCTGGTCAGAGACCTGCTCTTTCGCGTACTGCTTGAAGGTTCGGACGATGGGGATGGAGGGCCGGGACAAGGTCCACCACCTGGCTCACCACCAACCAGTGCGCAAACTGCGGTGTTATCCTCTCCGGCAACCTGTGTGGCTGACGCTACGATATTAACCCCTCAGTCAAATACGAGGGTCCCTGGTTCACGACCCAGCTGGTGCTATCAAGCAGTATCGGACTGTTCTCTTTCCTGGTCTTCTCGTACTGCAGGACGAGATGGCCGCTCTCATTTGCCCCTCGGACGAAGCTGAAAGGCGAGGCACCTCCCAAACCCTAGAGTTTCCACTTACCAGCCCCTCCAGGTTTCTCCCCTCATGAAGCTCACGCGCGTCAAGCATTTTTTGGATGGATATTGCCCACAATACGAACCTCCGAATTGACAATCCTCCAAATCGTTGGTCTCGATGCCGCAGTCGTAAGTGACATCAACCCCTCTATGCACGAAAGCTTACCGCGATTCCAAACCTCAGCTATTGAGCTTCTTCAAGATGTCGTTTTACCTGTTCTCTGTTTGTTCCATATTCGCAGTGGCGGTCCTCATGCCAATTAACTTGAAGGTGGGTGTCTTGTGACCACCACCCACAGGGGGGATACTTACGGAGGTCACAGAACAATCTCGGGATTGGCGATGGTGACGACGATGATGACGACCCAGACTGGTTAGGGTCCCTCAACCACACTGATCACCGCAATCCTCCACCTTCCTCGGGCCGGGATTGGTTGGATCTTCTCACGGATCCAACCTCCATCGTCTCTCTGCAACTCTTATTCACCTACCTGTTCACCATCCTTGCCCTCTTTTTCATTCACAAGAACTACCACAGGTTCATTCGCTCCCGTCAACTCTTCTCTTTGGAACTCGTACATTCGATATCTGCCCGAACTGTCTTGGTCACCCACCTTCCTATCCATCTTCGCAGCGAGCCCAGACTTGCAGAACACTTCGAGAATATGGGTCTCAGTGTCGAAAGTGTCAGTGTTTGTAGAGATGTCAGGTCCCTCGAACCTTTGCTGGCGAAGCGAACGACGGCGCTTCTGAAGCTTGAGGAAGCTTGGGTAGACTACGTTGGGAACCCAAGCACTGTGGAGTCGTACGATCCCACCGATTTTGTTGTCGCTCCCCTCATCGATATCGATTCTTCCGGATTGGAGTCCCAACATCCACGATTCGTCGTCCCCCACCATTCACGACCCACCTTGCGACCCGGGTTATTCAAGGGCGTAGTGGACGCGATCGAGTATTGGGATGCTCAATTCCACGACGCAGACGAGGAGGTGAAGAAACGTAGGAAGCTAGGGAAATTCCGAGCCACGCACGCCGCGTTTGTCACGTTTGAGAAAATGTCAAGTGCAGTAGGTTGGCTTTCTTAACGAAGTTGATTTTCTGCTAATTTGGCCCCAGCAAACCGCAATCCAAACCGCTCACGCACAACTCCCAAATGAGTGTATCACGCATCAAGCGCCAGAACCTCGTGATATCATCTGGGCCAACATGGCCACTTCGATCGGCTCAGGCCGTTCTCGAGAGCTGATCGTGCTGGGAATGATGGGAGCGCTCCTCTTTTTCTGGATCTTCCCGATCACTGCACTGGCCAGCCTGCTGAGCTACAAGGAAATCAAGAAAACCATGCCGTGGTTAGGTCGATTCATTGACAGCAACGAGAGGATCCGTGCCATTGTCCAGAACTCGCTACCATCAGTCGCCATGATCACTCTGAACGCCTTGCTCCCATTCATGTTGGAGGGTAAGTGCCGATATTTTGTAGGGGGCAAAGCCGTTTTGACCACCAATACAGCCATGACGTATATCCAAGGATACCGTGCTCGTAGTTGGATCGAGTACTCGCTCCTGAAGAAGTGCGTGAACTTTATGAGACTCACGACGAACGAAGTCTCAAACCTTCCACCGTCTCAGATACTTCCTGTTCCTCTTTGTAAACGTCATTTTCATTTTCTTGCTCGCGAGTACCTATTGGCAACTGGTCCGCGACCTCGCCAATTCGCCAGCGAAAATTCCCGAGAAATTGGCCGAGGCGCTGCAACGGGGATCGGCACGGTATGCACACTTTGGAGGCAACGCACTTTGGTTGGGCTCACACCGACCGCCACAGGCATTTCTTCCTTTCCTACGTCATCCTACAAGGGTTTGGCATTATGCCCCTTCAATTACTCAACCTCGGAGTCATCATTCCCAGTGCGATTATGCGGCTGTTCGTCACTCGCACACCTCGAGGTGCGTTGACTTTCCCTCCGCTCCAAATGCAGTGCCAACTAGTTCGCAGATTTCGCGGAACTCAACGCTCCTCCCATGATCAATTATGGGGTAGTTTATCCTCAAGCGATTCTCATCTTTGTCATGACACTTCTGTACAGTGTCGTCCAGCCACTAATTGTCATATTCGGAGCCATCTACTTCGGGGTTGCTTATGTGGTCTACAAGTACAAGCTCCTCTTTGGTTAGCCGCCATCGCCTTGATCGCAAGATCGACCTGCTGAACCCTCCCTCCAGTGTTCTACAAGCCCTATGAATCGCAGGGGCAAGCTTGGCCCATAACCTTTACACGATTGATTTGGGGTGTCGTCATGTTCCAGGTATTCATGACTGGAATATTTGCGCTCAAGAAGGCGTTTGTTATTTCCTCATTGGTGACACCCCTCCTCATCGGGACGGTCCTGTGGTCCTGGTATGTCATCAAGATCTACGCTCCGCTGAGTAAGCACGTCAGCCTGAGCTCTGTATGCGAGGTGGAGAGAGGGGAAGATACCGCAGAAGTTGTAAGGCTGAGAGCTGGTCATCCCGTAACTTGGTCACAGAGGCAAGTCTGCCCCGGAGGTGACGACCAGTGGCTGACTTCAAGCCTTAGCAATCTGAACCGACGACGTTATGCTCAGAATGACGATACCTTGTACGTTGCACCCGAAGATGCAAGGACTGATTATGTGCGTGCTTCCAAATTCGCGTGAACCGCCCGAAACTGACTTCGTGATCCTGTAGTCTCAACCTCCGATGGCCAATTGGTACAGCGGTGTCTTAAAGTGAGTGTATATATGGGGGTTGAGGATCGACTGGAGGAATTTACTCCTTGTACAGCACGGGCAAGCGGCGGTACGGTCACCCCGCTCTGAATGGTGTCCTACCTCAACCTTGGCTACCATTGAAGAAGGGGCAGTCGATTGTCAACCACGGCCGAACGAACGGGACCAAACCCGATATGGAGCAAGCCGTGGTCCTTACGCTTCGCAAACGAAGGAGCGTGGTGCATGCAAATCGACCCTCGACCTTCCCTAGCGTGAGTTCGCCGCTCAGAAATGGAACAACCCTGCGGGGTCGCGGACCTCCAGACGAAGTCGGGGATGGCGACAATCCCGGCCCATCTGAACTACACATGAACAACCGTCTCAACTACGACCAAGCTTCCGGTGTCATCATGTTGCCTGATGATTCGGACTGGCTAGGAGGGGAAAGCGACTCTGATGCAGAATACTTGAGTTCCGCGGAGAACCTAGAAAACTCGAACAATGTTTCAGCTCTCCCTCACATTCGAACTCCCACCAAACGTTATTCGACCTACTACCATCATCCGGAACGTAGGAGGCAGTCAATACCTGGGGCCTTCCCCCGTTAATTACGCTCTCATGTTGCTGTCCGTAAATACCTACTATGCGCTAGCTTTCTGATAATGTTGATCCTACGCTCTGGAATCCTTGGTTCCGCCAGCGCCAACGCTCCTCCCCTTCAAGCCGATCGCGCTTCTTTGTTGTAGCCTTGACCCTGGATGACCACCTGCCTCGATCATGTCCGACGGTCCCCCCAGCGTGGAGGGCTACGACAGCGCGGATGCTACGTTCAACGAAGCATTACAAATCGATATGAAGGGACTGTTTGGGGATACGGTTGGGAATGTGAGTAATACCCACTGGTGAGGGCGGACTCTGCAGTGTTGACAAGTGGCCCACAAAGATGAGCATCAGCCCGACCAGTCGCGACGTTGTACTAGCAGGGTCAGCGTTGTGGAAACGTTACTCTTCGTCCGACTCATTGCATCCACAGACGGAAAGGGCTCTTTATCATTGACCTGAACGCGCCGCTCGAGATCCCAAGGTTCCTTCCCCAGGGCGGGACATGGGACGTCGCAGACGTCCAATGGAATCCACACGTCAGCCACGCGCGATATATCGTCTCGACATCCAACGAGAAATTGTCGGTATCCTTCCTGCGCGCTACGTCCCTTGTTAACCGGATGCGCGTAGGCTAATATGGAATCTGCTTCTCGATGGGAAGATGGCAATTGAACATGTGTTGCACGCCCACAGTCGCGCCATTACCGATATCAACTGGCACACAACGGACCCCAATCAGGTGGTGAGCACGGGAATTGATGGTTGGTTATGGGGTTGGGACATTCGTCGAACGAACAAACCAATACTAGGTGTGGTTATTTGCTACCCAACACAAGGGTTTGTCTGACTACGGCTGTAGGATTGTCTGCATTCAACGGTGCGGGGAACTCCCTGAAGATTTGATGCGAACGTCCCCTGACTTCAGACCAGAGGCTGCGACGCAAGTCAAGTGGAATCGTCAAAACGAGCACATGCTGGCCTCCTCACACGCAGATGACGTTCTCGTCTGGGACCGGAGGGTATGTGCCCCCTAATCGTCGGGACGTTCGTTGAGACATTCACAGAAAGGATCCTTACCCATTTCCAGGATCCATGCACACTCGGCTAAGATTTACGGAATCGACTGGTCGCACGAAAAGAGCACTGAGATCCTTAGTTGTTCTCTCGACCGTACCATCAAGTTGTGGGACGTGGATACTGTCGACGTGGATAAACCCATTCCCAAGGTTACATTCAACACATCGTATCCCGTTTGGAGGGCGAGGGATTTACCCTTCGGTCGTGGGGTACTCAGTTTGCCCCAGCGAGGGGGGAACGCTCTTGAGATGTGGAGTTACGACCACCCTGAGGCACCGGCCTCCGTCATAGAAGGACACTCGGATACCGTCAAAGAATTTGTATGGCGGAGAGGTGGTCCAGGTGAGACGGCTTCTCTTGCATCCCTACCCTCGGCTAAATCGTTTCTACAGATTACAATGACTTCCGGTTGATCACATGGTCTAAGGATAAGACTCTCCGCTTTTGTCCCATAGACTTTGATGACATTCCCGTAAGTTCCTCACCCACTCCGATACACCGGCTGACCTATTTTCTCCAAGCATCTGTCCATGAAGGAGTGTCCGCCGAATCCTTTATCTCTCTCCAACATTTCAGAGACGAGTCAAACGTCTTACCGAAGCATATCTCATCCCGAGAATCGTGCGCCTCCATTGTCCGCTCCATTCGGGTACATTCTCTCGGAAGTCCGAGCACCTCCACCTTCCCGTCGGCCCCAGGTCATATATCCACTGCCAAATGGTAGTCAAGGGGGAGTAAAAGGCAGGTCGTTCTCTCGTGTGCGTCGCCAACCCCCGGTAACAGGGGCTACTCGAGGAAACACGATGTCAAGAGGTGGTCGGTCCGCCAGAATGGACCCTCTGGCTTGGTGGTCAAGCGTGAAAGTACGTGATAAGCGCGAGGGGAGCTCAGATCCTGGGAGTGGAATTGAGAGTGGAAACGGCTCGCAAGTACACTCCGCTTCCAGGAGGAACTCGCGGTCCAGTCATCGCAAACATAGCGGTTTCTTCGGCCAAAAAAACGAGACATATGCCATAGAATCTGAAGACGAACCAAAGGAAACTGAGTTCGGCCAATCACTGCAGGACGAGTCAGTCCACTTCCTTCCTTGCTGTCCCGATACTGACCTTGCGCAGGATTACCGTGGTTATGTCGAAGCTTTCACAGTACAAGGTCAGGCTGGAGAAGGTGTGGCTTTTGCTCTTTGTTGGCCGGACCCTGGCCTTACCTCGGATACAGCACGATCTCACAAAAAAACGCGCCGTCACCATGGGTCTCACTGGGCCCTGGGGTGAATCTTCGTCAGTCTTCATCCGCGTAACATTCACGTTTCCCAAGGACTACCCGTTCTCACGTGGGCCAAGTGGGATGCCGACCGTTGAGTTGGAGCGGAACCCTTTGATATCACTCAATGATCGCGCCCTCATGCTTCGGAGACTACGAGTCATACGTGAGACACACCGCCCGTGTCTCGAGGCCTGCCTTCGCTTTTTGTTGTTTGGAAATGAAGGTGAACGTTTGATGAGGAGTTCTGGATCTTCGGATATCGAAGGTTTTAACCAGGAGAATGAGGGTGCACCTGGCCGTAGGGCGCTCCCCATCGAAACTGATGACGCTGCGTATTCCCAGCTGCGGAATGATAAGACGCTTGCAGAGCCAAGGACATCCCAGGGGGTGTTTGGGCCCAATGGTACGCAGAACATCTCGACGTGATCGCTATCTCACCCACCACGCGCAGGAGAGCTCATATGCTTCTTCCGAGCGCCGCCCCGCATCGTACGAAACCCCCTTCACGATATGTCTGTGTCCCCATCATTGCGCGCGCAGGAGGCCGCCCCTCGGTTATTCCGTGCTCCTGCCTCACTGTCGGACGCAATAAACCATCTCACGATGGCGTCGAATGATCGGACACCATCCAATACTTCGAGGCGGACCGAGGACGCGGCGAACATACTACGGATCATGACAAACCTGTTAACGTTCTCGCAAGGGAAACGTCGGCGGGTATCGGAGAGGCCCAGGCCGGCCAACGACGATGTCCCCTACGCCCTTCTTCCCACGCGGAGGAGCACAGTTTTCATCAAGCCTGCGGCAAGCATCGGGCACCCTGACAGGGCTATTGCCTCTCAATATCAGATGGACGTGTCCAAACCGGGAGAATCGTGCCGTGCGAATGCGTTTATTGCCAAACAACATGGGCGGCACGATCATGAGCGCGTCTTCAAAACTCTGGAGATCCTCATCGAGGGTTACTTTGCGCAGTCCAACGCATTGACCAGACGGAAGCGGATCCTTGGAAACCCTGGGACAAAGCTGGCGAGGAATATGTTGTTCCATCTTACCTGACTAACGCAAGCGTGCGCTGACCGCTCTTTCGTAGCTATACCGAATTACGCCTCGAAAAAGATGTCCAGATGTTGGCGATGGCTTCCATCTTCATTTTACATTGTGAGGACATGCTGCAGGAAGCTCAGAGTACGTCGTCAATCGGATCGTTCCCACGACCGTCTCAAAGTTTCGCTATCAGGTGCAATCCAGATGGCGATCAAACCCCCTGGATCGGTCCAAACCCGACCAAGCCGTAGGGGGGAAGCTCGGTCATTTTCAACTTCGCATAGCTGGTACCAAGCACAGCCTTCCCCTGGAGCTCGGAGGATGAGCACGACAGTGGATACGCCTCCTTCCCGCGGCTCTTGGTCGAGTCTCTTCAATACGGGTGGCGTGCGGCAGTTTATGGCTGGGGCGCAAAATTCGCCTGACACAGGCAGCCCAGGAGTCACTGATGCGGGTTTATCCGGGCGCCTACCGGTCCCAGGAGCAGTGAAGCCCAAGGAACCCTCCCGGGCCTCGTCACAATCACCATTGAAACGAGGGGTCGCAAAGTCGTGGTCTGAATCGTCTCCTCGTGCCCAACGTAATCCATCTACTGTGGGGACTCGGCCCACCACGCTTTCGGAAGCACCTTTAACGGAGAAGGTGGAGAAACCCGCGAACAACAAGAAACTCGTAGTCTCGGTTGTTCCCCGTGATACCAACAGGTGGGAAATAACGGACCTATAATCTGCCAGCCGAACTGATGAGGTAACAGTACAAGCGTCCAACAGAGTTGTGTCGCGGGATGGCGCGAGCAGATGGTGATGCATGTCAACGCATATGCAGAACTCCTATTCCGGTGGCAACTTCTGAAACAAAGGGCCGAGTTACTCAACTCGATCAAAGACCAGACGAAAGATTGGAGTGAATATCGTCTAGGTATCAGCACTCCTGGGGATCTTCGATCGCCCGGGGTAAAATCTCAGACGGTGCGGTGCACATTTTGCCGTCTTCCAATTAAAGGTCGGCGCTTTCCCTGGGGTTTTAGATCACCAGTATTGACAACATGACAGGACTTTCGTTCACCTGCATTCGGTGTGCGCATGTCATGCATCTGAAGTGCAGGAATGTGAACCAACATCTCGTCTGTGCCGCTGGCTGCGGCTGTCTCTGTGGAGACGGTGGGTTAGGCACCGTCGACGACATCTCACGCGCGACACCACAATATTTCTAGCGAATTATACACGAGCTCTCATTTGTACAGGGTGCTGGTACAGACTAGAGTGGGATGGTAATAACCCCTACAGACGTTGAGCAATACAGGACCACGGAATGATAGATGATGCACAATGCTTATTGTTCCAGACTCTCGGTCTTCAAAATGTCCCAGGGCTCCAGCTCGAACACGCTGGGCAACTCCTCCCAACTCTTCTTCAACCCTTCCCGGTACTTGTTCTTCCCGTCCATGACACAGTATGTACAGACATCGGCGCTGTATCTCGTCCAGTCGAACTGCATGTGCAATGGCCCGCATTTGTCTCCAGACAATAAAGGTTCCATCTGACGTAGCCACTTGAGTTTGCCAGTCTCACACCGTTGTGGGATCGTGCATCCAGAAGCAGCGGGGTTGTTGGGGGTGGGGGCAGGGGGGGCGGAAGTGAGGAGGAAACCGAAGAGGTTTGTACGCGCCCTGTAGTTGAGTGCGCGTTTACCAAGGACGATGGCTCGTTTCTCGGGCCAGTCGAGGTCGATCTTTCTTGAGGCGCCGTCATCGTTGACCACGACCACACCGTCAAGGATATGTTCGAGACGCATCACGGCGCAATAGTACATAGATATGGGGAGTAACATAGGAAGGCGACACTCCTTGGCAAGGTTGACCACTTCCATAGCGAGGCCGGTGTAATGGCCCAGTTTGGCAGCGTATGGACTGGAGTTCCGGTTTTCTTGGAAATCTTGCAAAGAGGAGGGGAACATCGTAGTTAGGTGCGAGATGGCCCGTTTTCGCAGATAGGGCACTTGGTATTTGGTCGAAAGGCGTAGTATGCCCGCCACGACGGAGAACTTGGAAGTTGTCCTGACATCATAGTATCTGAATGTTGATGGGTTAGTCTCACACTCCTATGTTCCGGGACAAAGAAAGCTTACCCTGCGTCGTGTATGGCCTTGAGAAAGTGCCGAGCATCCTCAGGGGTATCGTATATTTGAATGAGGGGGCAGGAGTCGTATACATCCGGACCGGTTACGTTCGTCGGCTGGGGCACAGAAAACATATCGGCAAAAACAGCTGAGTTCGAGGCGAGAATGCCCCGGAATACTTTGAAGGCGGTGTTCTCCGCCTGGATCACGACGTTTCCGTCGTCGTACCAGACGTCTTGGCTTCGGATGAGAGTGGTTGGAGTAACGAGAGAAGGCATGTCGTATGCTGGTATCTCGAGGCCGGACATGATGATTTGGAGGTAGGGGTATTAAGGAAAAGTGTGCGCCACGCTCTCAAGGTTTGGGAACGGACGGGGTTTGGTGAGGCCAGGACAGGCTGGGCCCTTTGTCCGCTTTAGCACAGACCAACAAGGGAGGTGAACGGGAGGAGTAAGACATCTCACGTGACTCCATTCAAGCCATGCACTGACTACCCAGGTCCTCGGTTTCCACCCGGATGGTTGCGTTGTGCCCTCAGGCCATGGACCAGCGGCCCGCCCATTGCCGTTTTAGCCTGGTCATATATGCAAGAGCAAGGTACTGAGAGGAGTTTTGGTCTCGCTTTGATCATCCTCAGCCTCGGAACAACCCCCTATCACGAGGAAAGATGTCCCGGTTTGACATTCCTTCTTGCCGTTTGATCTGGTTGCCCATTACCACTGCAAGATTGCATCTCGATCACACGATAGTTGGTACGTAGACTCTACGTACCATCTTAAGAGGCACCCAGTTCGCATGCTGTTGGCACAGCGTCTTCCTGGATCGGC
>Ga0307511_10000205_pt1 | contig 59754 bp, 48 predicted proteins | sample 13_EM_MG_FD_200266 | JGI IMG/M metagenome (GOLD analysis project Ga0307511, IMG submission 200266) | Populus trichocarpa ectomycorrhiza microbial communities from riparian zone in the Pacific Northwest, United States - 13_EM | ecosystem: Host-associated > Plants > Roots > Unclassified | place... | reverse complement strand
GTGCGGCGACTGTTGCGAGAGGCGTTGCGGTCGGGTGTTGGCTGCCGCTCGATTGCCCGCCGGCGTTTTTGCCTGACGCCGGCCGCGCGCGCGCGGCGGAGCTTGCGCTCGCAACTGTGCCCGCCACACTACCCGCTGAGGGGGTTCGCTTCGGTGGTTTTGGGGGTGCTGCGGTGTCTGCTGCCGCGAGGTGCGAAGGGGGGGCGGCAGGCGGGGCGGTGTTGGCCACCTGGGCTTCGGCGGCGGCTAGTTTGGTTTTTACGGTATCGTCTGCGGGTTTCAGTTGCGATGCGTGGCGATAGGCGGCTGCTGCATCCGCGGGGCGATTTGCTTGCATGAGAGCGTCGCCCCTTGCGAGCAACAGGGGCTCATCGTCGGGTTTGGACTTCAGGGCGTCATCGCACGCTGTCACATCCGCCAGCCGCATGCAGCGGAGTTGGTTCCGCTGGAACTTCGCGCCCTCTGCGGCCTGGGTGAGACCCTCGATGTAGGTTTGTTCGGTCACCAGGCTGCGTACGTCGCGCAGCTTGGCCGATAACTCCCGGCTGCGAGGAAATACCTGCTGGCCAACCTCGAGGATTTCCACGGCCTCCTGATAGCAGCCTTGATCCACCAGCGCGTCCGCCAACCGCATGCGCGGTCCGATCTCATTGGGCTCGCGTTCCAGTGCGGCCGACGCTTCCGTAACAGGGTCTGACTGTCTGCCGCTTTGACAGGCAGCTCGCGCCAGGGCGCGCGCGTGAGCATCGGCCTGCGCCGCCGCCGGCTCACTCTGAAGAGTGAGCAGAAGCACGAACAGCGTAACTGCGAGACAGGCCCCGGCCTTCATGCGTCCGCTGCCTTCATGGACCCGCGGCTTTCATGAACTACTTGTACCCCTCTATGTTGCCGCCCCGGCCCAATTTGTCGAAGACCCACTTGCCGCTGGGAAGCCGGACGAGGTTGAACAGATACCACTGATCCACCGTAACGTAAGGTGGGCTCTCGTGAGCTACGATCGCCTCGATCTCTTTGCGCAATTGCAGCAGACCGTACTCCGACGGTACCGATCCCGCAACGCCGTCCCCGTTCGAGTCATCACCTGACAGGTTCGCCTGCGCGAGCTTGGCAATTTCGGTCACCGAGACGGATGCCTCGTTGATCGAGGTGCTCGCCTGCACGTCCTTGTCCAACAGCGCAATCAGATCGCATCGCTCGATGACCCTGGTCGAATCGGCGGCGAATTGCGGTGCCGATTTCTGCACGTTGAGGGTCGCATCATCCGAGGTTGCTGCGAACGTGACGTGATTGACTGCCATCACGATGGACTCCTTCACACCGAAGTTGTCCTGTGAGTCGGTCGCCTGGGCTGCCAGGGCAATATTGCGCTTGATTTCGGCAAGGTCATGGGAGGCGGCGGCTTTCGACGTGAAGTCAATAGTCTCCTGCGCACGCCGCTCCGCGCTCACGAGATAGCCCTCCTTGTTTGGAGTGACATGTACGCCAGTGATGGCGTGGCCTATATGCACGTGGGCGACGGTCGGCGGGCGGCGGCTTACGCAACCCGCAGCCAGGGGGACAAGCAGGGCGAGCGCGAGCAGGGCATGCAGCGGAGGTCTCATCATTGCGGAATCTCCCTTACGAGCCGGAATCCAACACTGTTGCTTCGGTACGTATCCTCAAACCGGTTGCGTGCTGATGCGGTCACCAGCGAGGCAGCGGTGAACCACGAGCCGCCACGCATGTCTCGCTGGCTGCAGTCGCCGCTCAGCCATGCGGAGCCGTCAGTGGGAGCGCCGTGGTAGTCCGGATGCCAACAGTCCTGGACCCACTCGAAGACATTCCCCAGCATGTCGTACAGGCCGAACTCGTTGGGCTGGAATGATCCGACCGGCGACGAGTAGATATAACCGTCGCTGCAGGGATAGACCTTCCATCCCGGATACTGTCGTGCGGCAGTCTCGTCCGCGACGTTCGCGTCAGTGCAAGCGGCCGCGTCGGTGTTCCACGGGCGCGGGACTGGCGACCCGGCCCGGGCCGCGTACTCCCATTCCGATTCGCTGGGAAGCCGATACCGCTGGCCGGTTTTGTGAGAAAGCCACGCTGCGTACTCGCCCGCATCACGCCATGACACACAGGCGACCGGGTGCGTCGCCGTCTGGGTGTACCCGACGTTGTTCCAGTTGAGCTCGGAACGCGCCTGCCACGTGCCGTCATACACCTGGCACCCCGCGCTTGTGTGGTGGGTGGCGCTGGCGAATTCCCTGAACTCTCCGACAGTGATCTCGTAAACCCCCACGCCTAACGGGTACCCGATCCTGACCGCGTGCTGTGGTTTCTCGATGGAGGCGGCATCCGCCTGGGACTCCGCGGCGCCTTGCGCTAACTGTCCGGGTGGCAGCGCCCTCATCAGCGGACAGGTGGGGCAATCGCGAAAGACCTCACCCTGTCTCGGGAGCACTGCGCCGGGCGTACGATGCGCGGCCAGCCATCTGTCGATCTGGATCCGCTCGAGGAAATAGGCCCCGAGCAGCAGCGCCAGCACCGCAGCGCCGACGAGCGCGGCCATGTGGTCGCGCCGAATGCCGGTCCCGGCGGTGAATTCCTCCATGAAACGCTCGACGCTCGGCGTGCGTTTTTCGCGGTCGAATTCCAGGCCGCGCGCAATTGCCTTGAACTGCGCGGCGGACATCGAGCCGCGGCGCAGTACCTTCATGCCGCTGTCGCGCGCTTCGTTCGCCACGATGCGATCGAAAGGATGCCGCCCCGTCAACAGCTCATGTGCAATGCAGGCCAGCGCATAGATGTCATCCCGGGGATCAGCTTCCGCATTCTCCAGCATCTCCGGACTTGCGTAGGGCGGGGTCAGCGCGCTCAGCCGCGGCCGCTCGTCGCCGTTGACACCCGCGGCACGCGGATGGCGTGTCATGAGACGCGCAATGCCAAAATCGATGATCTTGACATCTCCATTGTCAGTCACCAACACGTTGCCCGGCTTGAGGTCGCCGTGGACGATGCCGTTGCCGTGCGCAAACGCCAGGCCGCTCGCGATGCAGGTGAGAATGTGCTCGGCTTGTTTCGCGGGCAGGCCTTTGAGATCCGGGGACGCCAGCTTGCGCTTGAGCGATTCGCCGCTCAGGTACTCCATCGTCATGAATACCGTGCGGCCGTCGCGGTCACAGTCGATGACGCGCACGATGTTTGGGTGCGGAAGCGTCTGCAGCTTGTGCGCTTCCCTTTGCAACAGGGCGAGCGACTCGGTGAAGTCGCTCAACGGGACGGTCAGCAGTTTTACGGCGACATGCGTTTCGGTTGCGCGGGCCTCCACTTTGCGCAGATCGATGGCCTTGTAGACGGTGCTCATACCGCCTTCGCCGATCGGCTCGATGAGCCGGAAGCGGCTGTGCAACACCATCCCAACAGAGATGAAAGCCTTGCGCCGCGGCAGCGGCGCCATCTGCGCGCGGCCGCCGGAATTATCCACGAGGACAGTGGCTGCCTCATCGTCGTGCAGCTGCAATGCAACAATCTTCGGCGACCGCAACGTGGGGTGCTCGGCGACCGGGCTTTCGCGGCGGCGCAGCAGCTTGCGGACGATCTCGATGTGAATATTGCCGGGCAGGCGCTCACGGGCCTGTTCGTTGTTCAAAGCAGCGAGCAGCTCACCCGAGTCGGCCTCGCCGCTCGCCAGCTGCCGCTCTATCTCGGCAAGCAACTCATCTCTGGACAGGGTCCCGTTGCGATACGAATCCAGAGCCTGGACAAATCCTGACATGTCAATGTTTCAATCGCGCGGCTCCAAAATTGAAGACCGGAACCGCAATGAGCGCAGCTTACCCGAAACTATCGTGGATGGTCCTCTGCGCCGGTGGACACTGCGCTCTGCGGGCCCGGCTTGATGCGCACGTCGGCCGTGAGCTCGAGCAGGTCTATCTCCTCCTCAACCAAATGGAAGGCATCGTCACCGATCACCTGCCGGGCGCGCAGATCCATGAGCGCCTCACGCTGGACTGCGACCGCCTGGCGCTGCAACCCGGTCATGCGCGTTTCGCGTGACTCCCCGGCAGGTGCAGCGCGCTCGGCCATATGCGCCCGCGCCTCGTATTCACTTCGGAGTACGTCAATTGACGGATGTCCGTCGCGTTCTTCTGCCAGCACCCGCAGTGCCGCGCGGGCCGTCTCGGCGCGCGCAAGCCGTACCTCCCGTTCCACCGAGCCGTCATCTTTCAGACCTAACATGGCCAACAGCGGCCGCAGTGTGAGTCCCTGTATGACGAGTGTAGTCAATACCACGCAGAAGGCACAGAGGATGATCAGGTCGCGGTATGGGAAACCGGCCTCCGGCGAGCCGTCCGGAAGCGCCAGTGCGGCAGCGAGCGTCACGATCCCTCGCATGCCGGACCATGAGACAACCAGCCCGGCACCCGGAGTGGGAGCTTTCTCGGCCTTCGTATACCGGTGCGGAAATCGCCCCATGACCCAGCGTCTCGAGTAGCCGTACACCATGACCCACGCGAAGCGCACCACGATCACGGTGAGACACACCGCTCCAGCGCAGAGCATGTAGGCATGCCAATCCGAGTCACGCAGGCGAGTCAGGATCGTTCGCAGCTGCAGGCCGATGAGCACGAACGCGAGCACGTTGAGGACGAATACGGCCACTTCCCAGACGGCGTACGAAGAAATCCGGTGGCGTGCGTTGATCCGTCCGGGCGCCACCTGGGCGACGGTCATTGCAAAGCTGACCACGGTGATAATCGCCGAGAGGCCCAGGTGATCCGCGATGATCCACACTGCAAAGGTACCGACGAACTGCAGAATGATGGAAACCTGAATATCGTCGATACGGCTGAAGAGCCACATGTAAAACCGTGCCAGCGCGATACCCGCGATGACGCCGCCGCCACAAGTGAGCAGCAGAAGCGGCAGGATCTTCCACCCGGATGCAGCTCCGGTCATCGCCGCCCCGACCGCAATGCGATACACGAGCAGCGCACTTGCATCGTTGAACAGGCTTTCGCCCTCGAGGATGACGAGCAGCCGGTGGGGTGGTCTCAACCGCCGCAGCACCGCCGTTGCGGCCGAGGCATCCGGTGGCGCCACAATGGCCCCGAGCGCGATCGCAACCGGCCAGCTCATGCCCGGAATGAGCTTCCGAGCGACAATCGCAACGGCAACAATGGTGAGGGCAACTACTACGAGGGCCAGGCTGATCAGGGGCCTGATGTTCGCTCGCAAGTCGCGCGGGGAGGAATCATAGGCGGCATCCAGAAGCACCGGTGCGACGAATAGCGCCAGCGCCAGTTGCGGATCGAGCACGACCTGGGGAGTTCCAGGAATCAGCGCGAGCGCGGCGCCAGCCAGTGCCAGCAGCGCCGGATACGGTATCCCTAAGCGGTTGGCCCAGAGGGCGAGGATCGCACCCAGGAGCAACAAACCAATGACCAGTTCGAAGAGGACCATACACGTACAATAACTGACTTCGTGGCGGACCCGATGAGGGCGGATGAACGTCGTCGAATCGACCCAGGCATACGACCGCTGGCTCGAGCAACGCCTGGCTCTGGTCAAGCGCGATCTCAAGCTCAAACACCGTCGCATGGCGCAGGATCCGTTCTCCTTCCTGCGAGGGTCCTTTTATCGCTGGGCCCAGGTGTGGCCGGAACTGTGCACCGAGCTTGCAGCGGCGCCGCGGGTGCTCGGCATTGGCGATCTGCACATTGAGAACTTTGGAACGTGGCGCGACGGTGAAGGCCGGCTGGTCTGGGATGCAGTACTCGCGGATCATCAGCCGCGCCGTGCGGGTCGCGGACCCGTTTCTGCAGGTACATGAGGGTTGGGTGGTGAGACGGTTGGCGCCTGACTGCAGCCGTATCGAATTGGCGAATCTCAGAGGTGTCCAGGATGAGTGCAAACTGTTGCGTATGATGGGTTGGGAGACCGGTAATGTGCATTTGGGCAGTCAACGCGCGCGAAAGGCGATTCTGAGCGACCTTCGCGGTAGACCCGCGGGTTGGCTGTCCGCGGCGGCGCGGCGCATGCGCGATGCGACGCTCCGGGACTGGCGCGAGTGGCGCAGCAGGTAAGCATGGCGATCCTTCACATCCAGCATCGGACCCGGTACCTGTACAAACATGCAGTCGAGTTCGGCGAGCATCGGCTCATGTCCCGTCCCCGTGACAGCCACGACCTGCGGCTGATCGACACATCGCTGTCCATCGATCCGCCGGCGAGCTCGCTCAGGTGGATCCATGATGTGTTCGGCAACTCCATTGCCATTGCAACCTTCGATCAGCCAGGGGACACACTGACCTTCGATTCGGGGTTCTGGGCCGAGCACTATCCGGCGGCGCCGCGCGAGATTGTCGTCGAGCCCTACGCCTCACAGTTTCCGTTCAGCTACTCGGTCGAGGATGCAATGGACCTCGGCCGCACCAAGGAACGGCACTACCAGGATCCACAACACCTGGTGGACGAATGGGCGAAAGCTATCGTCGCCAGGACCCCGGATGCGCGCACGCTCGATGTGCTGACCGAAATGGCTTCCACCATCCGCGCGGACTTCAAATACGTCGCCCGGGAGGAAGTGGGCGTCCAGACACCCCTGGAAACTCTCGAATCGCACACAGGCAGCTGTCGTGACTTCGCGTTGTTCATGATGGAGGCCGCTCGTAGCCTCGGGCTGGCAGCGCGGTTCGTCTCCGGGTACCTGTACGATGAGATGCTGGTCGGCCACGAGTACAATGATGGTGCACTGGTAGGCGGCGGCGCGACTCACGCGTGGCTGCAGGTGTTCCTACCCGGCGCAGGTTGGATCGAGTTCGACCCAACGAACGCGCTCGTCGGTGGACATAATCTCATCCGCGTCGCGGTGGCCCGCGATCCCTCCCAGGCCACTCCGCTGGCGGGTAGCTACAAAGGCGAGAAAGAGGACTTCGTGTCGATGTCTGTGGAAGTGACCGTCACGACGGCCTCGTCCGAGGACGGAATGGCTTCGACCTTCACCCCGACCGAGAGGCGGTGACTGCCGCCACCCAGGATGATCCCCCGCAGGGGCGAGACATCGCCGAAATCGCGGCCCCACGCCACCGAGATGTGATCGGTACCGACGAACATGCCGTTCGTCGGGTCGAGCTCGAACCAGCCGAAGGGCGGTGCATAGACGGCAACCCACGCGTGGGATGCGCCCCAACCCACGAGCGCAGTGGGGCTGGCTGGCACCTGGCGAATGTAGCCGCTGACATACCGAGCGGCGAGCCCGCGAGCCCGCAGGCAGGCAATCATCAGATGTGAAAAGTCCTGACAGACACCGCGGCGATTTTTGAGCACTTCCATCAACGGTGTGGAGATCGTCGTTTCACCGGGCGCATACCGAAAGTCCGTGTGCAGCTTCCTCATCAGCTCTTCGGCGCAGGCAAGGACTGGCCGACCCCGGGTGAAACATTCGGCGGCGTACTCGTTGAACTGTCTCTTGATCCGCACGTAGGGGGATTCGTGGCGGAATCGGGAGGCCTCCAGGCTCTCCCGCGCGGGACCCGAGCTGCGATAGTTGAGCTCGGCTGCCGTGCGCTCCCACGGAAGAGTGTCTGCGGCATCCACCGCGGGGCGCGGATGGACTTCAACCTCCATGTCGGTGGCGACTTCGAGCCGGCGATGCGGGTGATCGAACTCGACGCGGGTGACCAGATTGCCGAAAGTGTCTATTTCGTTCCGCTTGCGATAGAACGCGGGAGTCACGTTGATTACGTGCTCCTGGCATTGTTGATAGGCGGTCGGTCGAGGAACGAGATGCAGGAGCTGATGAGAATGGACGACATCGCTGCCGTACACATACGTCGTTTCGTGGCGAATGCGGTAGCGGACGGTGTCTCTCACGTGGCCAACGCCTGCGCATCCATGGCGATGTGCGAAAAATGCCGCAGGGACAACCGATCCGACAACTGGCCGGCCGCCCAGCCGAGAGCGCGGAGTCGCTCAGCCATCGACTGGCGCGCCTGAACCGCTTCGACGCAGTCAGATTCGAGGGCCATCAGCTTCGCATCGGTGAGTTGGGGGATGGCCTCATCCAGGCCCAGCTCGCCGGTGATGCCGAGCGAGGTCGCGAGAGTCTCCAGATCGCGGGCAATGGCGCGCCATTGAAAGGCAAGTGCGCGCGGATGCTCGGAATCGCGAACGAGCAAGTCGAGCATCGGTCCCAGGCGGGGCGCCACCACGTACCGGGACCTGTAAATCCTGTTGCTGTCGTATGCCTCGAGAAGCCATTCGACGTGCGATGGGCGGGTCGCCCATTCGGAGGCCAGATGTTGCGCCAGGAGGCCTGCGGCGAACTGCAGTCGCTCGAGCCGGCGACCTACGCGAAGCAGCCTCCAACCTTCATCCTGGGTCATGTCGTCAAATGCGAAGCCCGCCAGTGCTGCAAGGGACAGCAGCAACTGATCCAACGCTGCCCTGGGCTCCTCGCGCGCCGCTACTGATTCCTGCAGCCGACGCTGCATCTCGTTCACGGCGCGCCAATAACTCGCCGACAGGCGTGTGCGGACCTGCGAGGCACACCACGCCAGTCTCCTGACATCGGCCATGACGCCCTGTGGGTTGCGCTCGTCACGCAAACTGAGCGCCGGGTCGCCGTCAATCGCGATGACTCCGAGATCCCGGCAGAATTTGACGGCGGCGGTCCAAACCCCTTCGTCCGAACGGGCTGCAAGCGTGCCTCGTAACAAGCGTGCCTTGTCTTCACAACGCACCGTGTATCTGCCGAACCAGTAGAGGTTTTCCACCAGCCGCGATGGAATGTCATCGTGCCTTACTTGTGAACCCGGACTCCTGGAGCCAGCAACCGCCACGGTGTCTTCGGAGGAGTCAGGAAGTACCCACACGTCCTTGCTTCCGCCGCCACGCTGAGTGGATACAACATCAATAGTGGCATCCGCGGCAACACGCGCCAGTCCGCCGGGCATGACACGAGTGCCCGAGAGTCCGGCGACTGCGTACATTCGGATTGACACGGGCGTCGCGGCAAATCCCAGTGCTCCGTGAGGCCGCCACATGGGGGTCTGTGAAAGAGACAGATGCTCCTGGGCCACATAGGCATATGGACGCGCGCGCAGCCGCTGAACAACCCTTTTGCGTGCCTCTCCTTCGAGGTTGCGGCCAAAAACGGGCTCGAACCGTTGGTTGGGGTAGGTGGGCTTGATGACGAGCTTGTCCAGATGGGCCAACACGTAGTCCAACGCCGGCTTTTCGCCGCACCACCAGGTTGCTACGGACGGCAGCGAGAGCTTTTCACCCAACAGCCGCTCGGCAATGCGCGGCATAAATCCCAGCCATGCCGCGGACTCGAGTACCCCTGTCCCCAGTGCGTTCGCCATGACCACTCTGTTTGCGCGGACGGCTCCGAGCAGGCCGGGTATACCGAGTGTCGAGTCGCTGCGCAGCTCGAGGGGATCGCAGAAGTCGTCATCGAGGCGCCGCAGGATGGTGTGTACGCGCTTCAATCCCGCGAGCGTCTTGAGGTACACCGTATCGTCTCGAACGGTGAGATCCGTACCTTCAGCCAGCGGCACGCCCAGTTGTCGCGAGAGGTAGGCGTGCTCGAAATAGGTTTCGTTGAATGGGCCGGGGGTCAGGATGACGGCCAGAGGGTTTTCGCCTTCATCGCCGTGACTCAGCAGCTGCTCGCGCAATTCGCTGAAGACGCCGGCAGTGCGCCGCACTTCGAGCTCGCGGATGGCTTCCGGCAGCACCTGCTCGACGATCTCGCGGTTTTCCAGGGCGTAGCCGGCCCCGGAGGGGGCCTGGGTACGATCCGCAAGCAACCACCAGCGGCCATCGGGTGCCCTGGCAAGATCGGCCGCGTAAATGTGCAGCCAATTCCCACCGCGTGGCATGATTCCCTGGCACGGCCACAGGTAGTTCGGGTGTCCGAACACGAGCTCGGGAGGCACGAGCCCTTCGCTGAGCAGGCGCTGCGGCCCATAGATATCGGCCAGGAGTGCGTCGAGCAGCCGCGCGCGTTGACTCAAGCCGGCTTCCATGTGGCGCCATTCATCCGCCAGCAGCAGCAGGGGCACGGGGTCGAGAGCCCAGGGTCTGTCGGCTCCCTGAGGATCGGCGTAGACGTTGTAGGTCACGCCGTTTTCGACGATCAGCCGCCGTGTCCGCTCCAATCCGCGCCGGGCGACCGCGCGCGCGTCATCGCGGGTCAACTGATCGATCAACGGCTGCCAGTGCGGCCTCACCAACCCCTTGTCATCGAGCAGCTCGTCATAGCGGCGCGCGTCCGGCACATAGGCGGCCAGCGAGCCTGGCGTAACTGTGCCCGCCGTCAGTACCGAAGAAGACTTGATGACTTTGGGATTGGACTCGGTCAAGTGGCTCGCAGGTCCAGCGTAAAGGGAAATTCGGGACTGGCTGACTCGGGCGGCGCGTTGATTGTGCCCGGAGTGTGGCCCATTCTGAAGAATCGCGCGAGGCGCCGGCTTTCCGACTCGAAGGCATTCACAGGGAAGGTCGCGTAGGTGCGGCCACCTGGATGCATTACGTGATACTGACAGCCGCCCAGCGAACGACTCATCCAGGTGTCCACCAGGTCGAAGGTCAGTGGCGAGTCAACGCCCTTGGTCGGATGCAGGGAGGATGGCGGTTGCCACGCCTTGTAGCGCACGCCGGCGACGAATTCGCCGACATTGCCGGTTGGGCGAAGCGGCACCCGCCGGCCGTTGCACGCGATGACATAGCGGTCGGGCGCCAGACCGGTCGCCTTGACCTGCAGGCGTTCGACCGAGGAATCGACGAACCGCACAGTGCCACCGGGCGCGCCTTCTTCCCCCATGACGTGCCACGGCTCGAGCGCCTGCCGCAGCTCGATTTCGACTCCAGGAGCTGCGAACTGGCCGTACTTGGGGAAGCGGAACTCGAAATGCGGCGCGAACCATTCCTTAGCTAACGGGAAGCCCGCCGCGCGCTGCTCCTCCATGACGTCGGCGAAATCCTGCTCGACAAAATACGGCAGCATGAAACGGTCATGCAGCTCGGTACCCCAGCGTGCCAGCCGGGGAGGGGTGTAGGGCGTACGCCAGAAGCGAGCTACCAGCGATCTCAACAGGAGTTGTTGAGTGAGACTCATCCGCTCGTGCGGAGGCATTTCGAATGCGCGCAACTCGAGAAGGCCCAACCGGCCCGTCGGCCCATCCGGTGAGTACAACTTGTCGATGCAGAATTCGGCGCGATGGGTGTTGCCCGTGACATCGGTCAGCAGGTTGCGGAACACCCGGTCCGCGAGCCAGGCAGGACAGTCGTGACCCGGCGGCGGCAGCTCCTTGAAGGCGAGCTCCAGCTCGTACAAGGAGTCATTGCGTGCCTCATCGGTGCGGGGCGCCTGGGATGTGGGGCCGATGAACAGGCCGGAGAACAGGTACGAGAGGCTCGGATGGTTGTGCCAATAGGCGAGCAGGCTGCGCAACAGGTCCGGGCGGCGCAAGAAGGGTGAATCGCCTGTGGTCGCGCCTCCCAGAACGAAATGGTTGCCACCGCCCGTGCCGGTGTGGCGGCCATCCAGCATGAACTTCTCGCTCGTGAGCCGTGACAGCCGCGCCTGTTCGTACAAGTGAGTCGTTCGCTTGACGAGCTCGTCCCAGTTGGCCGACGGGTGGATGTTGACCTCCACGACGCCGGGGTCGGGTGTGACTCGAAAGCTGTTGAGACGCGGGTCGCGGGGTGGCTCGTAACCTTCGAGAACGATCGGCTGCGACAGGCTGGCCGCCGTGGCTTCGATCGCGGCCACGAGCTCCAGATATTCCTCGAGCCGGGCGGCGGGTGGCATGAATATGTACAGCGTGCCGTTGCGTGCTTCGGCGCACATGGCGGTGCGCGTGATCCAGCCCGCCGATTCACGGAGTTGGGGTGCGCGGGTTGGGTCGGCTCGTGTTGGATCGACGGTGGCGCGGCGTGCGGCTGCATCAGGCGCGCCGTCAGCGCGTCCTTCAGCGCCTGCCGGTGCTTCGCCGCCAGCCGTGCGCGCGTCCGGCGGGCCGACGGCAACGCCTTCGCTGCCAGTGGCGCGTGCGGCGGCTGGCGTACCCCGGCTCGTCGGACCGAGGTCGGTGCCGGGAATGCCGCGGGTCGTTGGACCGTTTATCGCTGACGGCGTGGATTCGCGCAGCTGCTGGCGAATTTCCGAGTATGGAGCCAGCTCAGGGAATGTCTGCGTCGGATCGGGCTGAAATATCGTGGTGATGTCACCCGGCACTGCCCACGGCAACGAATCGAGCGGCAGCCGCAATCCGATGGGCGAGTCTCCGGGTACGAGGTAGCACCGATCCTGGCGAAGGAACCACGGGCCCGTCTGCCACCGCGTGCCCGCCGGATCGCGCGAGACCGGGAAAACGTAACCCGCGGGCCGATCGAGTCCGCGCTCGAAAATTCGCATCAGCCGGGTGCGCTCGCCGGCGTTCTCGAGTTGCGACTCGAAGGGGTCTACGTTTGACGGCAGGCGCTGCTCGCGCCACATGTAGTAGAAGGCGTCTTCGTATGCCGCAAATACAAACGTGGGCGAAAGTCCGAGGCGTGTCGCAACGTCTCTGAGAAAGCGCTGGGCGGTGTCGTGACTCGCGCCCGAGCTGGATTTCTCATCCGCAAACAGTTCGGGGGTCTGCCAGATGGGCTCGCCGTCACGGCGCCAGAAGCAATTGAGTGACCAGCGTGGCAGTGGCTCTCCCGGGTACCACTTGCCCTGGCCGAAGTGCGCCAGCCCGGTAGGGGCGTATTCGTCTTTCAGGCGTTTGTACAGATCGATCGACAGGCGGCGTTTGTCGGGACCCAATGCCGCTGTGTTCCATTCGGCGCCATCCGGATCGTCGATCGAGACGAATGTCGGCTCGCCACCCATGGTGAGACGAACATCCAGCGCCGACAGATCCGCGTCGATTTCATGTCCCAGCTTCTCCACCTGGGACCACTGTTCCTCGGTGTAGGGCTTGGTGACGCGCGGTGCTTCCCAGACGCGCTCCACCTTCATGGTGTGTTCGAATTCGACCTCGGATTCTTCCACCAGGCCGCTGACGGGTGCGGCCGTCGAGGGTTCCGGTGTACAGGCCAGGGGAATGTGGCCTTCGCCAGCCAGCAGGCCCGAGGTGGGATCGAGGCCGATCCAGCCGGCCCCCGGCAAATACACCTCGCACCAGGCATGTAAATCCGTGAAGTCCGCCGTGGGACCGGACGGCCCATCGAGCGATTTGACATCGGGTGTCAGTTGGATGAGATAGCCCGATACGAAACGGGTGGCGAGTCCGAGATTGCGCAGCAACTGCGCCAGCAACCAACTCGAGTCGCGGCAGGAGCCGGACGCGGATTCCAGGGTTGCTTCCGGCGCCTGAACGCCCGGCTCCATGCGGATCAGGTAGCGGATGTCCCGGGACATCCGCATGTTCAGATCGACGAGAAAGTCTGTCGTGCCGGTTTGTTTGCGCGGAATCGATGCGAGGTAGTCCGCCAGCCGCGGTGTCATGGGCAACGTCGTCAGGTACGGAGCGAGCTCGCGCTGTTCACCGGCCTCGTACTTGAACGGAAACTGTTGCGCGTAGGGCTCGAGAAAGAAATCGAACGGGTTGAACACCGACATCTCGGCGACGAGATCGACTTCGATCCGCAGCTCGCGGGTTTTCTCGGGAAAGGTGAGCCGGGCGAGGTAGTTCGCCTCAGGGTCCTGTTGCCAGTTGATGAAGTGTTTCGCCGGCTGCACGCTCAGGGAGTATCCGAGGATGCGGGTACGGCAATGCGGCGCGGGCCGCAACCGCACGCTCTGCGGACTGAGGCTGACCGGCCGGTCATACCGATAGTGGGTGACGTGATTGAGCGCAACGTGAATGGACAAAGAGACCTCCCGCGCGACGTAGCGGCGGTTTTCGCGTTCTTAGGCAACTGCATTATACGGGTAGGATGCCGCTGCTCTTGCGCACCAAATTGGACCGCAGCACGCGCCGGTAGCACCATTACGTGGCAAATTGATCGCATGTTTGAAAGTTACGCTCACGCACTGGTATGTTCAGTGCGTCGCCCCGACCCAAATGCCCTCCAATGAGCATTGATTGGAACACTTATAGCGCCCCTGGACAGCACGACGAGCTGGTCGGCCCCAGTGGTGGCGCGCGCGCCGCGGGCCGAGCCCTGATGCGCTATCTGTCGGAGCTCGATGGTGGGGAGATCGGCGTACGCCAGCAGGCTGCGGAGCTTGCGATCAAGGCAATGGGAATCACCTTCACGGTGTACCACGAGCAGGAAGGCTCCATCGACCGGGCATGGCCGCTGGATATCATCCCGCGAACCATCACCCGCAAGGAATGGGCGAAGATCGAAAAAGGGCTCAAGCAGCGCGTTGCGGCCTTGAACCTGTTCATCAATGACGTCTATCACGAGCAGCGCATAGTCGCGGACGGTGTCTTCCCCAAGGAGGTCATCTCCACCTCGAAGAACTTCCGGCCGGAGTGTGTTGGTGTCAAGCCGCCGGGCAGTTGCTGGGCGCACATCTGCGGCAGCGACCTGGTGCGCGACAAGGATGGCACCGTGTACGTGCTCGAGGACAATCTGCGGGTTCCTTCCGGCGTCTCCTACATGATCGAAAACCGGCAGGTCGTGAAACGCGTGTTTCCGGAGTTGTTCGAAAGCGCCGCCATCCTTCCGGTCGATGACTATCCGTCACAGTTGCATGACATGCTGGTGGGCTTGTCGCCCCGGCGCGAGCGTCAGCCGGAGGTTGTAGTGCTGACGCCCGGCATCTACAACTCGGCTTATTTCGAACATGCGTTTCTCGCCAGGCAGATGGGTTGCGAGCTCGTGGAGGGTCGCGACCTCGCGGTCCACGAAGACGACTGCGTGTACATGCAGACCATCCGTGGCTGGACGCGTGTGGATGTGATCTACCGGCGTATCGACGATGATTTTCTCGATCCGGAGGTGTTCCGAACGGATTCGTCGCTGGGGGTCCCGGGACTCATGCGGGCATGGGCGAGCGGCAACGTTGCGCTCGCGAATGCACCAGGAGCGGGCGTGGCTGACGATAAACTCGTCTACACGTACGTACCTGACATGATCAAGTACTACCTGGACGAGGCGCCCATTCTCCCCAATGTGCCGTCCTGGCGCTGCCGGGAGAAGAAGGAGCTCGAACACGTTCTCGGCCACCTGGAGTCATTGGTGGTGAAGCCCGTGGACGGCTCCGGCGGCTACGGAATGCTCATGGGACCCATGTCCACCCAGCGCGAGCGCAACTCGTTTGCCACGCAGTTGAAAGCGGATCCGCGAAGCTTCATTGCACAGCCAGTGATCACGCTGTCTACTGTTCCGACGTTCGTGGGTGACCGGATCGAGCCGCGGCACGTCGATCTGCGTCCTTTCATTCTGAGTGGGCCGCAGACCTACGTGACGACCGGGGGACTGACGCGGGTTGCGCTCCGGCAAGGCTCGCTGGTGGTCAACTCGTCTCAAGGCGGCGGTAGCAAAGACACCTGGATAGTGGATACCGAGGCATAAACGAGTGCTCGCAAGAGTAGTTGAGAACGTGTATTGGCTCGCCCGCTACCTGGAGCGAGCGGAGAACACGGCACGGCTCGTAAGCGTCAATACCAACCTGCTGCTGGATCTGCCCAAGGGCCTGGCTCCCGGCTGGCAGCCGCTGGTCGACATCACGGGCAGCCGCGAAATGTTCGATGCACGCGGCATCCGCGCCGACGAGCGTGAGATCGTGCAGTTCCTGCTCGCGGACCCGGAAAATCCCGGCTCCATCGTGTCATCGTTCAAGCGGGCCCGCGAGAATGCGCGCACGCTGCGCGATATTTTTCCCACCGAGGCCTGGGAGCTGCTCAACCAGTCGTTCCTCGAATTCATCGAAGAGCTGTCCACGGGTCTCAACAAGCGCACGCGATTCAACTTCCTCAAGCGCATCGTACTGACCTCGCAGACGATTACCGGGGCGCTCGAGGGAACGATGAATCGCAATGATGCGTATACGTTCCTGATGCTGGGCCGCAATGTCGAGCGGGCGGACATGACGAGCCGTATCGTCGATGTGCGCTCGGCCCAGTTGCTACCCGACGACGCGCCGGAGCTGCGGCCCTTCGACACGATTCAATGGGTGAGCGTGCTCAAATCGCTGTCCGGGTACGAGATGTATCGCCTGAGCCGGCGCACGCGGGTCAGCCGCACGGACGTGCTCGAATTCGTGCTGCGCGGCGAGCAGTTCCCGCGCGCATGCGGGTTCAGCCTGAGGCAGATCGAGCAGTGCCTGCTGGCGCTACCGCGCAGCGCTGGGGTGCTGGATGCCCTGGCGGGAGCGATCCGGTTTCTGGGCGAGGCCAACCTGGCGGCGCTGGACCAACCCGGGCTGCATGAGCTGATCGATCGGCTGCAGCTGCACATCAACGGCGTGCACAACGGAATTGCGCAGACCTACTTCCCGTCGCGCGGTGGCGTGGCGACGATGCGCCAGGTGCAATGGTCCGATGGCCTCAAGACGTTGCCGCTGTTCGCGGACGCGCCTTAGGTCCGGGCAGTGAGCTTGCAGGGTACGACCGCCCGCCATCGCAAGACGGGCGCACCTCTTATTACCCCTTCGACCCCCCGTCTGGCGAGTGGGCACCCCCTCGTCTGACGGCTATGCCGGAAGGCCTGTTTTACAGGCTCCTTCGAGCCACTCTATCGAGGCTCTTTGCCCGGATTCGGATCTTCCATCGGAAACGATTGCGCCCCTGTCGGAGGCGGAGCCGATCGCATGGGTGCCGGCGCGTCGCTCTGTACCCCGTTGGCCGGTTGTGACACCGGAGCCGAGGCCGTGGTCGTGTTCGCAGTCTGCGCACCCGTGCCGGCATTCACGGCAGCCATGAAGCGCCGTGCCGAATCATCATTGGTCCGCACTTTCCCGGAAATGATGTCCGACGCCAGGACATCGGTCTTCCCGTAGAAGACCTCGTTGGCGTCGTCGTCGATTGAAAGCGCCGTGCCATCGACAGCCAGACCCGCGAACACACCACGGGTTCGCGAGTACGAGTAGACCTCGGCCTTGAAGCTCGTGTCAGTAGAAGCTGATGCCTGACGCCCGACGGGTCCTGCTGCTACTGACGCATCGGCACCCAACGTGAACTTGCCACCGGTGATGCCCTCCACGCCCTTGCGAGTGGTGAACACCAGCATGATGTCAGTCGATGAAACACCCCACTGCCATCCAAAGCTGCCACCCGTCATGGTGATGAAGGTCGGGCTGGTGAAGCGACCGTCCTTGTCACGCACCACGAGAACACCGTGTCCGCGACGCCCGCCGGCGAAGAACGCAATCTTCGTCATGTCAGGTATGACTGCGATCGCGTAAGCACGCTCGAGGAGCCTGTCTGGGATGTACTGGTCACGCGATGAGCGCAACTCTTCCAGCACCTGGCTCGCCATGAGCAGGCGTCCCTGTTCCCGTGCCTGCGCCCAAGCTCCCGTCGCACTCAACGTGAGCACGAGTCCGGCTAAAGCGGTGAACAGTCTCATGCGGTTTCGCATACTTGAAATCCCCTTGCATTACTGTCGCTACGCGCAGATGCGCGTGCGGCTAATCGGTCTAGCTTAACTCAGGTCCGAGCGCAAGGGGGGATACTACAACTTCGCCGGCGCGCAAATCAGAACCAGACTGAGGCGAACACCTGGAAAATGTTTGCGTTCAGCTTGTAGAGCGGCTCGTTGCCGGCCGTGAACTCGGGCGCCGTGCCGGTCAGCAGCGCATTGCGGAAGTCCTTGTAGTCGATCAGCAGATGATCGAAGCGGACGGTCACGCTGCTCTTGTTGATCCAGCGGTTATGCGGAATGGCGAAGTCGTACGATGCGCCGCCGCCGATGGTGAAGCTGTTGAATGCCGCCAGCTCGCGGTCCCGGGCCTCGAAGTTCTGCGAATTGGCGCGCGGAAACAGGTCACTGTAGAAGCTGGCGGCGTTCTGGGTATAGAAGCGGAACGTGCCGTCGAATATCCAGCTTTTCCAGGCCGGATGGGTGTAGCTCACCTCTGCCGTGTGAGCACGGATGCCCCACGTGTCCGAAAAGTAACGATATTGTGCCGTGACCGCGGCGCGGTACCACAGGTAGTACTTGGCCTCGATGGAGGCCGCGTTGCTGGTGCGCGTGTTGGGGTAGACCTGGTCAGCCTGCGCGAAACCCAGGCCCACAGCCGAACTCAGGTAGCGTACCTTGCGGTACGGGCTCTGCAGATAGCCTTGGTCCGTGAGTACTTCGTAGTTGAAGCTCGCGATCAGGCTGCGCGTCAGAATCTGGGTGACGCCGACTGCGTAGCCCCGGTGATCCGCGTCGCGGAATGGGATGTCCGGCCCCGTCGGGCCGTTGTTGCCAAACCGTGGGTCGTTGACGATCCGGCCGCTCGCGTCCTTGAGGTCGCGGTACACCTTGTCCCAGCCCCGCTTGAAAGTCATGCTGATGGTGGTCAGGTCGCCGAACATGTCCTGGCTGATCGAGTAGAAGCTCGTGTTCGATTTATAGTCGGGCTCGGAACTGTTGATGATCCCGGCGCTGTAGGTCGACTTGCCGTGCAGGTATTGGAAGCCGCCACTGTGCTGCGTCCGCTTCTCTTTGTACGGGCTCGCGGAGAGCTTCACGTCGATCGACGCGCTGGTGATGTAGTCCTGGTAGAAGTTGTAGTTCACCGCGAAGTTGTCGGTGACCTTCTTTTGAATGAGTACCGACGGGCCCTGAATGGTGATCCCGCCGCCCTGATAGCGATGATAGAGGGCGTCCGCGCGATCGTCAGGAAGCACACCGGCCCATGTCGGGGTGACACAAAGGCAAAGAGCCAGCAGCGTTTTGGCATGTCGCGGCAGCGCCAGTCCTTCGATGAAGATACGGATGCGCTTTCGAAACACGGTCAATTGCATCCGCAGCCGCCGCCTACACCGCCCGTGGCGCCGCGGGCGCCTTCGCGCGACTCGAGCACGTGATCGAGGTAGCCGTCCGAGACGGGATTGCGGTTGAACGACATGATGGGATCGGCGAAATGCTCGCGCTCATAGGGTTTCACCCAGGGCTCGATGGGCGAGCACCCTCCGAGGAGAAGTCCCACAGCTACCGCGATCAAAGCTATACGGGCGTACATGTCGGGGCTCACTCTCGGACGAGGCTGCGAATGCTGTCCAGGTACTCGTTTTCGTCGCCGGGCTTGTAACCCCGGTGCAGCACGCGGATGTTGCCCTTGCGGTCGATGATCACCGTGCTGGGCATTCCCGAGACGTCGTAGGCCTTGCTGACCGTGCTGTCCTTGTCATAGATGACCGGGAAGCTGATCGGGGTCTGCTTCAGGAAGCCTTCCGCCGCCTTCGAGTCGGGCTCCACGTTCACGCCGATCAGCGTAAAACCCATCTTGCTGTACTTCTTGTAGATGTTCTCGAGCAGGGGCATTTCCTGCCGGCATGGGCCGCACCAGCTGGCCCAGAAGTTGAGCATCACCACCTGGCCCTTGTACTGCGCCAGGCTGATCTTGGAGCCGGCGCGGGAGTCGAGGGTGAATTGCGGCGCCGGGCCGCTGCCCGAAGCGGCGTTCGAGGCGGGCACAGCGACGAGCAGTGCGGTGGCTACAGCAGTGACAATCGCACGAGTGACACTTTTTGCTGCGATACGGCCTGAAATACGATTACTCATATCCGGATCCTGTCCCTTAAAAGAATACGGTCGCGCCGAGGGTCGCTTCCACGTTGTTGGTGAGCTTGGACACGCCCAGCAGGTCAGTGCGGAACACGCGATCCTGCACCTGGATGTGGATCGCGAGCCAGTCCGAGGGCAGCACCCGGTAGCCGCCGCCGAAGTTCACTGTGAAGTGATTGTCGCCTGCGAACTTGGTGCCGCCGATGCCACCCAAAAAATAGAAGGAGCTCGTCATGGCGCGGCCCCGACCGATGAAGGCCTCGCCCGGGAGCAAGTTGTAGCCCAGGGCGATGTCGTAGTACGTGAAGTGTCTCTCAGCGTTCGTAAGCAGTTGAATATTGCCGCCGAGGGTCTCAAAGCTCGTGCGGCCGGCATAGGCGCGGCCATATTCGCCCAGGAAGAAAAAGTCCTCGGTGACGTGATATGCCGCGGACAGCCCATAGGCGTTCTGGGTCCCGAAGTCCTCGATGGCTATGAAGCCGTCCTGTACGCCGATCTCGATGTTCGAGCTCCTGATCTTGGGCACCTTGATCTTGCGGCGCTCGACTTCCGGATCGATCACGCGCGGAGGAGTGGCATCGGCATCCTGCTGGGCGGCCTGGGCGTCCTGCTGCGCGGCTTCTTCCCTGGCTTCCGCCTTGGCCTGGCGTACTTCGCTGCGGTGATGGAACCAGTTGCGCACGGAGGCGCAGCCCGGAAGCGTCATCAGGACCGCAGTCAGTAGAAGAACGCGAATCCCAGTTTCCATTCGTCTACTTCCTCATTTGCGTTGCGCTTCGTGAATACGACGTGACTTTTGTACTCAGCGCGCACGAAGAAGCGGCGCGTAAGGTAATAACGTACGCCACCGCCGACGTAGGCGGTCTGGTCGGTGCGATCGGAAGGTACCACGAGTGTCGCTTTCGGCGTGACGTGCACAAGCCCGGTGCCCAGCATCAGGAACGGTGAGAACCGCCACTCCGGTACCAGCACGTGTGTGAGTCCGAGATCGCCGACAACACCATTCGAGAACTTGCCGAAGAATTGTCCTACCGACAGCTCCATCGCGAGTTGCGAGTTGAATGAGTACGAGGCGTAAGTGGAGACGAGCGTGGAGCCGCTGTATTCACCCGCGAAGATACCCATCTCGAAATTGTGCGACGTGAAACCGGTGCGGTCGCCAAGGTCGAACTTGAACGGCGTACCGTCCGCCAAAACCGTTCTGAGCATGTCGCGTTGCGCGGCCCAGCCTTCAACGCCGCGCTCCGTCCGAACCTTGAACCAATCTGTGCGGCGGAAGAGAACCTGGACGCTCTCGTCCCGCTCCGCGACATGAAATACGGGATAGCCGCGGCCCGGACCCGATCGCAGCTCGAGATACGGTGCCGTGACATACACCTGCAGATGCACGCGCTCACGGCTCACGGCAGGAGCCGTGAGCAGCACGAGCGACAGCAACAACCCGACTAAAGGGAGACGGAACAACGTTTTCCTAATTGACAGGAGCGGCCGGGTCGAACGGATTGTTGAAGAATTGGGCGCCAATATCCAGCCACTCTGAGATCAATCGAAGCTCGGCCGGACTCAGGTAGCCCGCGTGCGTGCTTCCCGAGCCCGGTGCAAAGCGACCGAGGAACGCTTTCGAGAGCGTGCCATTCGCGCTACCCGCATCCACAAACGGTCCCACAGGCACTGTCGTCGGATTGCCGGCCGCGTCAGGCGGCCCCGGGACGGTCACAAGTGCCCCCATGATAACTTCCTGTTTGGCATGCGGGAACAGCAGATGACGATATGAGAACGGTTGCAGCGGCTCATCGTCCGATGGATCGCTGACCAGACTGAGCTGGCCGGCGGGTGCTTGGACCGCCGCCGTGGCCCCCGGGGCGGGGGTAATAGTGTGACAGCCACCCTGCGTGCAGGTGTGGTCCGTCACCACCGCGCCCGCCGCGTCCAAAGTCTGTCGCTTCAGATCCCACAGAACCTGAATATGCGTCGGATAGTTGATCACAATGCGGCAGGTCGACTTCCAGAGGGACGAACCCCCGAAAGAGTCGAGACAATCCGTGTTCGGGGGCGGTGTTAAGAACGTCGGATCGTTGTAGGCATAGACGAGGTTTGGATCCGGGGCGCGCACGGCAGGGTCGGTCCAGACGTCCTTATAGTAGAGATTGACGCTCGGATTCATCTGTGCACATTTCTGCGTATCCGCCGCACAAGTCGTGCGGGCACGCGCCTGCGCCATAGTCTCGCCGGCCGCCGGCAGGTACGTGGGCAACGTGTGCGGAAATGCCGTGCCGCCCGCGGCCGCACCTGGGTAGACGGAATTGAAAAGTCCCTGCCGACCGTGTGAGTGCGGGATCTGAGCTGTTGCAGGGGTATGACAGCCATTGCACGTCAGAGTTTCTCCCGCACGGACTTGCAGCCACGCCGCCTGGATGGGCGAGATCCGCCGCCCATTGGAATCGAGAACGCTGATCTGGAATGCAACGTTCGCAGGCACCTTGATGCGCACTGAGCCATCGGGCTCGATCGGCGCGTAGCCCAAGATCTCGCGCATGAACCCGCTGGCCCCAAAGGCCGCGTTATTCAGATCGAGTACATCGCGGTCTGGAATCGACACGGGCTTCTCGAGTCTGATGAAGCGGGCCGGACGTTGCGCTGCCGTGGTCGTCCCGGGGTCGGCAACGGCGGCGATGCTCGGCTTTGCGGTGTCCGTGCCATCGAAGTCATACACGCTGCGGATGTCTAGGAAGCCGACGTTTTGGGCCGCCATCTGCTTATCGAAGTCCACTCCGGCGACCCTGTCCAGGATGATGTTCTGAAGCGCACGCGGCTGCGCGGCCACGACGTCCGTGACCATGACGTTCTCCACGGGCGGCATCACTGGCAATATCGTGTTCTTCGTGAAATCGAACATCCAGACGCTGTAGAGGGGAGGCGCCATCTTCACGTTTGGATCAGCAAGGCGCGCATCCGTGCACGGGACGATCGCAGTGGTAGTGCCGTCAAGCAATCGGCACTGCGACCAGCTGACCAGGATCCGGTTCGTCGAATCCCAAAGGGGCACTGCCGAGTTGAAGCGGCCGCCGGGGGAAGGACCGGGAACGTCAATCACATTGTTCTGGGTGGCCCGGGTCTGCGCCGGGCCCGGCAGGCCGGCATCAGCCAGCAACGGCTGTTCGTTCTCTACGAACTGCTTGCCGTTGATGATGACGAGGTCGCCGCCGAAATCGATATTGGTGTAAGGGCGCACGAGGGTCAGGATCCGGCCGTCCTGCATCTCTTTGGGCTTCACGAATTCAATGACGGCGTCGTTCGTTCCGGCCGTGTTCGTCCCCGTCATGTGGCTGTTGGCGCCGTAATACAGTTGTACATCCGTGCCGTCGGGGTTGGACGAGTACAGATGTATTGCGTCCTTGCCCGGCGCGTGGTCCCAGCGGGACCACAGGATGCGCCCGTTCGTCAGCACGGTGGCATCGCGGTCGTGACTCTGGTTGAACGAGATCTGATGAAACTCGGTGCGCAGCGCATCGATCACGTGCAGGTTGAAAGTGGGCTCGGTACGCGCTTCGTCCTGGGCTTCGAACTGCGGTTTTCCCTCATCGAGCAGATCCGCCTTGGATTGGCGCTGCGCTGTGGAGGAGAACACGATCCGCCCGTCGGGCATGTAATGGGGCGCAACGTTGTTGCTCTCATCGGGAACCAACGCCGCCGGCAAGAGCTGCTGCAGGGTGTCGGTCGCAATGACGTATTCCCACAGATGCCACGTCGGCATGTCCTTCTGTTTCATCTTCGCGGTCAGCGGGCCCCGCATGGCGAACACCACCGTCTTGCCGTCAAGCGAGACGTCGACGTCCTTGACGTCGTAGGTATCGGTCCCCGTGATGCGCGTCGTGATGTTGTGTTCGTTAGCACTGGGTGAAGCACTGTCGCGCATGAACAGGTCCGCTTTCGGTACCGTCGTGTCGTTCTGCGTCGGCAGAACTGCTTCACGCAGCATGCGCAGGTCGTCCGTAGTAGGGGGAATCGTGCGCTTTACATAGAAAATCGGGAAATCGATGGTGGCTGGATCGGCCGTCTGGCTGTTCGCCACGTCGATATGGGCATTACCGCTGCAGCCGGCAGCCAGGGCGGCACACACCGCCACGGCCGGCATGCCGAGGCGGCGCAACAAGCCGGGCACACGCACCCTGTGCGTGAGGCTGTTCACGATTCCGCGCTCCATCTTCATGCAAGTCACTCCAGATCCGCCCCCCCGCTATGCCGCGACGGGCGAATGTAACGTAATTCGGTCCCCGGATTGAATGCTTCCTTCAGGCTTTTGTTTTTTTGTGCCGATTCCGTCACGACACGGCTAAGCGGTTCGCTGTTTTCTCATCCGCCTGCGAACCGGCGTGTGCGCGACACGATAGGTAGTCTTTCAGGCGCGCGCATGGCGTGACGGGGCTCGCATTTTGCCGCGTGAGGGTTCTGCGGGCCAGGTAATAACGGAAGTGTCTGTCTCTGGCGACGTCATTTGACTGAGACATTCAGGATGTGTTCAGCGCGACCGTATAGTCCGATCCGCGCGCATCGCAATTATGTTGGGAGTAGACGAGCGCTATGGATACCAAAACATCGACCAGACTTGAGGGAGCGCGGTTGGCACGCGCTTCGGCCGCGGGCGCGTTGTGCGCTCTCGCCGTTATTTCAACGCTAGCACCGCTGAAGGCGCACGCGGATGCCACGAGCGACCGCGCCGCGGCCGTCCGGCTGTACTCGCGGTTGACAGGAGTACCGCCGAGTGCGGCGACTCTTGACGCCATGCAACCCCTGATAGCTTCGAATCCGCAGGCTGCGGCTGCAATGGCGACGGCAGCACCGCAGTTCTACAACGTGATCTTGAAGAACATCTTCCTGCCGGCGACCAACCGAGATCAATCGGTGTTCGTGCCGTTGAACGACTACGTCGTAACGGCGATCGGGATGATCAAGGACAACGTTCCGTTCAACACGGCCTTGTCCGCTGACGTTCTTTACACGCTGAAGGCAGGCGGGTTGCCGGCCCCTTCAGCTTCCAACAATGACCATTACGCCGCGGCCGAGACCGGCAACGTCGACATCAGCGCGAACCTGAACGCGACGACCCAGTCGGCGATCTACGGCAGCACCATAGCCCCCGCGGGCCTGCTCACGACCCGCGCCAGCTCCTCGGCGTTCTTCATCAACGGTACGAACCGGGCGATGTTTCGCTTCACGCTGGTCAATCACCTGTGCCGCGACATGGAACAGGTACAGGATACCTCGCGCCCGACCGACCAGATCCGCCAGGACGTGGCCACCTCGCCGGGTGGCGACAGCCGCGTCTATCTCAACAACTGCATCGGCTGCCACAGCGGCATGGATCCGATGGCGCGCGCGTTCGCCTACTACAACTTCAACAGCACCACCGGCATGACCGAATACAAGTCGCCCACGGTGAATGCGAAGTACTTCATCAACTCCACCAACAACAGGTTCGGCTTCGTAACGCCGGACGACAACTGGTCGAACCGCTGGCGCGCGGGTCCGAACTCGGTCGTCCTTGGATTTGATTCGACGCTCCCGGGCACCGGCAAGGGCGCCGCATCCTTGGGCGCGGAGCTGGCGGCGAGCGATGCGTTCGCGGACTGCCAGGTGCAGAAAGCCTTCAAGGCGGTCTGCCTCCGGGCGCCTTCGACCACGGCGGACGCAACCGCGGTCGGAACGATCAAGGCTGCGTTCAAAGCCAACGGGTACAAGATGAAGCAGGTGTTTGCGGACGCCGCCGTCTACTGCACGGTCACTGCTCCTTAAGGAGAGCACCATGACCAGGGAGAAATTCATGAATCGTTACAACAGCATCCGTGCAGGGATAGGCATGCTCAAACGTGCCGCGATCCTCGCACTCGTTACAACGGTCGCGGCGTGTACCGCTGGCGGACCGGCAACCACTCCGACCCAACAGACTACGCCTGGTGGCGCCACCAGTGCCGCTTATACCGGTCCGTCCGCCAGCACTGCGGACGTGGCCGCGTTCCAGAAGGAACTGTGGACGAATGTCCGCAAGTCAGGTTCTGCCGGGTGCGGCAATTGTCACAGCAACACCGCCGCCAGCCAGCAGTCGCCGCTGTTCGCACGTGATGACGATGTGAATCAGGCCTACAACATAGCCATCCAATACATCGACCGCACGACCCCGGCTAACTCGAGGCTCGTGACCCAGGCCGCCAGTGGTCACAACTGCTGGCTCGCCGCGCCCCAAGCGTGCGGTGACACGATGCTGCAGTGGGTCAACGCCTGGCTCACTACCTCCGGCTCATCCACAAGCAGCGGTCCTCCGCTGACGACGCCACCGTCGAGCACCGTGGGTACCAGTTTGCAGTTTCCGGCAAAAGCGACGGATGGCGGAAACGACAGCTTCAAGCAGACCGTGTATCCGCTGCTGGGGCAATTCTGCTCGGGCTGCCACACGGCTACGTCTATTTCCGCGCAGACGCCGTACTTCGCGACGGGCGGCACTCCGGGTAAGAATCCCATCATGGACGCCCCCCTTGCGTCGGACGCCGACGTGGATGTTGCCTACGCTGCCGCGCAGGCAAAAATCAACCTGAACACGCCGGACCAGTCTCGGTTCGTGGTACGTCTGCGTGACGAACACCACAACTGCTGGACGACCGCCGCGGGCCCCGCTGATTGTGCCGGCAGCGCGGCGGCGATGCTCGCTCAGATCAAACTGTTAGCCGCCGCAGCTGCTGCCGTGGCCCCACCGGTCGATACCTCGCTGGTGTTGTCCAAGGCTCTCAAGCTGAAGGACGGAACAGTTGCCTCCGGTGGCAATCGCTCGGAAGCGAATCTCATCGCGAAGTACGAGTTCAAGGGGACCCCGGCCGTTCCTGCGACCGACACCGCTCCTGCGATCCCCGCCAGTGATCCGACCGCCTTTGACACGAGCGGCGTGGGCACCGCAGCCAACCTCTCCTTCGGTGGCACCGCGGGTGCCGTAACCTGGGCGGGCGGCTGGGGTGTCAACATCGCTGCGGGTGGCTACCTGAAGGCCACTACCGCGACGAGTCAAAAGATCTCCCAGCAGGTCAAGACGACGGGCGAATACTCGATCGAAACGTGGGCTGCTCCTGCCAATGTCGCGCAGACAAATGCATGGATCGTGACCTACTCAGGCAGCGACAAGACCCGCAACGTAACGCTCGGTCAGAGTGCGCTGCAGTATCAGGGAGCGACGCGCAGCGACAAGTCGGATGCGAACGGTTTGGCCACCACCACCAAGGCGCTTCTGACTGACGCAACCAAGGTCCCCGTACAGGCGGCGTTGACTCACCTTGTGCTGACCTACGATGCGGTGAACGGCCAGAAGCTCTATGTGAATGGCGTGGACAGCGGTGCCGTCGATCCCTCCAAGGGCGGCTCGCTTGCCAGCTGGGACGATACCTTCCTCCTGCAGCTCGGTGCGGAGGTAGGGGGCAAGGAGCAATGGCTGGGTACGATCAAGTTCCTGGCCATCCACAGCCGTGCGCTGACGCCAGCTCAGGTTCTGACGAACTACAACGCCGGCGTGGGCGAGAGGTACTTCCTGCTGTTCGACGTCAGCGACCTCACGGGCCAGCCGCAGACGTTCGTCGAATTCACAGGCGCCCAGCTCGACACGTATGGCTACCAGTTCAGTGCACCGACCTTCATGAGCCTGGCAACGAACCCCACCATTACGAGCCTGCCGATCAAGGGCATGCGTATCGGTGTCAACAATGTCGAGCTTCCCACCGGACAGTCCTACGCGACTCTGAACACGACCGTTACTGCATCGGGCCAGTCGCTGTCGAGTGTCGGAGCGGTAGTCGCTGCCGATAAGGGTGTGAATACCGACATGTTCTTCCTCAGCTTCGATCAGATCGGCACGCATACGCATGTGCACACTGAGCCGGCAACCCCGGTTTCACCCCCGAACTTGCCGACTGTGCTGATGACGTCGAGGAAGGGTGTGAAGAACTTCGCGCAGATCAACGCAGCGTTGTCGGCAATCACCGGCGTGCCGGTGAGCAATAGCACCGTCAACACGCTGTACAACACTCTGCAGCAGTCGCTGCCGCCGACGAATGACCTCGGGGCGTTCCTCGCTTCGCATCAGACTGCGATTTCGGCACTGGCCGACCAGTACTGCAACGTTGCGGTGACCACCAACACCCTGTTCACAGGTCTCAACCTGGCTGGGAACCCAGCGACGCTCTTCGGTACTGTGGCTGCCCCCAACCAGGCCAACATCAACCTCGTGGCTGATCCACTCGTGGCGCGTGCGCTTGGCACCAACGTCAACCCAATAGCCGAGGCGGCGATCAGAACTGAGCTCAATGCGTTCATCCCCGGCCGTGCGGCTATCAATAGCACTGCAGCTGGCCGTACCGCCGCGATTGCGCAGGCCGCGTGCACTGCCGTCCTCGGCAGCGCCGTAGTGTCCTTGCAGTGATCGGCATCAGGAGATAACAGACATGTACCTCATGAAGAAAACACCTCGTCCCCACGGCAAGAACGAGCCCTTCCGGCACGAGAATCATCCGCGTCCGATCACCCGCCGCCAGCTGCTCGGGGCTGGCTTCCTGTCCGGGCCAGCCTTCGTGCTGGCGCCGGCCTGGCTCGCCGGGCTGCTCAAACCGCAGTCCGCCGCGGCGCTCGATGGAACCATCAACGCGTTTGAAAACGAGTGTCAGATCAAGGACAACGGGGCAGGCGCTGCTGCCGCCGGTCCTCTCCCGTTCATCGTCATCGACCTGGCCGGTGGCGCCAACCTGATCGGTTCGGAAGCGCTGGTCGGTGTTGGTTCAGCTACAACCCCTGGAGCTCAGACGAACTTTCTATCGGCGGCCGGATACAGCAAGCTCGGGCTGCCGGGCAGCATGATCCCCACGGCGACTACATTCATTGATAACAGCCTGGGCCTGCTTTTCCACAGCGATTCCGCGATCGCGCGCGGCATCAAGACGAAGGCGTCGGCCGCGACCCTCGCGGGCGTGAGTGGAGTGGTCATCCCGGCGATGTCGCAGAATGACACCGGCAACAATCCGCTGAACCCGATGTACGGCATTGCAAAGGCGGCCAGGGCTATACTCACCCCAACCACCACTCCGACGCAGTATGGTTCGTTGCTGACGCTTTGCGGTACGCAATCCAGCGTGTCGGGCGGTAACTCGGCGTCGCCAGCCGCTTACATCGATGCGACGCTTCAGCCGACGAAGATCGCCGCCCCAGCTGATGACACCGGGCTCGTCAGCACCAGCGGCAGCGCTCCCAACCAGGACACGGTGGCCGCACTGGCATCCCAGATGCGAATCAGCACAGGGGGCCTCGCTCAGACAGGTGCGCCCGCTGTCGCTGCTTTCGATACGACCTCGTCGGCGATCCTGGCGACCCCGACGACCACGGCGGTGCCGGCTGTCCCGCCAGGCGCATTGTCCACCGCGTCATTGAATAGTGCGCTCATCCCGGGCAACGCGACGGCTGATGCGGCCCTGCGGGAGCAGGTCCGGTGCGCGTACGCCAAGACTGGGTTTACGGCAGACAAGTTCGGCAGCCCAGCCGCGCTCGATCCCACTGCGGATGCGAACCTCATCGCGGCCAGCGGTGCGGTTTTCACACCGGCGGAGATCGCTGCGGATGCTGACCTCAAGAAGACTGCATCCGTGGCGAAGCTCGTACTCAATGGGTTTGCCGGCGCCGGCACGATCACGCTGGGTGGCTTTGACTATCACTCGGGCAACCGTGTTGACGGCGAGACGAAGAATGCGCACGCCGGTGTAGTGATCGGCGCGATCCTGGATTACGCCAGGCGCGTGGGTCGTCCCGTGATGATCCAGGTCATCAGCGACGGTTCGTTGACCTCAACGGGCAATGTCGATACCAACGCCGCTGCGCGCGGCAAGCTGGGATGGCAGGGTGACAATCAGCAGGTGGCGGCATCCTTCATTCTGGCCTACAGCCCCAAGGGCCGGCCGGTGATGAACACCCAGCAGATCGGCTATATGAATGCCGATGGCACGGTGAACGCAATGTCCAGCCCGGCGGCGAACGCCAACAATCTGCTGGTGCAGACTGTCATTCTCAACTGGATGGCCGCCAACGGCACGGTAGCGAATTTCAAAACCCTCTTCCCTGCACAGGGTTTGGGCGCGAACACCGCTATGTACACGGCTTTCAACCAGATCACCTGAGTTTCTGCCTCTCGACCTCACGCCGGACGGCGGCATTACGCGCATGTCGCGCAATGCCGACGCTCCGGCGTATTCTTTTGCGAACCGGTGGCTCGTTCGTTGACAGTGTGAAGTTTGCTATGCGAGGGTTCACCGCGCGCTGCGGCCTCCGGCTGCGGTCGCATCGTTTGCAGAAGGATATTTCTTGAGCTTGCAACGGCCGGAAGGCGCAATGCAGCGTCGTTTGTGGCGGCACTACGCCGATAGTCACGCTGCGGGACCGAGCATCGGATGGCGGCTGTGGCTGGCCGCAATCGCGTTCTGTGCGCCTGCGTTGGCGGACACGTCGTATGCGCTTCTGGCGCACGCGGCACCGGACTTTGCGTTGCATGCGATAGCGGGCGGCAACGTGCGGCTTTCAGAGCACCGGGGTGATGTCATCATCCTCAGCTTCTGGGGTAGCCGGTGCACGCCATGCCGGGCGCAGCTTGCGGCGCTCAACCAGAGCCTGGCGACGTATCGGTCGGCAGGCTTGCAGGTTTATGGGATCAACGTCGATGACGATCAGAGCCGGGCGCTTGCGTTTGCGCACGGCGAGGCAGTTACGTTTCCATTGCTTCTGGATCCGCAGAAGGCGGTGAGCCGCAACTACCAGGTCGACAACCTGCCGATGACCCTGTTGATCGACCGGAACGGCGTCGTTCGCAACGTGTTCCGGGACTACAACGCAAAAAGCGAGAGTCTCTATTTGCAGCAGCTGCGAGCGTTGCTGAACGAATGATCGGAATAACTATGCTGTACGTCGTTTTGCATCGACTGACCTCTCTTGCCAAGGCGTGGTCGCGCCTGGCCAGCCTCGTGCTGCTGCTGGCCTGTTCCTGGGTGGCGGCTCCGGATGCGATAGCTCAGGGCGGGGCTGCGCCGACCGGGCCTGCAGCCTCCGGCACGGCTCCTGCCTCAACCGATATGCCTGCGACGGAATCTGCTTCGCCACCGGCATCTGGTCCGGACGCCGCAGCCGACGCGTCACCCGCTCCAGTCGCCGACACTCCCGGTGGTGAGGCGGCAGCTGCTCCCGACACGCGCGGACTCGATCAGGAAGTGCAAGGGTTGAAGAAGGACGTGGTCGATCTGAACCGCGAGCTGTTCGTTCTCGAGGAAGAGCTGCTGTTCCCGGCGAATACCCAGGTGGCGGTGTTCGTTTCCATGGACGTCGGCGATTTCTTTGCCCTCGACACGGTCACGCTGAAAATTGACCAGAAGGAAGTCATCAACTATCTGTACACGCCGCGGGAAGTCGAAGCGCTCCTCAAGGGCGGCGTGCACCGCCTGTATCTCGGCAACCTCAAGGTGGGTAAGCACGAGCTGGTCGCCTTCTTCAGTGGCAAGGGCCCCAACGACCGCGACTACAAGCGCGGTGCGACGCTCAAGTTCGAGAAGGGCATCGGGGCCAAGTACCTGGAGCTGAAGATCAATGACCGGCAGCGCCGTCAGCAGCCGGAATTCGAGATCAAGGACTGGGAATAGGCCCTTTGCCCATGCGTCCCGTTGCGATGATCGTTGCGTCCGTTGCCCTGGCCATCACGGTGGTGAGCGGGCCTGCCGCTGCCCGGCGTCACGATCCGGAGAAGCTGCCGGTCACCCGTATCCGGGACCTGCACTACGGCGATGTACTCTTCTATGTCTACCAGGGTGATGACTTCGAGGCGATCACCCGCCTGACCGCCTATCAGCATTGGAACCTCATTCCGCATCATGAGGACGAAGGCCAGCTTCTGCTCGGCGGCCTGTACCTGTCCCTCGGTATGCACAACGAGGCTGGCGAGCGATTTCAGACACTGCTGACCAAGGACGTGCCCACGGGCGTGCGTAATCGCGCCTGGTTCTACCTGGCGCAGGTCTGGTACGCGCGCGGTTATCTCGACAAGTCGGAAGAGGCCTTGGGCAGGATTCAGGGAAAGCTGTCGCCCGAGCTCGAGGCGCAGAAAGAACACCTGTATGCGAACGTCCTGATGTACCAGGGCAAGTTCGATGAAGCGATCCGCCAGCTGGTGATGTGGAAGGGCTCGCCGTCCTGGTCTGCCTACGCACGTTTCAACCTTGGGGTTGCTCTCGTTCGTCAGAAGCGCCTCGCGGACGCCGACGCGTTCCTGACTGCCGTCGGAACCATGTACGCAGAGACACCCGAGATGCTTGCCCTCAAGGACCGCGCGAATCTCGCGTTGGGTTTTGCGGATCTGCAGGCGGACCAGCCGGCGAAGGCGAAGCTGGCTCTCGAGCGCGTTCGGCTCAATGGCCCCTATTCGAACAAGGCCCTGCTCGGGACGGGTTGGGCCGATGCTGCGCTGGGCGACTACAAGGCGGCATTGAATCCTTGGATGGAACTTCGCGGGCGCAATCTGTTGGATGCCGCGGTCCAGGAGTCTCTGCTGGCAGTGCCGTATGCCTTCGGCAAGCTCAGCGCCAACGCGCAGTCGGCCGAGTATTACGAGACAGCAGTGGAGTCGTACGATGCCGAGACCGTGCGGATTGACGATGCCATTACGCGAATCCACGCCGGAAGCCTCCTCGAGCAAGTCATCTCGAGCGAGAAGGACTCGCGTTACGGCTGGTTCTGGCAGCTGAAGAACATTCCCGAGGCGCCCGAGTCACGATATCTGTACACCGTGCTGGCGGGTCACGACTTCCAGGAAGGACTGAAGAATTATCGCGACCTCGTTTACATGGCCCACACACTCGACAAGTGGGGCGACAGCATGGAAGCGTTCGGTGACATGATCGACACGCGCGAGCGTGCGTACGCGGAGCGGCTCCCCCGGGTTGATGCGTTGCTTGCTTCCGGCGCCGTCGAGAAACTGGCGCAGCGTAAGACCGATCTCGAGAGCCACTTGAATGGCATCGATGGCGAGAAGGATGTGGCCGCGCTGGGCTCCGCTGAGGAGCGTGATCAATGGGCCCGACTGCAGCGTGTGGAAGCGGCGCTGGCCGCGGCTCCGGATGATCCGGAGCGCGCAGATCTCAGGGACAGATTGCGCCTGGTGAAGGGAGTGCTGTACTTCCGCCTGAATGACTCATTCAGGGCGCGCATGTGGCAGCAGCGCCGCACTATGAAGGACCTGGACCTGGCGTTGCACGAGGCCCAGAACCGTTGGATCCGGGTGGAGCGCGCGCGCCAGAGTGTTCCGACGAACAATGGTGAGTTTGCCGCTCGGGTTGCGGCGCTGAAAGCGCGCATCGATGGCTTGCAGGTTCACCTGGTTGCCGCGCAACAGAAGCAGAGTGACTACCTGGGGCAGGTAGCCGTGGCCGAGCTGGAGCAACAGAAGAACCGGCTCTCCACCTACCAGGTCCAGGCGCGCTTCGCGCTCGCAACGATGTATGACCGCGCCGCCAACCCTGAGCCGGATAAGAAGGATCAGCCGGCGCCCCAACAGCCGGGTAGTGACACACCCGCGCCAGAGCAGGGCGCGCCCATGGATGCGCCGGGTAACGACGCACCAGTGCCCCAGCAGCAGCCCGGTAGCGATACGCCGGCTCCTCAGCAGGGCGCACCCACGAATGCGCCCCGCAGTGATACACCGGCTCCTCAGCCACAGTCGGGTGGTGACACGCCGCCGCCTGGGCCGAAGCCGTGAAGGGCCCAATTCTCATGCGCTGCGCGCTTGTTGGCCTCGCCGTGGGTGCCTGCGTGCTCGGTGTGGCCGCGGCTGCTGAAACGAGTAACGAAAAGACGATCAAGGACCTCGCCTCCCATCCGGTGACGGTCAAGAAAGACAGCAAGGTGGACTCCAGCACCTCCTCCAGCGCCTCCAAGGCGATGGAAAACTACAAGCGTTTCCTGGATCTGCAGAAAACCGATCCGCAACTGCGCGCGGAGGCGCTGCGGCGCCTGGGTGACCTCAACCTGGACGCCGGCGAAGTTGAGCGGATGGAGAAGGAGGTCACGGCGATCGACCTGCAGGGTGGCCAGGCCATCAAGCTGTATTCGACCTTGTTGAAGGCCTATCCGGACTACGCGCGCAACGACCAGGTGTTGTATCAGCTCGCCCGCGCATACGAGACCACCGGCCAGCCCGAACAGGCGCTGGCCACCCTGGACCGCATCGTCCAGAAATATCCGCGCACCTCGCAAATGGACGAAGTTCAGTTCCGCCGCGGCGAGATATTGTTCTCGGCGAAGCGGTACCACGATGCCGAGAAGGCGTACGCCATCGTGATTCAGCAGGGCAAGACGTCGCACTTCTACGAGCAGAGCCTCTACAAACACGGCTGGTCGCTGTTCAAACAGTCGCTGACCGAAGAGAGCCTGCCCTCGTTCGGCGGCGTGCTCGATGCCAAGCTCACGGGCGCGGGCAACAAGCCCATACGTATCGAGGATCTCAAACGGGCGGATCGCGAGCTGGTGGAAGACACGTTGCGGGTGATGAGCATCACCTTCTCGTACTCGGAAGGCTCCCAATCGCTCGATCAATACATGGGCAAGCACGGCGAACGGCCGCACTCGTACTTGTTCTACTCGCGGCTGGGCGATCTGTACGTTGACAAGCAGCGCTACCAGGACGCCGCGACGACTTACCGGGCCTATGTTCAGCGCGATCCCTACACCGACCACGCCCCCAATCTCGCCATGCAGGCCATCGAGGCCTATCGGAAGGCCGGTTTCAGCCAGCTGGTGCTCGATGGCAAGCACGAGTATGTCGAGCATTACAACTTCAGCTCGCCGTTCTGGCAGGGCCGCGACCGCGCGCAATACGGGACGGTGGTGCAGGAGCTGAAGACGAATCTCAAGGACGTCGCGACCTACTTTCACGCCACGGCGCAGAAGTCCAAGAAGATCGAGGACTACCAGGAAGCGGCCAAGTGGTATCGCGATTACCTCAAGTCCTTCCCCGACGATCCGGATTCCGCGGGCACCAACTATCTGTTGGCCGAGACGCTGTTCGAGAGCCATCAGTACGTCGATGCCGCGACGGAGTATGAGCGGACGGCATACAACTACCCGAAGAACGACAAATCGGCCACGGCCGCCTATGCGTCGCTGATTTCATACCAGAAGAGCGAGGATTCGCTCAACGGGACGGCGAAAGCCGACTGGCACAAGCGTGCGACCGATGCCGGTGTGAAGTTCGCGCAGACTTTCCCGGAGCACCCGGACAGTGCCGGTGTGCTGACTCGCGCCGCGGAGGAGATTTTCGCGGCCAAGGACCTGCCGCGGGCAATGACGATTTCCGAATCCATCCTGGCCCGCCAGCCGCCGGTGGATGTGGCCAAGCAGCGCATCGCATGGACGATCATTGCGCAGTCGCACTTTGACCAGGGAGAGTTCGACAAGGCGGAGCCGGCGTTCATCAAGGCTCGGGAGCTCGTCGGCGGCGACGAGAAGATGAAGAACGATTTGACGGAGCGGCTCGCCGCCACTGTCTACAAACAGGGTGAGGCGAAGCAGAAAGCCGGCGATGGCGCCGGAGCCGTGGATGACTATCTGCGCGTGGCGCGGGTCGCGCCGGACTCGAAGATCCGCTCGACGGCGCAATACGATGCGGCCGCGCAGCTGATCAATCTCAAGCAGTGGGATCGGGCGATTGGCGTACTCGAGGAATTCCGCCGGCAGTATCCGAAGAGCGAGCTGTCGGCCGACGTCACGCGCAAGCTGGCGGTTGCGTATTCGGAAGCGCACCGGCCGGGTGAGGCGGCGGCGCAGTTCGAGTCGATCGCCGCAAATCCGGCCGAGGATCGCAAGGTGCAGCGCGAGGCTCTGCTGCAGTCGGCCGATCTGTACGCGAAGGCAAACAATACGCCCAAGGCTGTGTCGATGTTGGAGAAGTTCATCGGTACCAATCCAACGCCGATGTCGGACGCGGAAGAGGCTCGGCAGCGGCTGGCCGACTACGCCGGCAAGAGCGGTGATGTCACGAAGCAGGATTACTGGTATCGCGAAATCATCAAGGCTGACAGCCAAGCCGGGGCGCAACGCACTGATCGCACGCACTACCTCGCAGCGAAAGCGCAACTCGCACTGGCACAGCCGGCGCGCGATGCGTTCCGCGGCGTTCGCTTGACGGCGCCGTTGAAGAAGAGCCTGGTCGCGAAGCGCAAGGCGCTCGAAGACGCGATGAATGGCTACAAGCGGGCCGCCGAGTACCAGGTCGCCGAGGTCACCACCGCGGCGACGTATGAGATGGCCGAGTTGTACCGGACACTCGCTCACGATGTCATGAACTCGGAGCGGCCGAAAAATCTCAAGGGCGAGGAGCTCGAAGAGTACAACTCGCTGCTTGAGGAGCAGGTTTTCCCATTCGAGGAGCAGGCCATCAAGGCGCACGAGATCAATACCGTGCGGGCGAAGGATGGTGTGTACGATGAGTGGGTGCAGAAGAGTTTCAAGGTGCTGGCGGAGTTGAAGCCGGCGCGCTACGGCAAGACGGAAATCACGCAGGATGTGGATACGACACTCAATTAATGCGTGTGCTCTCGCGGTGCTGTTGAGCGCTTGTGCGTCGGCACCGAAGGAGCAACCGGATACGGGTGCGGCGCTGGATCAGTCGGCCGCTGGATCTGCCGTGCCTGCGGGCTCCGCAAACGCGGGCGCGCCGAGCGCCGGCGCAAAATCGGGGCCGGGTGGCGCGGGCGCGAAAGCGTCGGGCGGCTCGGGAGCAGCAGGGGCTTCTGCTGCTGGTATGGCAGGGGCAGCAGGCCCTGCGGGTCCACCGTCCGCCCGTGCAACCGCGGATTTCAATCGCGCGGTGGGTGTCATGCGCGGCGGTAATGCCACGGAAGCCGAGCTGGAATTCAAACAGATGACGCTGACCTATCCGCGTCTGTCGGCGCCGTTTGTGAACCTTGGAATTTTGTATCGCAAGAGCGGCCGTCTCGATCAGTCGGAGGAGGCGCTCAAGAGCGCGGTGGAACGCAACGGCGCGAGTGCCGTCGCCTGGAACGAGCTTGGCGCCACGCAGCGCCTGCGCGGGGAGTTCCCGGACGCCGCCGCTTCATATGAAAAGGCTATTGCCGCGGATTCCAACTTCGCGCCCGCGTACCGGAACCTCGGTGTGGTATCCGACCTCTATCTGGGTGATCCTGAGCGCGCGCTGACGGCGCTGGAGCGGTACAAGGAGTTGACGGGTGAGGACAGGCCTGTGACCAGCTGGATCGCCGAGTTGCGACAGCGCACGGGTAAGCCACCGGTGAAGCCACCAGGGGCTGCTCCCGCGACGCCTCCTGAAGCCGCGGGTGCCAACGGCGCGGCCGCCGATGGCGCAGGGAACACTTCAGCGGCGGGCGCGGCTGCGGGGCCCAATGGAGCCGCATCCGCGGGCTCCACGGGAGCTGCGCCTGCTGGGTCTGCGCCCACCGGAGCCGCACCTGCTGGAGGCGCCGCGGCGGGAGTCAAACCTGCCGGAGCTGCATCCGCAGCAGGCGCCACGGGAGCCGCTCCTTCAACAGCACCGGCGCCCGCAACCAAGCCAGCCCCAAAGGCGGGAGGTTGATGATGGAATCGCTACGGCAACTCGAGGCACCCTGGCTGGTGCGCGGAATTCTCGTCGCCACGCTTGTGGCTTTCAGTACCGCTGCCGGGGCACAGAGCGGCGGCAACGCCTCGAGCTCCCCGCAGAGCACAGCTCCAACTCCGAGCCGGCCGGCGGTCGCGCCGCCGCCCGCTGACCTGGAGCCCGGTGTCAACACGTCTGCAACACAAATGTCATCTCCAGAGCCGGCGCCCGCTCCGCCCGCTGCGCAGAAACCCGCGCCAACACCGGCGAAGCCGGCCCGGGGTGCGGGTAGCGCGACAGGGCCTGCCGCCAGCGGAGGGACGACGAGTGCGCCATCATCGGCGCCGAACGCCATTACGGCCGCTCCGGCGGGCGCGCCATCAGCTGGAGGAGCCGGTGCCGCAGGAACGGCGCGTACAGGCACGGTGCCCAAGTCCGGTGCAACTGCTGCCGGTGCGGCTGCCGGGAAGGCTCACGACAGTCTCCAACTCGATACAACGCAGATCACAGGCAACCGGGAGCTGCCGAAGGTGCTATACATCGTGCCCTGGAAACGCTCGGACCTGGGCGATCTCGTTGGTAAACCCGTGAACAGCCTCCTGGACGAGGTGCTCACGCCAGTTGATCGTGACGTATTCAAACGCCAGAACCGCTACTACGATGCCCTGAAGCCGGACGCCCCCAAGGATGGAGCAGGTGCGGCAGCGGGGGTGACGGAGAAGCATTGAGTGTAGCGGGCAAAAACCGCGCTTTTTGACCGCGGTCGAGCCCGATGTCTGCTGAAAGCGCCGCAGGCGGTTTCAGCTTATGGATAAGTGCTGCAGCGCGGTCTTATTGCTTGAGCCGTGCTGTAAGGATGAGAGCTGGATCGCAGCTTTCTTGGCTTATGTCGTTCAGTTTGGCGGGACCTCCCGAGGCACCGCCGGCGGGACATTGCTTGGCTTGGTCGCGTGTGTGGCCTGAACTGACCTGGAGTGATTTTCGATGTGGAGCCTGATCGTTCGGTTCTTTCAAGGTGGCGGGGACTTCATGTACCCCATTGCCATCGTGTTCGTGGTGGGCCTCTCGATCGCGATCGAGCGGTACATCTACCTGACGCACACGGCCGTGCGTAATCGCAACCTCTGGAATGAAGTCGTGCCCATGCTTTCCCAGGGCAACTTCCGCCAGGTCGTGCAGGTGACGTCGAAGTCCGATTCGGCGATCGGGCACATTCTCAATTACGGCCTGGCGCGCATTCAGTCCGCCCGCCGCCGTGATGACATCGAGAAGGCGATGGAGGAAAGCCTGATGGAGGTCGTGCCGCGTCTGGAGAAGCGCACGCACTACCTGGCAACCTTCGCCAATCTCGCGACCCTGCTCGGCCTGCTGGGTACCGTGATGGGTCTGATCCGCGCCTTCGCCGCGGTCGCCACCATCAACCCGGCCGAGAAGGCGAACCTGTTGTCAGCGAGTATCTCCGTGGCGATGAACTGCACGGCGTTCGGCCTGATGACCGCAGTGCCGCTGTTGTTCGTGCATGCGTTCCTGCAGACGAAGACCACCGAGCTGATCGACAGCCTCGAGATGGCCTCCGTCAAGTTTCTGAACGCGATCACCGAGCGGCAACCGGCGCAGGCGGCGTAAGCCGCTCCCCGCGCTCTTTTCACGGGTGAACGTTTCGCATGCGTAGGTCCTACGCCAACAAGAAGCTCCTGCGTCACGCACGCCGGCCGGCTGAGCTGCTGCTCGTGCCGATGATCGACATCTTTACGGTGCTCGTGACATTCCTGCTCATGACGGCTGTGTTCTCGCGCACCGTGATCCTGCAGTTGAATCTCCCGGCGTCACAGACGGAGTTCAAGGAGCCGCCACCGGGATTGCAGATCGAAGTCATGGTGCGCAAGAACCTGTTGCAGGTCGCTGATCGCAACACCGGGCCGCTGGCCACGCTGGCCAACACGGCGGACGGTCCCAACTACGACGGGCTCACTGAGTATCTGAAGCGGGTGAAGGCGAAGTTTCCCGAGAAGACGGATGCGTCGATTCTTCTCGAACCGGATACCACGTATGACACGGTCGTGCAGGTGATGGACCATGTGCGTGTATTCGAGGTCAAGCAGGGCCTGAACACGGTACAGGCGGAGCTGTTTCCCGACATTTCGATGGGTGACGCGCCCGCTCCCGACGCGCCGCCGGCTGCAGGAGTTCCACACTCATGAGCACGTCCCGCCGCGCCCAACGCATGGCGCAGCATCATCTGCGCCACAAGGCCGATGCTGAGCTGAATCTGATTCCGTTGATCGACATCCTCTCGACGCTGGTGGCCTTCCTGCTGGTGTACTCCACCGAGGTCGAGGTCATCCAGAACAGCAAAGGGATCGAGATCCCGCAGTCCATTGCCGAGGTCGCTCCCAAAGAGTCCGTGGTCGTGATGATCACCAAGACCGATCTGTTTGTTCAGGGTGAGCGCATTGCGAGCGTGCAGGAAGTCCGTGACGGCAAGGAGGCGATCATCGGCCCGCTGCACGATGCCCTCAAGCGGCCGATGTTGGTGGGCAGATCGATCACCGAAAAGGATCTGGCACAACGCGAGATCACCATCATGGCGGACAAGGCGTTGCCCTACGAGGTGCTGAAGAAGGTCATGAGCACGTGCACCGATGCGGATTACGGCAAGGTGTCCCTGGCCGTGATCCAAAAGGAAAAACCCGTCGCGCCCGGGCAGTTCAGGCCCGGATGAGGCGGTAACAGCGAGTCATCATGGCCAGCGTCATTACCCCTTTTTACCGCGAATACGAGCTGCCTTGGGAAGGCGATACCGAGTCGAGCTCGCGTTTCCGCAAGATCCTGCGCGTACTGCTGATCCTGTTCCTCATCTTCGGCATCCTGTTTCCGTTGCTGCCCACCCCGAAACAGACCGCCGCCGAAACGGAGGTGCCGCAGCGCCTGGCGCGCGTCATGATCGAGCAGAAGCCGAAGCCACCGCCGCCACCGCCGCCGGTGGTCCAGGAGAAGCCAAAACCCGTGGAGGTGGAGAAGAAGCCCATTCCGATTCCACCACCGGTTGACCGCAAGCAGCTTGCGCACGAGAAGGCGCAGAAGTCGCTCGACCGTGTAAAGGACGAGCTCGCGGACCTGCGCGAGCAGATGGATCTGACTCCGCTGTCTCAGACGAAGAATCTGTCTGGCGCCGTGGGTGCGGATTCGCATGCCGAGCGCTCGATGATCACTTCGAAGGTCGGCGCTGGAAGCGGAGGTATCACCTCCTCGAACAGCAGTCGCGGATTCGGCACGGGCGCAGGCTCGCTGACCGGCCACGACACCACCTCCGTGACCTCATCGATTGCCCGCGGCGGCCTCGACAGCCGCGGACCGACGCGGACCGGCTCGAGCGGCAAGGCCGCCCGTTCGCGTGAGGAGATCGAGCTGGTGTTCGATCGCAACAAGGGCGCCATCTATGGGCTGTACAACCGGGCCCTGCGCGAGCGAGCGGAGCTTCAGGGCAAGCTCGTCCTCGAGTTCACCGTCGCGCCTTCAGGCGAAATCACGATGTGCCGCGTCGTCTCAAGTGAGTTGAACGATCCGGATCTCGAAAGCAAGATCGTGGCCCGCGTGCGGCTGTTCCATTTTGACGCCAAGGACGTCGAGAGCATCACGACGACCAAGCCGATCGACTTCTTCCCGTCATGAACCTGAAGTCCGAAATCGAGTATTTCACGGAGATGCGGCTGCTCGACAAGGCGCGGCTGCTGAATCTGTTTCTTCACGAGCTGGCCGAGGAAGCCCGCGGCACCTATGGGCCGACCGTCGAAGAGGTGCACGATACGGCTCATCTGCGCTTCGTAAACGAGCTGACTCACCGCCTGACACGAGTGATCGAGCAGCTCCTGGCAGAGGATGCGACCCGGCCTGCCGACGATGTCGTGCTGCGCATGCTCCTCTCACCCCGCGCCGACAAAATCGCGGAGCGGCTCGTCTACAATGCGTATGGACGCGCCATCAACGGCTTCGAGAGTTACGACACGACCGTCTTGATGAGTGGCTGACAGCCATCCTCCTGCTGCCGGTAGCTGACAGGCTGCCGGAATTCCGTGAAACTGGCCTCGATGACCGGGCCTCTTCCACAGATACTCATTCTCCTTGCTGCCGCGGTATTCGCGGTGTCGGTCGTGCGGCGGCTGGGGCTGCCGGCAACCCTGGCGTATCTCGCAGTCGGTCTCACATTGGGCCCGCACGCGTTCGCCGTCGTGTCCGAATCCGAAACCACGTTGCTACTGGGGGAGTTAGGCGTGGCCTTCCTTCTCTTCACACTGGGCCTGGAGTTCTCGCTGCCCCGCATGGTCGCCATGAAGCGGGAGGTCTTCGGCCTGGGCGCGGCGCAGGTGGTGGCCACGACGGCCGTTTTCGCATTCATCGCCTGGCTGTTCGGCCTGGAATGGCTGACCGCGATCGTGGTGGGTGGAGCGATTGCGATGAGCTCGACCGCAATCCTCCTGCAACAGCTCACCGAGCGTGCGGAGCTCAATCGCACTCACGGGCGTCTCGCCTTCAGCATGCTGCTCTTCCAGGACCTGGCGTTCGTGCCGCTGCTGGCGCTCGCCTCGGGTCTCGCAGCGGCCAAAGGGCACTTCGACCTGCGCGAAAGCGGCCTGGCAGTCATCGGCGGTGCGCTCTCCGTCGTCGTGGTGCTCGCGGCCGGGCGCTGGCTGATGCGGCCGCTGTTTCATGAGATCGCCCACAGCCGGCTGCGCGAACTGTTCACCCTCACCGTGCTCCTCGTCGTGCTGGCTTCCGCCTGGATATCCAACGTCTCCGGCCTGTCCCTGGCCCTGGGTGCCTTTCTGTCGGGAATGATGCTGGCGGAGACCGAATACCGCCATCAGATCGAAGCGGCCATCCGTCCGTTCCGCGACATCCTGCTGGGTATGTTCTTCATCTCGGTGGGAATGCTGCTGGATGTGCATTTGTTGTTTGCCGGGATCGGGTTCGTGTCCAGCATCCTGGTGGGCATGTACGTGTTGAAGGCGGCCATCGCCGCACTCGTCGCACGGCCGTTTACGACCACGCGATTCAAGGCGTTACGCACCGGTATCGTGATCTCGATCGGTGGCGAATTTGGCGTCGCTCTGTGCACCATCGGTCTGCAGTCCCGCTCGATACCCGCGGCTCTCGGCGAGCCGTTGCTGGTGGCGCTGGTCCTGTCGATGGTATTGAGTCCCTTCGTCCTCAATAACAACAAGCGGATCGCGCGCTTTCTGCTGGGAGAGAAGGGGCCACCCCGGACTGCAATCGAGCGCGAGGACGAGGCGACCAGTGAGATCGCGCAGCGCGAGCACGTCATCCTGTGCGGTTTTGGCAGGGTGGGTCAGAACATCGGGCGGGTGCTCGAGTCACAGGGGTTCGAGTACATTGCAGTCGATCTCGACCCGGCCCGGATCCGTGCGGCGCGGCAGGCCGGCGACCCGGTGTTGTACGGCGATTCATCCGATGAGGAGATGCTCGCGAAGGCGGGTCTCGACCACGCAAGCGCCGTGGTCATCAGCTTCTCGGATCCACGAACATCGATCGGCATACTTCATAGCATCCGCCGTCTGCGTCCGCAGGTACCCGTGCTGGTGCGCACTCAGGATGACGCCCGCATCAAGGAGCTGCAGGATGCAGGCGCCACCGATGTCGTACCTGAGACGTTCGAGGCGAGCCTGATGCTGGTGTCGCACGTGTTGATGTTGCTGCATGTCCCCGTTACGCGCGTCGTGCGTGCAATCGGAGAAATCCGCAACAACCGATACTCAGTCCTGCGGAACATCGTGCCGCGCGGTGATCCCCGTCCTTTTGACGAGTCCCTCGATCATCGGGAAGAGCTGAGGTCGGTGGTGATTCCGCCGGGGGCGTGGGCGGTCGGGCGCACCCTGCACGACGTGCGCAGCCGCGGAATGGAAGTCACGTTCACGGGCGTGAGGCGCCAGGGAATACTGGGTCGTGAGCCTGCCGGCGATACTCTGCTTCGCGACGGCGACATCGTCGTGATTTACGGTCAGCCCGAAGATCTCGCACGGGCGGAATCGGTCCTGCTGGCGGGCTGAGCCTTCCGCCGGCCGCGCCTGCCCAGTCCGCTAGAATGGCGCCCCTGGGGCTCAACGGAGCCTCGCGGTAAACGGAGAATACTGTGCACAAGAGCCGACTCGCCGGATTCATCATCGACTGCCGCACAGACGACCTCGACCAGGCCGCGCGTTTCTGGAGCGAGGCGCTGGGCTACTCGCTGAAAAAGTCCGCCAGCACCGAGGACACGGGGTACCGTCTCTTCGACACGCCATCTGACGATCTGCACATAGAAGTACAGAGGGTCGAGCACCCCAGCCGCGTGCACCTGGACATCGAGGCCGATGACATCGAGGCTGAGGTGAAGCGTCTGGAAAAGTTGGGGGCGAAGCGCGTCGCGCAGGTTCGCACGTGGTGGGTCATGGAGGCGCCCACGGGGCAGCGTTTTTGCGTAGTGCGCGTGCAGCGGACCGACTTCGCCGAGAATGCCAATACGTGGACTGAGTAACTTTCTTGGGCCGTAGTGATATTCATTTCCCGCCGAAGCACGAGGCGCTGCGTGACGATGTGCATGCGCTCGGTGCCCTCGTGGGCGACATTCTCCTGGAGCAGGGCGGACAGGAGCTGTTCGATCTGGTCGAGCACGACCGCGTAGCCGCCATCCAGCGTCGGGATGGAGACGAGAAGTCCGCGCTCGAGCTGGCGGCGCGCGTTCGCGGGCGTCCGCCTGCATTGGCACGAGATCTGGTCCGCGCTTTCCTGACGTGGTTCCAGGCGGTCAATCTCGCCGAGAAGGTCCATCGCATCCGGCGGCGGCGCCAATATTTCCTGAAGGACAGTCAGCGGCCCCAGCCGGGCGGAGTTGAGGATGCCATCGCGGCGCTCAAAGCCCGTGGGCTCACACTGAAGCAAGTGATGGATCTGCTGGGCACGCTGCGCATCGAGCCGGTGTTCATGGCGCACCCCACCGAATCCACCCGGCAGACCATCCTGACCAAGCAGCAGCGCATTGCCGAACACCTGCTGGACAGGCTCGACCCAACCCTGACGCCGAACGAGGTGCGACGGCTCTGGAACAGCATTCGCATCGAGCTGACCGCGGGCTGGCAGACAGAGGACCATCCACGGGAAAAGCTGACTGTCGCCGATGAACGCGAGCACGTGCTTTTCTATCTCGTTGAGATTCTCTACCGCGTAGTCCCGGCGTTCTATGAGGAGATTGCGCAGGCGTTGGAGAAAGTCTACGGGACGCCTGCGGATTTGTTGGAATTTCCCGCACTGTTGCATTTCGGGTCGTGGGTTGGGGGTGACATGGATGGTAACCCCGACGTTCACGCGAAGACGATTCGCGAGACGCTCGCCCGCCAACAGCGGGTCATCGTCAACGCCTACTTCAAGGATTGCCAGACGCTGGCGCAACGCCTCTCACAGAGCGCAAGCCGCACGAGTGTTTCCCCAGAGCTGTCGAAGCGGATTGAGGAATACATGGTGTTGCTGCCGGGTGCCCGGTCTATTACACCGGCTCGTCACGACCGCATGCCGTACCGAGTGTTCTTCGCGCAGATCGGCGAGAGGTTGCGTCACACTTATGACGGCAGGCCCAATGGCTATCAGCACCTGCGGCAGTTTCGCGCGGATGTGCGACTCGTAGCCACGAGCCTGCAGGCCAACAAAGGCACGAGCGCAGGGCTGTTCTACGTCCAGCGTCTGCTGCGCCGGATTGATACCTTTGGCTTTCACCTGGCAACGCTGGATATTCGACAACACGCCTCTGTGATTCATGAGGTGGTGGCGCGCGGTCTGGATGACCCGGACTGGCTTCGGCGCTCGAGTGCCGAACGCCGGCGGCTGCTGGCCAATGCCCTGGAGAAGGATCTGGGCCCTGGGGTCGAGCTCGATGCACTGGGTAAACGCACTCTCGCCGTGTTCGATGCGATCATGCAGGGCAGGCATCGTTATGGGCCGGCCGCGGTGGGGTATTTCATAGTCAGTGGCGCGACGGCGGCTGACGATGTGCTTGCTGCACTTCTGCTCGCTCGGTGGGCGGAAGCGTATGACAAGCACACGGGTGAGGTTGCGCTCGATATTGCTCCGCAGTTTGAGTCCCTCAATGCTCTCGAACGCTGTGGCGAGACGATGCAGGAGCTCCTGGCGGATCCGTTGTATCGACGCCATCTGGAGGCGCATGGACGTACTCAGTGTGTGCTGATCGGTTACTCCGATGGCAACAAGGAGGGTGGTCTGTTTGCCTCTCGGTTCGCGACGCACCAGGCGCAGCGGGCACTTGCCCAGACACTTGCTGCTGCCGATGAGCGTCACGTCGTGTTTCATGCGCGGGGTGGAAGCATTGCACGCGGCGGAGGCCGCATAGATGCACTCGTGAAGGCCGCGCCTGCGGGTGCTGTGAACGGCGTGTTGCGGCTGACGGAGCAGGGGGAGGCGGTTCAACAGAGTTATGGGCTGCGACCCATTGCGATGAGAACTTTGGAGCGCGCTTTCAGCGCCCTTGCCCTGGCCACTGCTTCTGCCCAGCGTGGAATGCTCGCTCTGGATGCCCCGGCGCATCTGAAGTGCGCGGGGATTGTCGCTGCCGCGAGCCGCGATGCCTATCGGGCGCTCGTGTATGCCGAGTGTGACTTCTATGATTACTTCCGCGCCGTGACACCTATCGATGTCATTGAGCGCATGCAGATCGGATCGCGTCCGGTGCACCGCACCGAGGCAGAGGGCATCGAAGGACTGCTGCCTGTACCCTGGGTGTTCGCGTGGACACAAACGCGCCACATGATTCCAGGCTGGTACGGTGCCGGGGCGGGCCTCGCGGCGGCCATTGCCGAGTGCGGGGTGGAGGAGCTTCGCGATGCCTACGCAAACTGGTTCTTTCTGCGCAATCTGATCGACGATGTCGAGACCATGCTGGCCCGCACTGACCTGGAGATTGCGCTGGCCTACGAAATACTGGCCCCCGCGTCGCTGCGCCGCTTCTTCCCGCGAATCCGCAGCGAGTACACGGCGGCGTGCGAGCACGTGCTCGCGATCAAGGGATCGGGCGCGTTGTTGGATTCGGAGCCGACGTTGCAGCGCTCCATCCGTCTGCGAAATCCCTATGTGGACCCCATGAACCTGATGCAGGTTGACCTGTTGCAGCGTTGGCGGGCGGATGGGCGGCGCGACCGTGATCTGTTCGAAGCATTGCTCGCCAGTATCAGTGGTATCGCACAGGGTCTGCAGAGCACCGGCTGAGACTGAATAACGAGAGTGCAATGAGCGAAGCGATTACTGTGCGTCCCGCAGGCGTTGGCGACGTCGCCGTCATTCTGCAATTCATCCGCGACCTTGCGAAGTACGAGCACCTCGAGCATCAGGTCGTCGCCACCGAGGAATTGCTGCGCGAGGCTCTGTTCGGCAGCCGCCCCTATGCCGAGGTCGTACTCGCGTGTTTGAATGGCGAGCCGGTTGGTTTTGCGCTGTTCTTCCACAATTTCTCCACTTTCCTCGGGCGGGCTGGAATCTATCTCGAGGATCTGTACGTCCGGCCCGAGGCGCGCGGTCACGGCGTAGGGCGTCGACTGCTGACCTGGCTGGCCGGGGTCGCCGTGAGCAGGGGGTGTGGGCGGTTGGAATGGGCGGTGTTGGATTGGAATGAGCCGTCCATTCGCTTCTATCGCAAGCTGGGTGCGGTTGCGCTGGATGACTGGACGACGTATCGCGTCACCGGCCCGGCGTTGGCCGAGCTCGCCGGGCCGATTGGCTGAAATCGTGTGGGGCGCTGGCCCGCGGCGGTGGGCAGCCAAAGCCACCCACGCCGCTGCGCCTATGCGCTGACCGCTACGACGCTACCGCCGCGGCGATCCCCACAGGTGCCCGTACGCCCATTCGAGGCGCGGGTGCACGCCGATGTGCAACTTCCCGCGTTGTAACTGGCGCCTCGCCCGTTGTCTCGCTCGCTGGGATCGGCAGGGTGCCGTCCAGCATTTGTAGCAAGGTCTCGCGAGCCCGCGCCACGCGGCTCTTGATGGTCCCGACCGCGCAGCTGCAAATGGCTGCGGCTTCTTCGTAGGAGAAGCCACTGACACTAACCAGTATCAGCGCAGTTCGCTGCCCCGGGGACAGTGACGCCAGTGCGCGGTTGAGATCGCGCAATTCCAGCTTACCGTCGTGGTCGGGCGGGACGCTGGGCTCGGGGAGAAGATCCGTATCGACGCCGTGCGCCTCGAACTTTCTGCGGCGTAGTTGCGAGTAGTGCTCGTTGCGTACGATCGTGAACAGCCAGGCCTTCAGATTCGTGCCTGGCCTGAAGCGGTCGATGTTGTTGAAGGCGCGCATCAGCGCCTCCTGCACCAGATCGTCCGCGCGTACGCCGTCACGGGTGAGAGAGCGTGCGAAGCTATGCAGTTGGGGCACGAGGGCCACCATGTCGTCAGTCACCATTTGCTTGCTACCCTTTTTACCCGGGCTTCCCCGGACAATGTCTTTGTGTGGTAGGCAAGGTACTTGCTGCGCTTGCTCGCCAAAGTCGGAAAGCGACGACTGAAGGGGACCATAAGATTCCCGAGGTGCTGTAAGAGCAGTCCTACAGACCTGACGAAAACCTGGGAAAGTCGGGAATTGACGTGGTCTTGCCGCGCCGTTAAGCGTACGTTAATCCTGGACACAGGGGAGCTTCGATCAATCTCGCATTCACGAGCGATTGCAGACCCGGGATCCGCCGGGAGCGCCGCGGAGGCCACTTCATCTATTTCCACCCTGATGGCCGAAGGGTGTCGGACCCGGTGCAGCTGGCGCGCATCCGAAGTCTTGCGGTACCGCCCGCCTACCGTGATGTCTGGATCTGTTGCAATCCTCGCGGCCATCTGCAGGCCACTGGACGTGATGCGCGCGGCCGCAAGCAGTATCGCTATCACCCCAGCTGGCGTACCCACCGCGATGCGGCGAAGTTTGATCGCATGTTGGAGTTCGGGCGCAGCCTGCCGCGCGTCCGCCGGCGGGTTGCCCTGGATCTGCGTAAGTCCGGGTTGCCGCGGGCACGGGTGCTGGCGACCGTAGTCAGGCTGCTGGAATTTACGCTGGTCCGGGTTGGCAACGAGGAGTATGCGCGCTCCAACGGCTCGTTCGGCCTCACGACGCTGCGTGGCCGACACGTGCGGGTGCGGGGGGACGAGCTGACTTTTGAGTTTCGCGGCAAGAGCGGCATTGCTCATTGTGTGCGGGTCAGCGATCCGGCCGTGGCCCGCATCGTGCGGCGCTGCGCGGATATTCCCGGCCAGGAGCTGTTTCAATGGATCGACAGCGACGGCCGACGGCATCGGATCGACTCGGCCGACGTCAATGACTACCTGCGGGATGCCAGCGGGGGGCCGTTTACCGCCAAGGACTTTCGTACCTGGTTTGCGACGGTGGAAGCTCTGCAGGCCTTGCGCAGGAGACCGGCACGCAATCAGGGCGAGGTGAAGCGCGAGTTGGCTGCTACGATAGCCACTGTCGCAAGAAAGCTCGGTAATACTCCAACCATCTGCCGCAAGTGTTATATCCATCCGGAAGTCCTGGCCGCCTACGCTGACGGGCGGCTGGCGCGGCTGAACGGCGCCCGGCCGGGCGTTGCCCTGCGCGGGTTGTTGCGGCGCCAGAGCATGGTTTCGAGCCTGAAGGCATCCTTGAAGTTGGTTCGCTCGCAGCCGCTGCGAAAACCGGCGGGTCGGAAGAATCCTACGGTTAGTTGAGCCGATCGGCCCTGGGAAGCGGTTCCCGCACCGACAGTTACATTCCGGCGTTCGCGCCATGATTCCAACCAGTCAGGTACGAAACCCAAAAAGGGGGACCCATGCCACTACGAGCTGGCTTCATGGCGGCGGCCGTATTTTCCTACGGTTTGGCCGCTGGCTGCGCCACACAAGGGCCTCAGCCGACCGAGGAGGTGACCCGCGCGAGCACTCTCATTGAGCAGGCTGACAGGGCGGGAGCGCAACGCTATGCAGCCGCCGATCTGCAGCGCGCGCACGACGAGCTGAACAACGCCAACAAGGCCAACGCTGAGAAGAAGTATGACGACGCTCGTCGTTACGCCGAATCCGCTGCGGCGGATGCCGATGTGGCGACGGCGCGTGCCGCGGCTAGCGAGGCACAGCATGCTGCGCAGGAAGTTGCACAGAGCAACGAAACCCTCCGCCAGGAATCCGGTCGCGGCACGCCCACTGGCAACCCGAACCCGAACTGACATCTCTATGGGAGAAAGGAGAACGAGATGAGAAAGGCCATAGTTGTTAGGGCCACAATTGTTGGGGCCGTGGCCGCGGCGATAGCCGCTTGCGCTTCCGCGCCCCAGCGTAGTGAAGAGGTCGAACAGGCCCGTACGGAAATCCAGACGCTGTCGCAGGATCCGTTGGCACAGCAGTCCGCGGGTAAGGACCTCGAGGGGGCACGTAAGGCGCTTCAGGATGCTGAGCAGGCTCTCCGGGACAAGAAACCGCCGGCACTTGTGGATCACTATGCTTACCTGGCGCGGCGCCATGCGGAGGCCGGCCAGGCGCGAGTGTCGGAAGCTCATTCACGGCAGGAAGTTGCGCGTGCGCAAGAGGATCGGAACAAGATTCTCATGGAGAGCCGGACGCGCGAGGCTGAGAACGCACGCAGCCAGACAGCGGCGACGCAGGCTCAGCTCGCGAACGCTCAGCAGCAGCTCGCGGACCTTCAAGCCAAGCAAACGGATCGCGGTGTCGTCGTGACCTTGGGCGATGTGTTGTTTGACACGGGCCAGGCCACGTTGAAGCCCGGGGCAGACCTTGCGATCAATCGCCTGGCGACGTATCTGAGCTCCAATCAGCAGACCAAGGTTCTGATCGAGGGGCACACCGACAGTCGCGGCTCGGACGCGTACAACGAGGCGTTGTCAGAGCGACGTGCGCGCGCGGTCGCAACTGCGTTGCAGTCGCGCGGTATCCCGGCTGATCAGGTGCAGATAGCAGGTCGCGGCAAGGGTTATCCGGTTGCAAGCAACGATACGCCAGAAGGTCGGCAACAGAACCGTCGCGTGGAGATCGTTTTCAGCGATGAGTCGGGCCGGTTTGCCCAGGGTGCGCTGCCACTGCGGCGCTGAGCTCGGCAGGAATCCGCCGCGCCTCAGGCGCGGCGGAAATCCACGGCTGGCAACAACATCGACCGCCGGTATTTTGTAACAGTCCGGCGGGCCACCTTGACTCCCCGATCGGCGAGCAGCTCAGTCAACTGGACATCCGACAGCGGATTGCGGCGATCTTCCGCTGCGATGAACTCGCGCAACAACGCTCTGATCGCGGTGGCGGAACACGAGCCACCACTGGTCGTCGCCAGTTGTCGCGAAAAGAAGCGCTTGAATGCAACTACGCCCCGCGGCGTGGCCATGTATTTGTGGCTCGTGGCGCGCGATACGGTGGACTCGTGCAAACTGAGTTCATCCGCAATCTCCCGCAGCGTCAACGGACGCATCGCGAGATCACCATACTCGAAGAAATTACGTTGACGCGCAACGACCGCCTCGGCCACGCGCTGTATGGTGAGGAACCGCTGTTCGAGATTGCGGACCAACCAACGTGCTTCCTGCAGGTGCTGCGCGAGCAACGCGGTCTCACCGTCGCGTGCCTGGCGGAAATAATCCGCGTACTGCTGATTTACTTTTATCCGCGGATAGATTGCCGCATTGATGCTGACGACCCAGCGCTTCTTGTCCTTTCGCACGACCACATCCGGAACGATGGCGCGTGGCTCGAAGGTTCCAATCTTCGAGCCCGGTCGCGGGTCCAGGCTGCGTATCAATTCCATGGCAACGCGCAGCGCGTCCCCGGAACAGCCCAGCGTTTCCAGCAAGCGCGTGTTGTCGCGCGCGGCCATCAGGTTCAGGGCGTTTTGGACGAGGTCGAGCGCGAGTTCCCGCCCGGGCGTGCCGTGATCCAGCACGTGCAGTTGGAGTGCGAGGCACTCGCCGAGGTCGCGTGCCGCAATTCCACTCGGCTCGAGCGTCTGTACGATCCGTAAGGCCGTCTCGATTTCCCCAGGCTCGGCACCGGGCGCAAACGCTTGAATCTCCTCGAGCGGCTGACGCAGGAAGCCGTCTTCGTCGAGTGCGTCCACCACGAGATTCGCCAGCGCGTAGTCGCGCTCGCTCAGGCCGAGAAGTAACAGCTGCTCGTGGAGCGAGTCATGTAGTGTGGCCGGCGAGGCGGTCCACTCCGTCCAATCCGGCGTGTCATCAGCGCTGCTGCTCGATCCGTTGCCGGAGAAATCCAGGTCGCTGCGCGAAGTGTCCTCAGAGGCGCTGTCCTCGCCCTCGGAGCGTGTCTCCCCATTCTCCGTGCCTTCCGCGGCTTCCTCGAGAAAGGGGTTTTGGGCAATCGCCTGGTGCAGTTCTTGCACACACTCCAGGGCCGATAACTGCAACAGCTTTACGGACTGCTGCAGTCTCGGTGTGAGGGTGAGCTGCTGCTTCAGGCGCAGTCCCATTACGGCATTGGACATTTCCGGGAATCCTCGAAAGCGATCGACTGGAACTGAAGCAACAGCCATGCCAAAGCTACTGGGCGAGCCGCCGGGCCCTACGGGGTCCGACCGGCCGTTCTCGCGCCTTCGGGCGCCATCCCCTGGCGGAGAACTTGCAACGGCGTGTAAGAACCGCCGCAGTGCTGTCGCAGCTGAGTCAGTGCGAACGATATGACTTCAATTCATGAGCCTGAGCTGAGTTCCCTCATCCCCGATACATCGGGCGAGCTGGAACGCGCGCAAGCGCAATGCGCCGCCCTGGCACGGCGGAACGACGAGCTGGAACTCATCATCGCCGCTTCGCACCTGGGTTTCTGCCTGCTCGACGGTGAGACCCTCGAGCTTCGGGCGAATTCACAGTTCAAGGCCGAATTTGGCTGGGCGCCGGATGCGCAGCTCAATTGGCAGAGCCTGCTGGAACGCATCCATGCGGAGGGCGGAATCACGTTTGCCGATGCGGCGCGCGCAGCTTTCACAACCGGCGCGGATTTTGACCTGATGGTACAGGCCACCTGGCCCGACCTGAGCAAACAATGGATTGCATTGCATGGCCGCGCCGCCAACGACGGCAATAATCACCGCACTCTGATCCTCACCTCGCGGAACGTCAGCGCGCAGCAGAGCACAGCCGCCAGTGAGGCGGCCGAGCGTGCCGCGGCTCTCGAGAACGAACGCCGCCTGCGCTCGCAAGCGCAAGCGGCGAATCGCGGCAAGGATCAGTTTCTGTCCGTGTTTTCGCACGAGTTGCGTTCGCCATTGAACGCCATCCTCGGCTGGAACCGCATTCTCGCGCTCAAGCGGCCGGATGATCCCGAGGTGGCATCGATTACGACTCGAATCGAGCACAGCGCCCGCGCGCAACTGAAGATGGTCAATGATCTGCTCGATATCGGGCGTATCGAGACGGGCAAGCTGCGTATCGAAGCGCGTCCCATGCAGCTCGCGAAAGTTGTTTCCACAGCGTTGGACCTTGCGCGGCCGGCGGCCGCTCTCAAGGGAATAACACTGCACGCCGATTTCGAGCCCGGTGCCGGCCAGTTACGCGGCGATCCGGACCGATTGCAGCAGGTGGTGACCAACTTGGTGTCGAACGCGTTGAAGTTCACCGGCTCCGGAGGTCGGATCTGTGTCACCTTGCGCAACACGAACGGGTTTGCGGAGCTCGGTGTCGAAGACACCGGACAGGGCATAGCGCCCGAGCTGCTGCCGCACGTGTTTGACCGCTTCCGCCAGGCAGACAGCTCAATTACCCGTCATTCGGGAGGGCTGGGTCTGGGACTGGCGCTCGTGCGCGAGATCGTGACGCTGCATGGTGGTGCCGTGTCGGCCAGCAGTGCCGGTGTTGGCCATGGCGCAAGGTTCGTTGCCCGCTTTCCAGTTCGCCAGCCGTGGAGATCCGCGCAGACGCAAGATACCGGCAGCTGCGAGTCCGGATCGGACCGCGCCAGCCTCGGCGGGCTGTCGATCCTGGTCGTCGACGATGAGCCGGATGCCCGTACCATCGTTGCCGAAACGCTGAAGCTCGAAGGGGCCAGCGTCACTGTCACGGATTCCGCCTCGTCGGCCTTCGAGAAGCTCCAGGAAGCCGGCGCTCATTTCGACATCATAGTGACAGACATTGGAATGCCGGACGTGGATGGCTACTCCCTGGTCCGGCGGCTGCGCGCCTCGCAGTCAGGCAGGCAGATGTTGGCCATAGCGATGACCGGCTATGCCTCGACCCGCGATGTGGAAGCGGCAATGGATGCGGGTTTCGATATGCACGTGCCCAAGCCAGTAGACTTCAACACGTTCGTACCCATGGTGTGCCGCCTGGCCAACCACCGACGTTGAGTCTGTAAAAAAGGAGCGGGCTGGTCGCACCACAGCCCGCCAAACGGGGGGTCTTCGGCAAGTGCTACGGCCTCGAGGAGGCCTTAGCTCAAAACTGGTTTTCCGCAGGAAGGGTCGCAACCCGCGTGCCCATCTCAGATGCAACCATTATGCCAAAGGGGTGCGCTGCGGGAACACGTCGTGCTTTGCGCCTCCTGATGGCTGAGTAAGCCTCTCGGCGGGTGGTTCCAGACGTATACAACGCCTCAACGGCCGGGCGATGTGCCAAACAGATTTCGGCCCGATGAAATCTCTCATAGCAATGGGAACGCATTTCGCAGTTCCCTCATGTAATTCGTACGCACGTGCTCCACGATGCCGTGAAAAAAATTCCGGGGCTTAAGGTGACGGACTCACCGGGTACGGTACATGCTGTAACGCAAGCGCGAACTCAAACAGGTCCCATCCGGGACGTTGATGCCGTGCCGATGCCGAGGGGTGAGTCATGAATTACGGTTACACCATCGCAACCCTGAGCGAGCTGTTGGCGGTGGTCCGAAACGGTGAGCACGGCTTCATGGCTTGCGCGGAGCACACCCGCACCGATGCGCTGAAGAAGTTGTTGGTGAGCCGTGCCAACCGGCAGGCCGCCGCTGCCCGGGAGTTGCGCGAATTGATCGCGCAGCTGGGCGGGGATTCGGCCGCCGCCGGCAAGATCCGCGGCGCGACCCGTCGTGGTTGGGTCAATCTGCACGCCGCCCTGGCGCAAAATACCGACGAGGCACTCGTACAGGAGTGCGAGCATGGCGAGGATCACGCTCTTGAGGTATACCGCAATGCATTGGATGATCATCTTCCGGAGATCGTGCGGCAGGTGGTTCTGCGCCAGTTCGAGGGCATGATGAGCGATCACGACCAGATTCTTCGTAGCGATCCGCTTCAGGGCGGCCTGATTGCCGCGAGCACCGGTGGCGACGCCCGGCCATAGACTTGATGTCGCACTGACGCGGCGCCCCGCTTACGCGGCCGTCGTCGCACTCGGAGTTGGCGTGCTGCTGGGGCCCATGGGGCTGCGCCTCCTCCGCCCTCAACTGATGGAAGACGGCTCGCTGATCGAAACGCTCAGCGAGATCGCCTTGCTGACGTGCCTGTTCTGTCTGGGCCTGCGGCTGCGGATGCCGATCGAGTGGCGTACGTGGCGGATACCCCTGCGGCTGTCCACTCTCGCCACACTTGCGACCATCGCGCTGGCGGCCGCTGCCGCCCACCTCATGTTCGACCTGAGTCTGGCCCAGTCCCTGCTGCTCGGGACCATTATCGCCCCGACGGATTCAGTGCTCGCCTCCGATGTGGGTTCTCAATCCGAGGCCGAGCAGGACGCGCCGTCGTTCATACTTTGCGCGGAAAGCGGTATCAACAATGGGCTGGCCGCGGCCCTCGTGCTGTTGGTGCTCGGGTTGATGGGGTTGAGCGACTCCGATTCCGCAGCGTTGGGCTCGATCTCGCTCGTGGCGCTGTGGGCTGGCGTCGGCGGCTTCCTGGTGGGCTCCCTGATTGGCACGGGCATGGCGCGTTGGATCAAGCTCCTGGACCCGGAACGCCAGGCTGACTTCCTGGAAGAGGCCATGGTGTTTGCCACCGCGGCGTTGGCCTATGGCGCGGCCTTGGCAATTCACACTGATGGATTCCTCGCGGTCTTCACTGCGGGTGTCGCGCTCTCGCACGGCGGCCGGCTGCGTCGGCCTCTGCGCAATCGACCGCTCATGCCCCGGGTATTGAAAATCGCAGCCCGGGTAGAGCGCTATGCGTGGCTCGTGATCGTCGTTCTGCTGGGGGCATTGGTTGCCAGCATCGAATACAAATGGTGGATGCTGGTATTCGCCGTGATCCTGATACTCATCATCAGGCCGCTCGCGGTCCGCCTGGCCCTGGGTGGTGTGGCCATGCCCGAGGCGCAATGGCGCAGCGTCGCGGGGTTCACGGCCCGCGGCATCGCCTCGCTCTACTGCCTGGCTTTCTCCATCAACCACGGGCTCGGCGCGCCCTATGCCCGACTTTTGGCGGGGGTCACACTCGTCGTCGTGGTGACCTCGATCATTGCCAGTACGATTTCGGGACTGCCGCTGAGCCGTCCATCCGCCGGAACCGTCGATCTTTAATGTGTCGTCTGGGCTGCGGGTTTTCCCTTATCCGCGGGAATGGCGCCGCCTTCCTCTTCCCAGCGGTGGATCTCGGGCCGTGCTAACCTCGAACGCTCCCGTTGTCGCCGTCGATCGTACCCAGCACCCAGGGCGACTACGCCGATAGCCAAAAAGCCCATAAACCAACCAATACGACCCATCCGGCTTGCCTTGCGCCTGCATTTCGTTACGAGGAGATACGCATCTATTGTTCCCACAGACACCGCACGCTGCGGGCCCCCCGGGGGCTGCTGGGTGCCCCAATTTTTTGCAATCGCAAGATCGGGCCCCACAATCCGCACTACCGATGGCAGCAGGTCTCATGAGGCCAAGTCTCCAATGAGGAACGAATGGCACACGCTCTAATCGTGGACGATGACCCGGATGTCGTGGACTGGCTTCAGGAAGTGGCCCGCATGGAAGGGTTTACCGTGGCCCGGGCGCACAGTATCCGGGACGCGCGAATTGAGCTGGGGCGGCAGCGCCCGGATGTGCTGCTCACCGATCTGCGCCTTCCCGACGGTGAGGGCATCGAGCTTATGCGTGAGCTCGAGAAGCCTGAGGCGACCGAAGTCATTATCGTTACAGGTCACGCGACCGTTGACAGTGCCGTGGCCGCGCTGCGTGCCGGCGCCAGCGACTACCTCGTCAAGCCAGCGGATCTCGACCGCGTTCAAGCGGTGCTGAGGCATGCGAAGAAGGCTTCGGCTCTGCAACATGAGATCGGCGAGTTGCGCGAAGAGCTGCGTAAGCTGGGCCGTTTCGGCCGCATTCTGGGCAGCTCGCCTCGTATGCAGGTGTTGTACGACCAGCTCAGCCGCGTAGCGCCTACGTCGGCCACTGTCATGTTGATCGGTGAGAGCGGCACGGGTAAAGAGCTTGCCGCGGCCACAGTACACGAGCTGTCGCGGCGCAGAGATTCGGCGTTTCTGCCACTCAACTGCGGAGCCGTCGCACCGCAGCTCATCGAGAGCGAGCTGTTCGGGCACGAGCGCGGCAGCTTTACGGGCGCGGATCGGCAGCACAAGGGATTTTTCGAGCGTTCCAATGGCGGCACGATCTTTCTCGATGAAATCACCGAGATGCCCATGGAGCTGCAGGTAAAGCTTCTGCGTGTGCTGGAGACCGGCACCGTAATGCGAGTCGGCGGCACTCAGACTGTCGCGAGCGATGTGCGCGTCATCTGCGCCACGAACCGCGAGCCGGAGAAGGCGGTCACGGACGGCAAGCTGCGTGAAGATCTATATCACCGCTTGAACGTGTTTCCGATCCGGCTGCCCCCCTTGCGTGACCGGGGTACTGACATCGAGCAACTGGCCCAGTTCTTCCTGGATGACCTGAATCGCGCCGAAGGGACCAACAAGACTTTTTCGCGTGACGCACTGGTGCGCCTGTACCAACATCCGTGGCCTGGCAACGTGCGCGAGTTGAAGAACTACGTGCAGCGCACCTACATCATGGCCGACGACATCATCGAGTTCGACGTTGCTGTAACCGATACGGCTCCCAAGCCGGATGACGGCACGACGATTACCATCCGGGTCGGTACTCCGCTTGAGGAAGTAGAGCGGCGCGTGACCATGGCCACGCTTGCGTACTGCGGTCACGTAAAACGCAAGGCAGCCGAGATACTGGGCGTCAGTCTGAAGACGCTGTACAACCGCCTCGAGACGTATACCGGCAAGGAGTCGCCCACGGGCCCGGAAGCCAAGGACGAGGCAGTGGGAGCGCAGGACTCGGCGCGATAGTATTCTGTCGGACGAGTCCTACGAGACGTTGGGCTTCGGTTGCCGTGGGGGTCTCTCCAGCTCCCATAGCGACAGCTAGTCCGCAGCGCGTAGTATGGTTTGGCTATGGAACCGCGAGAAGCGCAGAAACGTTGATATGCCCGCTACCCGAGTTGCAGTCGTAGACGATCATCAGCTCGTACGGATGGGGCTGAAGCAGATCATTGACAGCCAGTCGGACTTCGCCTGGGCCGGAGAGGCCAAGTCGGGCCGGGAGGCGCTCGATCTGCTGCGCGCGGGGAAATGCGATGTGCTGCTGCTGGACCTGTCCTTGCCGGACATGTCCGGGTTGGACGTACTTCGCCAGATCAAGGCTCATCACGAGTCGGTGGCCACGCTGGTACTCAGCTCCTATCCCGAGAATCAGTACGGCCTCAACGTGTTGCGTGCCGGCGCAAGTGGCTTCGTCAGCAAGACGGCTGACGATACCGAGCTCTGCAGGGCGATACGGGCTGCAGTGCGAGGCGGCCGGTACGTGAGCCCCGAGTTGGCGGAGATGCTCGTCAGCGGCATGCAGGGAGCACCAGGCGAGCCACGGCACAGCGTGTTGTCGGAGCGCGAGTTTCAGATCTTCTGCAAGCTCGCCGAAGGCAAGAGTGTGTCGGAAATCGCGGCCAAGCTGTTCCTGAGCGTGAAGACCGTGAGCACTTACCGCACGCGGATACTGGAGAAGATGAGCATGAAGACCAACGCCGACATTACCTACTACGCCATCAAGAACAATTTGTTGCAGTAGGGCCATGAGCACTGTGCAAGTGCAGTCCTCAGATATGAGCACTGGCCCGGCCTCCGAGCGGAGAGTTCTTCTCATCGAGGACTCCGCGGTTCTCACGCGGCGGCTGGTTGATCTGTTGTCAGAGCCTGGACGGGTCGAAGTGGCGGCTCAGGCGGCAACTCAGTCGGAGGCGGTGATGCGCCTGCAGGAAGGGCCGTTTGACGTGCTCGTTGTCGACATCGAGCTTGCGGAAGGTAACGGCGTCGCTGTGATACGTCATGCTCGTCAGCTTTATCCACCCGATGCGCAGCCGCTGATCGTCGTGCTGACCAACTACGCCTCGGACTTCGTCCGCGATCATTGCTTCGCGGCGGGCGCCGACTACTTTCTCGACAAGATGCGCGACATCTCGCTTTTGAAGGCCGTGGTGGTGGACGGGCACTCCAAGTGGGCGCCGCCACACTCGAGCCACTGACACACTTCCACACTCGAGCCGGACAAACAAACGCGGGCGGCATCGCCTCATTGGCGCGAGACGGGAATCTCCACACGCACGCGGGTCCCACCGCCGACTCGTGACTCGATATCGAGCCGCCCGCCGAGCGCTTCGGCGCGCTGGCGCATTCCCATCAGGCCATGCGACCAGCGGCATTGCGGGCTGCGCGCATCAAAGCCGTGACCGTCATCGGTAAGTGTCACGATGCAGTGGCGCTCGTCGCCGCTCAATTCCAACTTCACCGTCTTCGCCTGTGCATGGCGGATGATGTTGGACAGACCTTCCTGCACCACCCGAAACAGCGCGATCGTACTGTCCTTCGACATTGACTCGCAGGTATGCTCGACCACGATCTGGGAAGCGAGGCCCGCCTTGGCACAAGTGGACTCGACATAGGCCCGCAGGGCGGTGGGCAGACCGAAATGATCGAGCAGCGAGGGACGCAGCTCCTCGACGACCCGGCGCTTCAGGTCCATGGCTTCATCGAGAACACTGCCGAGCTGCGCCAGCCGCTCCTGGATGGCCGCGCCCTCCAGCCGGGCCTGCAACCACGACAGATCCATCTTGGCGGCGGTCAACAGGCCGCCGAGCTCATCATGCAGCTTGCGCGCGAGATCCGACTTCTCCCGTTCCGACAAAGCCTGCAGATGATTCGAAAGTGCGGACAGCTCCTGCGTCCGATCTTCCACGCGCTTACTCACTGCCGCCGTCAGAGGCCAGCCACGAGCCCAGAAGCAATCCGAGCGCGGCGCTGATACCTACCGCCGTCCAGGGGTTTTCCCGCACGTAGACGTCCACAGCCGCTCCGGCGGTGTCTTTGAAGAAACGAGCTTGCTCCTCGAAGTCTGCTAATCGCTTCTTTGCCTCGGCGACCGCTACGGTGACGTGCTCGCGCAGCTCGACCAGGGCTTCCTAGATCG
>Ga0307511_10000204_pt1 | contig 59925 bp, 51 predicted proteins | sample 13_EM_MG_FD_200266 | JGI IMG/M metagenome (GOLD analysis project Ga0307511, IMG submission 200266) | Populus trichocarpa ectomycorrhiza microbial communities from riparian zone in the Pacific Northwest, United States - 13_EM | ecosystem: Host-associated > Plants > Roots > Unclassified | place... | reverse complement strand
AAAGGAGGCGGGATGTGCCAAGTGTCAGTCGCGTTGAGGGAGTCACCCTCACGCGCAGTGTTCGCGGCAGATGCTCCTGTGGCAGCGGCTGCTGAGGCTACGTTGGCCTCGTAAGACGCTACGTCGAGAACAGGTAGTTCGGCCGTGACCTCGAGATCGGCCTCTTCGGATGGCGACGATTGGCGTTGTTGTAGGTTCATCGCAAGTCTCCTCGCGCGCCCGTTAGTGCTCTCGCGCGGTCCCCATTAGTTCATTTGGACCAAAGTCTAACTCCACGGGCCGCCTTTGACCCGTATTCAAGACTAAAGTGTGAGAGCTGTCGCGCAGATGTGACATAAACACCTTCCTGCGGGGGGTATTTGACGGCTTTCTTGGACGCTCAACCGCGGAGAAACTCCTTCGTTAACTCGACGACGGCCTCGGGGGAGGCCTCAAAAATCGCATTTCCCTGCTCGGGCAGGTCGACGAAACGCGCCTTAGAGAGCAGCTCCCGGGCACGCAGCGTGGCCTCCCAAAAGTCATCCTTCGGCCGCAATACCAACGCTGTTTGTGTGACAAGGGCCAGGCGCTCGCGGGATGCGTACTGTTGAGCCGCAGCCAACGCCCAAGCCGCATGGACACCACTTTTCAACTTCTCGGCAAATGCGCGTGCGCGCACCTCGAGTGGAAGACCCGGCCCATACGCCTCGAGTGTACGCTTCCACTCCGTAATCAAATGACTTCCATCCTCGGACGGCAACCATGATCCGCGCCGGAAGGCGTCCCTCTCAGCGTCGTTCAATACAGGCACCGATACCATGACGACACGGCGGATCTGGGTGGGCCGTGCAATCGCGAGTTCCGCAGCAATTAGCGCCCCAGCCTGGTGGCCGAGCACATCGATCTGGCGAAAGCGCATGGTGTCCACGAAGTCGCCAACCGCAGCAGCGTAGTCCGAAATCGTGGGCCGTGAGGGTGGCGGATCCGACTCGCCAAAGCCGGGTGTATCGGGCGCGTAGACAGACCGATCGCGCCCCGCTAACGCCAGAAAGCGCTCGAATACCCTGCCCGATCCCGTGGTGTGATGGAGGCACAGCAGGGGTGTGCCTTCTTCAAAACCTCCGCCCGGGGGGATCGCGTTATGAACGTGCAGCTGTCCATAACGGGACTCGAAATATCCGCGCCGAACGCGCGGCTCCGCTCCCAAGGGTCGGTTGGTGACAGTTCCTTTAGCCATTTACGTGCTCCGGGCAACCGGGCAAAAAGCGCCTTTGCAGCAATAAAACCATAGCTCGGGTGACGGTTCCGTCCGCCCACCCGCGTGAGAAGAGATAGTGCCATGAACCATCGCTTGCCATATGCACGCGGTCACGAAAGCGGAGGGCTTACCTTGCCTGCAGGTGAGGGGCCGGTTGAAGCTTTCGCATTCAGTGGAGGTTCCCCCATGGCAAGATGTCTAGTTCTGTTGTCCCTCGTCCTGTCATTGACGGGCTGCGGTGTCGCCGAGACCGGCGCAGCCGCCGCGGCCGCAGGCGCCTCCAAGGCTGAAGAGGCGCGCCAAGGATTGCAAACCGAGGCGCGCATCCGTGAGCAACTCGACACGGCAACCAAGCAAGCGGCTGACCAGCACACCGCGGCCGAGGCCGCCGCCCAGTGAACTGGCGAACTCTTACCGGCCCTTTTCACGCGCTAAAGCGCGGGGTTCAAGGGGGATCGCGCGTCCGCGCGACCCCCGACGATTAGCGGCGCGAAGACGCGCCGGGTAGAGCGGATACCCGCCCGCGCCGAGCGGGCTCCTGCCTCACTGTCACTTTTTGCTTTTGGCTTTGGTCTTGGCTTTGCTTTTACCTTTGCTCTTCGCCTTGGCTTTCGCCTTACCGCCGGCGACTTTCTTGGCCGCCGTAGAACCCCGTTTGGCAGTGGTGCTCTTCTTTGCTATCGCGCGCTTCGGCGCGGGCTTTTTGCCTGCCGCCTTCTTGGCAGCCGCCTTCTTGGCAGCCGACTTCTTGGCAGCGCCCTTCTTGGCCGCGGCGCTCTTTTTCGCCGCAGCGGCCTTGGCAGGTGCTCCCTTGGCGACTGTGGCCGGCGCCTTCGTGGCGGGGGCCTTCTTCGCCGCTTTCTTGGCAGCGGCTGCTGCCGGGGCCGGCTTCTTGGCCGCAGACTTGCGCGCGGCTGCCTTGGCCACCTTGGGGGCCTCGAGCACCGCGAAAGCGCCGCCCTGCGGATCCAGTAGCTGCACGATCCAGGAGCCGCCCGGAACCTCCATGGGGCCATTCAGAACACGACCGCCGGCGGCCTTGACCGCATCCGCCGCCTTCGCCGCATCGGCGACGCGCACGTAGCTCAGCCAGTTCGGAGGGGTCGAATTGTCGTGTACCTTGTAGATACCGCCGACGTCCTGACCGTCAATGGACACGAGCTGGTAGACGCCCATGTCCCCCATGTCGTGGCCGGCCCCCTTGGACCAGCCAAACAGCTCGGAGTAGAAAGCGAAGGCCGCCTCCGGGTCCGTGGTGGCGAGCTCGTGCCAGGTGAAATCGCCAACCGCGCCGCCGGGCGGGACACCATCGCCAGAGGTCGGCAGCGGCGTGAACACCGCAAACGCGGCGCCTTGGCTGTCGGACAAAACCGCGAAACGCCCGACATTCGGGATATCCGCTGCACCCTTGAGAACCTTTCCGCCCAGTTTCTCTGCAGCCGCGACGGTCGCGTCGACGTCGGGCGTGCCGATATAGATGATCCAGTGTGGTGGCGCGGAAGCCTCTTCCTCCGGTAGAGCCATCAGCCCACCGGCCTGGTACTTGCCAGACACCCACAGCTTGTAGGAAGGCATTCCCGAGTCCTGCGTCTTCCACGGGACGATGTGTGAATAGAAATCACTGGCAGCGTCCGTATCGGTCGTCATCAACTCATGCCAGACGAACCGTCCCCGAATCTCAGCGTTGCTCATGGCGAGTTTTCCCCTTGTTGGAGCGAGCTTCGCGACATTCTGCACTGTCTAACGCGCGAACGACAGACTCACGACGCCGACAACAATACAAACTGCTCCAATGACCCGCTCAGGTGTCGTTCGTTCATTGAGCAGTCTCGATCCCATGTACGCTCCAGCCAGGGTTGCGAGCTCTCTGGCGGGTGCAATATGACTTATGGGCGCAATCCGCATGGCGAACAGAACGAGAATGTAGCCCATCGGGCCGAGCACGCTCACTACTGCGGCGGGTACGGCGTATTCGCGCGCCTCGCGCATTGCTGCGGCTTTATCTCGCCACGCGATAGGCGTGAGCACCAGGATGCGCAGGCAGTTGCCCGTGAAGTCCACGATGAACGGCGAGAGGGCCAGCACTTTGACTGCCCATCCGTCATTCAAGGTGTACGAGGCAATAAACAGGCCGGTCAAAAGACCGAAAAAGATCCCTTTCCGGGGTGCGCGATGCGGCTCGCGAGTGAGGCCGGCCACCAGCAGAATGCCCGCGACAATGAGCACGAGCCCGACTGCTGAGAGCACAGTGGGCTGCTCCCCCAACAACAGGACAGCACCTGCGAAGGACAACAAGGGACCAAAGCCGCGTGCGATGGGATAGACGAGTGACAGATCGGAGGTTCTGTAACCGGCTTGCAAAGACAGTGAGTAGCCGAGGTGCAATACGCTGGTCGCAGCAAGAGCAAGATAGTGCCGCGGCTCGAAGTGCGGCCGCTGCTGGATACAGATCCAGATGATGACAGGAAGATAGAGGAGAGCTGAGCCGACGGAGTAGAGCCAGACGAAGTGTCGCGACCGGGAAGCTTTCTTTGCGAAGAGATTCCAGGTGGCGTGCGCCGCCGCGGCAAGCAGCACCGCGATCAGTGCAATGGTCGGAATGGGCTAAGGCCTCCGTGCGAGCGCTACGAAGTCTCCCACAAATGCGCCCATCTCGTGCGCTGCATGAAGCAGGCGGGCATTCAGCGTCATCCGGGCGCGCCCGTGCCGCTCGAGCATGGAGCAGAATCGCTGCCAGGCAATCTCATCCGCAAACCTGCACTCAGCCTCGAAGTCCCCGGCAATGGGCCGCTCGTATTCCATCGAGCTGCGCTGAATGACCAGCTGCGCATCGAGCCGGTCGACCTCCAAGCGCAGGTGCAGCAGCGTCCAGGCCGCGAGAGTGGCGAGTACCACGCCGCTTCCGCCGAAAACAGTCTGGTGATGGTTGATGTTGGGCGCCAGCGGCGCCGACAGGAGCACGTGCACGGGAGTCGCCACTTTGACCTGCACACCCATGGCCACGGAGAGCGGGATGTTCGAGTGCAAATAGCTTTGCATATCGCTCAAGGACGTATCTCTAGTTTCATTTGGCTGAAAGTCGCCTGCGGCGCTTTCAGCAGACATCGGGATCGCCCGCGGTCAAAAAGCGCGGTTTTTGACCGCTGCGTATGCGTGATCGTTTGGGGCGTTGCGTATGCATGCGTCGGTTAAGGCTGCGTTGTGTGGGCAGCAGTCTCCGCAGCAATCGGAAGGCCGCTGGTCCGATGCTCGCGCCAGATCAGGTACAGGCCACTGGCAATGACGATACCTCCGCCGATGTAAACACGGCTCGTGGGGAACACTCCCCACACCAGGCGATCGATGAGGATGCCCCACAGCAAAGCCGTGTATTCGAACGGCGCCACGACCGAAGGCGGTGCACTTCGGAACGCTTCTGTGAGCAGATGTTGGGCTATGGACGAAAATATGCCGATCGCCGCAAGCAGCGTCCAGTCCTCCCGGCGAATGGGGACCCAGCGCGGTGCGGCGATCACGAGGGCAAGTACAGTCATGAGGCCGATCATCCAGAAGACGACGCTTGCAGTGGTATCGGTGCGGGTAATGACGCGCAGTGCAATTGCGTTGAACGCATAGCCCAGCGCCGACAAGAGTGCGGCAACCGCCCCCAGCGAAACCAGGCTCGAGGCAGTTGGGTGCAGCATCGTGATGACGCCGACCAGCCCAACACAAATGGCAACCCAGCGCCGCCAGCCAACATGCTCGCCGAGCAGTGGCACGGAAAGCGCAGTCACGATCAGCGGCGCTGCAAGGAAGATGGCATAGGCATCCGCCAGCGACAGAGCGCGCACAGCGTACACAAAGGCTATCAGCACCAGAAGCATCAGGACTGCGCGCAGCATGTGCATCCCAAGGCGCACGGGCCTCAGGGCACCCAAACGACCCATCACGATGAGGGGCAGGAGCATGAAGGGTATGGAGGAGGCACCGCGCAATGCGACGACCTCCATCGGCGGGTAGTGCTGCGACAAGAGCTTGAGCACCGCGTCCATGACGCTGAATGCGGCAACCGCGCTCAGCATGAACCCAATGGCTTTCAGTGTCCGCCCGGCCTCGGGGCCGACACTGTGTCCGTTGTTCGTCAGACAGGCCCTCAGGAGACCGAGTCGGGCTCAGGGTGTGGTGGGTGTGTGGCGGCGGCGCGATAACCGCGGCCCAGTATTTTTGCGGGCAACGGGAACGCGCTGGCCAGGGACACTATCAGGGAGGAGGCGTACGGCACCGATTGGATCAGCAGCACCACGATCCAGGCGAACCGGTCCGGGCCACGCGTTTGCCACGTCGTCGCGTGGGACACGCCCCAGGCCGAAAGCCATAGGCCGAGCATCATTATGGTCTCATCGCGAGCGGCTCCGAGGGCTTGCAGCACTCGTTGTGAATCGCCGTTCTTGGGCGTGCGGAAAAAGGGCTCGCCGCGCGTGAACAATCCCTTCACAACCGCTGTGCCGATGGTATGCGTCAACGCCAATCCGGCGATGGCGGCGGCAGCGGTCTGGCGGAAATTGGCCCCCACCCGGACCCGGTACAGGTGCACGAGCTTCGCGAGCTTGAAGGTGAAGAGCGACAGCGGAAGAACCGAATACATGACGAGCGGCGGGTCGATCTGCCGCGGCAGGCATATCATCGCGGCAGACCAGGCCAGCGCCGCGATGTTGAAAAGCATGTTGCATCCGTCCGCCACCCAAGGAAGCCAGCCGGCGACGAAATGATAGCGTTGACCGGGAGCTAACGAGCCGTCTTCGGTGAACAGCGAGCGCGCGTGGCTCTTCAGGATCTGCATGGCTCCGTACGCCCAGCGGAAGCGTTGCTTCTTGAAATCGATGAAGGTGTCGGGCATCAGCCCGCGCCCGTAGCTGGTGGGAACGTAGTTCGCCTGGTAGCCGGCTTCGAAAATACGCAAACCGAGCTCGGCATCCTCCGTGATGCACCACTCGGCCCAGCCGCCGGCGCCTTCCAGGAGCCTGCGGTGGACCAGTGTCATTGTGCCGTGCTGAATGATGGCGTTGCGCTCGTTGCGCGTGATCATGCCAATGTGGAAGAACCCGCGATACTCGGCGTAGCACATTGCCTTGAACGCGCTCTGGCTCTCGTCACGGTAGTCCTGCGGTGCCTGAATGATGGCGATCCGTGGATCCTGGAAGCCCGGCACCAGCTCGCACAGCCAGTTCGGATCGACCACGTAGTCACTGTCGATCACGGCCACGATCTGCGCGTCCGCGGCTGTCTGCCGCAACGCGAAATTCAAGGCTCCCGCCTTGAATCCCGCCAGTGGTGCGACGTGAAAGAAGCGGAAGCGTTCGCCCAGCTTTGCGCAGTGCGCCTCCACGGGCCGCCAGACCGCCTCATCGCGCGTGTTGTTGTCGATCACCAGGACTTCGAAGTTCGAATAGTCGAGCCGCGCGAGCGCATCGAGCGTTTCGATGACCATGCCAGGCGGCTCGTTGTAGGCGGGGACGTGAATGGAGACCTTCGGCTGAGCTTCGCCGTTCGCGCGCACGGGCGGACCCAGGCGCCGCCGGGAAGTCACCCAATGGGCTTCGGCCCACTCGTGCGCCTCTGCCAGGAGCACGAGAATGACCCCCAACATTCCCAACAGCAGCAGGACGCCCGCCACGACACTCGAGACAGTCATGTACTGCTGGGTGAAATCGTAGGTGACCCACACGGTGATCGTGGCGGCGGTGTAAACCACGACCGCGAGAAAACTACGCCCGCGGTTGCGCAGCGTGGCGCTGTTGAAATAGAAGACGAAGAGGACAAAGAGGGCCACGGCCACCGAGATGGCCGCCAGGGTGTGCCACTCCGGCACGCGCACAATGGCGGCCGTGAAGGCAAACTTCGGCTTCCGGTTCACGTCGTACACGCCCCAGTAGGACCCGACAGCCCCCTCCTGATACGCCTTCCAGGGCTGGTCGAAGGCCTCCATCAGGTAGTAGATCAGCTGCTCGTGTTCGGCGCGTTGCAAAAAACGCCGCAGGAACAGCGCTTCGTTCGCTTCCGAGGCGACGGCCGACTGGTGGGTGCGGCCACGGCTCGGCCAACCGACCTCCGCGATGATGACCGGTTTGGTGGGGAAAGCCTTCTGCAGCCTGCGGAATTGCTCCAGGGAGTAGCCCACGGCGATATCGACCGGCACACCTTCCCAGTAGGGCAGCAGGTGAACGCCGATAAAGTCGCAATGCTCGGCGAGCTCGGGATGCTCCAGCCACACGTGCCAGGGTTCCGCGGTTCCAACCGGCTGGCCGATCGCGGCGCGGGCCCGATCGAGGTACCCCGCTAGCTCCTTGATTGGCACATCCCCGCGCAAGGCAACTTCGTTGCCCACAAAGACCCGCATGACGTTCAGGTGGGTGCGCGCCAGCTCGATGGCCGTCTCGAGTTGCCTTTCGTTGGCATCACGGTGGTCGTCGATCCACGCGCCCACCGCGACATTGATTCCGTGGCGCTCGGCGAGTTGCGGCACATCCCCCAACGAGCCATCGACGCTGTAGGTACGGACAGTGTTGATCTTGCCGGCCAGCAGCTTCAGATCGGAATCGATCTCGGCGTCGGTCGGCATGACATGGTGAGTTGGATCTTCACCCGTACGGAAGGGTGAGAAGGCGAAACCCTGGATATGGGCGGGCCAAGGCGGCTCCGCTGCCGGGCGGTTCAGGAAAGCCCAGACGGCACACGTCAAGGCAGCGAAGGCCGCTGCGATCAACAAGCCAGGTAGAGACTTCATGGGTGCGCTGCAACGTGAGGCGACGCATCATACGTGATTGCGATGGCCGTCAGAATGCCGGTTAGCGGCTGAACGCACCCTGTATTGTCATACTTGTCATAAAAGGGAGCGTTACCAGGCCCCGACGTTCTGCATGGACTTCCAGGGCTCGGCCGGCTCCAGCCGGGATCCCTTCTGAAGCAGTTCGATCGAGATGTTGTCCGGGGAGCGGACAAAGGCCATCCACCCGTCCCGCGGTGGGCGGTTGATGGTAACGCCGTGATCCATCAGGCGTTTGCAGGTCGCGTACACGTCGTCCACTTCGTATGCCAGGTGCCCAAAGTTGCGCCCGCCGGGGTAGGGCTGCGGGTCCCAGTTGTAGGTGAGCTCGACTTGCGCGCTTTCATCTGCCGGGGCGGCCAGGAACACCAGGGTGTAGCGGCCTTGGGGAACGTCCTTGCGAGACAACTCCTTCAGTCCCAGCGCATCCCGGTAGAAACGCAGCGAGGCCTCGAGGTCGGTCACGCGAACCATGGTGTGCAGGTACTTCACGGCAACCCTCTCCTGTCAGAACATTTCGGACGCGCCCGGCGTCTTGATGCTCACCTTGTAGCGCGAGGGGATGAAGTCGCCGGTGATCATTTCGTCATAGCTCTGCCCGGGTCCGACCATCGGGTACACCCCGGCGTCCCGATCGATCATGACTTCGAGGAACGCGGGGCCGGGGAACTGGATGAACTCCTGGATGACGCGCGGCACGTCCTGCTTGCGATCCAGGCGAACGGCGTAGCGGAAGCCATCGGCTTGCGCGGCCTTGACGAAATCCTTCTTGTGAAGAGAGCGGTCACTGGCGGACAAGCGGCCCTTGAAGAAGAGCTTCTGCCATTGCTTGACCATCCCATCGCCGAAATTGTTCAGCACCACCACTTTCACCGGCAGGTCGTAGGTCGTCACGGTCTCGAGCTCTCCCATGTTCATGCGGATGCTCGAATCGCCGTCGATATCGATAACGAGCCGGCGCGGGTTGGCGATCTGCGCGCCGATCGCCGCGGGCAGACCGAAGCCCATGGTGCCCATGCTGCCGGATGTCAGCCACAGCCGCGGCTGGCGGAAGTCGCAGTACTGAGCGGCCCACATCTGATGTTGGCCGACACCAGTCGAGATGATGGCCTCGCCGCCCGCGAGCTTGTTGATCTCTTCGATAACGTAGTACGGCTGGATCAGTGGGCTGGCACGTTCGTAGTTCATCGCGTAGACACGTTTCAGCTCGGCGAGCTCCGAATGCCATTCCGCGTAGTTCGGCTGAAACTTCTTCCGTCGTCCGTAGGCGGTCAACACCTGGAGGGCTTCCGCGAGCTGACCGACGTAGCTCCAGTGGACTCGCTTGACCTTGTTGACCTCAGCCCGGTCGATGTCGAGATGGGCAATGCGCTTGGCATTGCGCGCAAACTTCGCAGGCACTCCCGCGACCCGGTCGTCGAATCGCGCGCCGACCGCAATCAGGAAGTCGGCATCCTCGACGGCGTAGTTGGCAAAGGCTGTGCCGTGCATGCCCAGCATGCGCATCGACAGCCGGTGTGTGGTGTCGATGGCGCCAATGCCCATGAGAGTGGTCACAATGGGAATGCCGAACGCTTCCGCGAACTCGGTCAGTGCCACAGCGGCGTTGCCGTTGATGACTCCGCCCCCGGCATAGATCAAAGGCCGTTTGGAGTCACCGAGCATTTCGTAGAACTTGGAGGCTTCGAGGTCATCGAGCGTGCGATGCGACAGCTCGTTCATCCGGCGGCGATAGCCGGGGATGGGCAGCATTCCGCCACCGTGGAAGACGCCCTCCCAGTTCTGGACGTCCTTCGGAATATCCACGACAACGGGCCCGGGGCGGCCGGTGCGGGCAATCTCAAATGCAGTCCGCATGGTGGCTTCGAGCCGGGAGGGGTCGGTCACGAGGAATATGTGCTTTGCGACCGAGCCCATGATTGAAGGGACCGGCGCCTCCTGGAAAGCGTCCGTACCGATTGACGCCCGCGCCACTTGTCCACAAATAACGACCATCGGCACGGAATCAGCCATTGAATCGCGCACCGGCGTAACAGTGTTCGTCGCGCCCGGTCCCGATGTGACGATGCAGACCCCTACCCGCCCGGTAGCCCGGGCATACCCGGCGGCCATGAATCCGGCACCCTGCTCATTGGCAGGGACGATCAACGGGATCTGCGGCTCGCCCTCGCGGGCCTGCTGCTCGTTGTAGAGGAAGACCGCGTCGTAGGTGGGCAGGATGGCCCCGCCGCTATAGCCGAAGATGGCGGTAACGCCCTCATCGGCAAGGACCTGCATGATCATCCGTGCGCCAGACATCGTCTGGCCGGCCAGTGGGTGCCCAAAGGGGCGTGGTTGGATGACCGTGTCGCTCATGGGGGCGCGCTCATATGCAGTCTGTGCAGGGGAGGGACGAGACTATCAGCTATACCCCCAGCGCGTCTCCGCACCGGGGGAAGACCGCGTGCTGAAAGGCCATTAAATCCTTTATTCTGGCTTGCGAACCACTGCAAGTCCTCAAAAGCCATGCGTCACATCATTGCCATACTCCTGCAAAACGAAGCTGGTGCCCTAGCTCGTGTTGCCGGTCTGTTTTCCACCCGCGGCTACAATATCGAGTCCCTCTCGGTAGCTCCGACGGACGATCCGACGGTATCGCGGCTTACCTTGGTTACCACAGGCTCGGAAGCGGTGATCCAGCAGATCGCCAATCAGCTGAACAAACTTGTCGACGTCGTGAGTACGGAAGACATGACGGGTGGTGAACATCTCGAACGCGAGCTGATCCTACTGAAGCTACGAGTCCGGCCCGAGCGCACCGATGGCGTACGCGGATATGTTGTGCGGACCGGCGGCCGCGTTCTGGACCCGGCGACCGATGGGTTTATCGTTGAGCTCACCGCCAGTGAAATGGAGATCAATACATTCGTGGCCGATCTGGCGCAGCAAGCTGAATTGCTCGAGGTTGTGCGCAGCGGTGCCCTGGGCATAGGCCGAAATGCCCGCCCTTTGAGGGTCGTACGGTAGTGTTCGTGTGAACCGGGCTCGAATACTGATCGTTGACGACCTTCCCGAGAAGCTGCTGATCTACAGCAGTCTCCTGGAGAACATCGATGCCGAGATCGTTGAGGCCCGATCCGGCACCGAGGCTCTGAAGCGCGTTCTGGAAGGGTCGTTCGCCGTCATCCTGCTGGACGTCAACATGCCGGACATCGACGGGCTCGAAACGGCCACGCTGATCCGGGGGCACCGCAACGGTCGTCACACGCCGATTATTTTCATCACGTCTTACGCCGATGAGATGCAGACGGCGCGGGGTTACGCCCTTGGAGCGGTGGACTACATTTTGTCCCCTATTGTCGCACCTGTGCTCCGTACAAAAGTGCAGGTTTTCGTGGATCTGTACAACGCCCACGCCGCCCTCGCCCGGTCAAACCAGGAGCTGGAGACGCGGGTCAAAGAACGCACTGCGGAGCTCGAGCAGCTCAGCCGGCTGAAGGACGAGTTCCTGGCGACGATGTCGCACGAGCTGCGCACCCCTCTGAACGCAATTTTTGGTTGGGTGACGCTGCTGCGGACACGCCGGCTGGACGAGCCCACCCAGGAGCGCGCACTCGAGACCATCGAGCGCAATGCGCGGGCACAAAAGCGCCTGATCGAAGATCTTCTCGACGTTTCGCGTATCGTTACCGGCAAAGTTGCGCTCGAGATCATGCCAGTGGATCCTCGCCGGGTGGTCGAGGCTGCCTTGGAGACCATGGCGCCCGCTGCACAGGCGAAAGGAATTACGGTGGTTCCGCTATTGGACACCGGCGTTGCCACCGTGCGTGGCGACTTTGCGCGTTTGCAGCAAATTGTCTGCAATCTGCTGTCAAATGCCATCAAATTCACGCCTACCGGCGGCAAGGTGGACGTGTGCCTCGCGCATCGGAATGAAGAGGCGGAGATCAGCGTGAGTGACAGTGGGCAGGGGATCAAACCGGAATTCCTGCCGCTCGTTTTCGACCGCTTCCGTCAGGAAGACGGCTCCATCAGCCGCCGGCATGGTGGATTGGGGCTGGGTTTGGCGATTGTCCGGCATCTCGTCGAGCTGCACGCCGGGGCCGTCGAGGCATTTAGCGCCGGAGAGGGTAAAGGGTCGCGATTTGTCGTGCGACTACCCACGCGCTTGGGCGCGGCCAAGGGCGGGGGGGCGGCCGAGGAAGTCGTGGCCAGTCCTACGACGTCATCCATGTTGGCCGGCGTTCGGCTTTTGGTGGTTGATGATGAGCCGGGGGCGCGTGAGTTGATCGCGAATGTCCTGCAGGGCTATGGAGCGGAGGTGTGCCTGGCGGAGAGCGGGCAGGCTGCGCTTACAAAGCTCTTTGAGCAGCGGCCGCACGTACTGGTCGCAGACCTCGGGATGCCTGGGATGGATGGATACGCGTTGATCGAGCAGGTGCGGGCGCTTGATCCGGACTTTGGAGGGCAGACGCCGGCGATTGCGGTTACGGGATATGCCTCGCCGCTGGACCGGCTGCGCGCGTTACAGGCTGGATATCAGAATCACGTGGCCAAGCCCGTTGAGCCTCACGAGCTGGCGATTGTCATCGCGAGCCTGACGGGGAGGTCGGCTCAGGATAAGCGGGCGGGGTATGAGGAAGCCTGAACCGGGTTTCGGTACTCGCATTCCGGACCGAGCGAGCGAGGTTCAAGGCATGAGGATGGTTGAGCCAGTGGTGCGTCGCGCTTCGAGGTCCTCGTACGCCTTCGCCGCTTCAGAGAGCGGATAGGTCTGGCCGATATGCACTTTGACTTTCTTGCTCTTCACCGCGGCGAATAGCTCCTTGGCGGCGACCTCGAGGTCCTCCCGCTTCGCCACATACTGGAACAAGCTCGGGCGCGTCAGGAACAACGATCCGCGCTTACTGAGTTCCAACGGCGCGAAGGGCGGGACCGGACCGGATGCGTTGCCGAACGTGACCATCATGCCCAAGGGCTTCAGGCAATCGAGCGAAGACATGAAGGTGTCTTTCCCGACGGAGTCGTAGACAACAGCGACGCCTTGTCCACGAGTGATCTCCTTGACGCGGGCGACGATGTCGTCCTGCCCCAATATCAACGTGTAGCGGCAGCCGTTTTTGCCCGCGAGGTCAGCTTTGGGTTGGCTGCCGACGGTGCCGATGACCTTCGCCCCCAACGATTTGGCCCATTGGCACAGCAGCAAGCCCACACCACCGGCCGCGGCGTGAACGAGGATGTAGTCGCCTTTGGCGACGCGGTAAGTCCGCCGAAGCAGGTAATGCGCGGTCAGGCCCTTCAGCATGATTGCCGCGGCCTGTTGGTCGGACACTCCCTTGGGGATTTTAACGAGGCGGTCTGCCGGGACGTTACTCAACTCGGAAGCGGCGCCCGGTTTCGGGTTCCAGTACGCCACGCGCTCGCCGACGCGGAGACCTTTGGCCTTGCGGCCCACTGCTGTAACGACGCCCGCCGCCTCGTGACCCACACCGCTGGGAAGCGGATGAGGATAGAGGCCAGTGCGGTCGTAAACGTCGATGAAGTTGACCCCAATGGCGGTGGTGCGAACTTGGGCTTCATCAGGCGCAGGTTTCCCGACTTCGACGTCTTCGAAGCGTAAGACGTCCGGACCACCGGTTTCATGGAAGCGAATGGCTTTAGTCATTCGCGGAGTTTAGCTGACCCCGGGACAACCGGGGTCAGCTCAAGACGCTATAGAGCCGCGTCGTCGGTTTCACCCGTGCGAATGCGGATTACACGCTCGATTTCGGTGATGAAGATCTTTCCATCACCGACTTTCCCCGTTTTGGCGGACTTCAGAATGGCTTCGACGACCTGGTCCACCAGGTCGCTACGTACGGCGACTTCGATCCGTGTCTTTGGAACGAAGTCCACTACGTATTCTGCACCTCGGTACAACTCGGTGTGGCCACGCTGCCGTCCGAATCCTTTCACTTCGGTGACCGTCATGCCGGAGACGCCTATGTCAGAAAGCGCGGCACGCACGTCGTCGAGCTTGAACGGTTTGATGATCGCTGTGACCAGTTTCATGTCGCGCTCTCCGTCGGAGTTTTCGATACTTTAGTTATACGCAGATTCTCGGCCTTGGACTTTTTTGCAGCTTTCATGCCACGCATCATCGTGCAACTAAACCGCGGAAATTGCGCGGCCTCTCAAGTCCACCGACTCAATCTGCACCGTTGTGGCGCGATCCAGTGCGCCGAATGCCCACCCCTGGTGCAACACCACCACGACCCCACGAGTATCGGCTATGCTTCCAGCGATGTTCGGACAGATCGTGATCGTAGGGGCTGGTCAGGCTGCCGACCAGGCTGTTCATACACTACGCCGCAAAGGCTTCACGGGGAAGCTGGCTGTGGTCGGCGACGAGCCGTGGCTGCCGTATCAGCGCCCGCCACTGTCGAAGAAATATCTGGCAGGAGCCTTGGACCGGGACCGCCTGCAGCTGCGACCTCTTCACTTCTACACTGAACACTCCGTCGAGACGCACCTTGGCCGCCGGGTTCAGGAAGTCTCGCGTGTTGCGCGGCGCGTGCGGCTGGACGATGGATCGGTACTTCCATACGACGCGCTCCTCCTGGCAACCGGCAGCCGGCCGCGGCCACTCACTGTTCCGGGTGCCGAGCTCGCCGGCGTCCATACATTGAGGACGATTGACGATGTCGAGCGGATTCGCGCCGACCTTGGAGCCGGTCTGCGCCTGGTGATTATCGGGGGTGGATACATCGGGCTGGAGGTCGCAGCGACTGCGCGTGAGTTGGGACTGGACGTCACAGTGCTCGAGATGGCCGATCGCGTGATGAATCGGGTTACATGCAAAGAGGTCTCGGATTTCTACGAGACCGAGCACGCGCGTCACGGTGTCCGCATCATCACCGATTCGAAGGTTCAGGCGCTGGTTGGTGATTCGAAGACGGGCCGCGTGAAGTCTGTGGTCACCGGCGATGGCGCCGAGCATCCGGCCGACGTCGTGATTGTTGGAGTTGGCGTAACGGCGGCCGACGAGCTCGCGCTGGCTGCCGGCATCGAGTGCGCGAACGGCATCGTGGTGGATGAGTACTGCCGCACATCGGATCCGGCCATCTATGCCGCTGGCGACTGCACCAATCATCCGAATTTTCACTACGGGCGGCGCTTGCGCCTGGAGTCGGTCGATAATGCGTTCGAGCAGGCGGCGAGTGCTGCTCACAATCTTCTCGGTACGCCGACGGTTCACGACAAAGTACCGTGGTTCTGGTCGGATCAGTACGACTTGAAGATGATCATCGTGGGATTGTGTCAGGGACATGACACTGTTGTAGTGCGGGGCTCGGCGGCAGCACGCAGTTTCAGCGCCTGCTACCTGCGCGCGGGCGAGTTGGTCGCCATTGACAGCGTCAACAGCCCGAAGGACCAGATGGCGGCCCGCAAGTTGATCGCGGCGCGGGCGCGGCCGAATCTCGACAAGCTCGCCGACCCTGGCGTTGCCTTGAAGGACGCGGTCTGAAGTAGACCGGAAGTTCGCCGCTCGTGATCCGTCGCACATTGCACATCGCGCCCGTGTGACATGCTGCGGGGGTGAAAGCGGCGGTTTTCCATAAGATGCCGCTCCGGCCTTGGCGCCGGGATTGTGGGGGCTCCTTGGGAAGAGTTGCGCGGCATGCGCTGAGCGTGGCGTTGGGCTGTTGGGCGTTCTCGGACTCAACGGCGGCGCCGGCATTCGCAATCCTGTATCACGAGGCGATACGTCCGCAGGTCCATCAGGTTTCCGGGCATACCCGCAGCATGACCTTCGAGGCCTACGGCCGCCGTTTCAATTTCGCCTTGGCTCCCAATGAAGCCATCCGCCGCGCGATACCGGCGGACCGCTCCGACATCGAGGCGCTGCGCGGACAGCTCGAGGGGCAACCGCAATCCTGGGTGAGGATGACGCACACGCGCACCGGCTGGCATGGAATGATTTCCGACGGTCAGGAGTTGTATGCGATCGAGCCTGCAGCAGACGTCGCAAGCGCAGTTGTTCAACCGCTTGCCGACATGTCGGGCTCGGCACAGGTGATGTATCGGTTGAAGGACGCCTTGCTGCCCGTTGGGCCGGCGTTTTGCGAAATCCTGAATGTCGATGGCACGCCGTACGTCGGCGGTGACGGGATGCCGTCTTCAAGCGGTGCGCAGACGCAGGGTCGCGTGACGGCAAAGATGCTGGTCGATGCGATTGCCAGGGACACGTTGCCTGCGGCTCCCGGCCTGGAATTGACCGTCGGGGTGGTTGCCGATTACGAGTTCTACCAGGAATACAGCACCGATCCGCAAGGCACGATCATCGCGCGCATGGACATCGTCGATGGCATCTGGTCGAGTCAGGTTGGAGTGAAGATTTCGCTCGCACCCCTGACAGTGTTGACAACCGCGCAGGAGCCGTTCACCAAGACGGCGCCGGCCGACTTGTTGGTCCAGGTACGCCAGTACCGGAGCTCGAATTCGGCGCAGATGGAAACGGGTGTCACTCATCTGATGACCGGGCGCGACCTGGACGGGGATACCGTCGGCATTTCGTACATGGGATCGGTCTGTGACAGTCAGTATGCGGACAGCCTGTCGGAGGGCTCACATTCGACACTGATGTCGGCACTCATCGCCGCTCACGAGTTGGGCCACAATTTCAACGCGCCGCATGATGGCGAGGCGGGAGCCTGCGCGAGCACTCCGCAGACGTTCCTGATGGCGCCGAAGGTCAATTTCAGCGAGCAGTTCTCGAGCTGCAGCCTGGAACAGATCAACGCGCGAATAAAGTCGGCGCAGTGTCTCACTCCGTACGAAGCCCCCGATGTGGCAGTTGAGTTGCCGGCCACATCGATTGGCGCGCCCGCCAACTCCACTTTCACGCTGTCCTTCGTTGCCCACGCGATCGGCGATGATGCCTCCGACGATGTGTCGGCGATCGCGGCGCTTCCGGCAAATCTGACTGCCCAGTCCGCAACCGCGGCCGGCGGCACATGCACGATCGACGCGGGCGCCGGAGCCGGCGGATCGGTTACGTGCTCGCTCGGCAAGCTGATGCCACAGCAGATGCGGCAGATTGATCTGACTCTCGTAGGTACTGCCGCGGGCAGCAGCACTGCCACACTGTCGGTCGCATCGCCGAACGACTCCGTGGTGGGCAACAACTCCGCCCAAGTGTCCATTCAAATCTCGGCGGGGGAACCGGCCACCGGCAGTGCCACGGGAGGCGGGGGCGGCGGAGGCAGTCTGGACCTGACAGTCCTCGCAGTACTGGCGGGCGCTGCTGGATTCGCTGCGCGACACCGTAGATGAGATGATCGCTCGGCGTCCGGGCCGAAGGTACCAGCGCGCTTCAGGCGCGCGGCGTCGGCGAGGGAGCCGCGAATACTCACCGCGCTCACCGCCGGAGAGCCCGCGCTCTGCGGCGGTGAGCGCGTAAACCTACTTCGCCAGCCCGAACAGCGGCGACGGTACCCAACCTTCGTTACCGAGCTCGTCGCTCACTTTCCACCAGATCTTGTCCTTCTCGCCGGTGGGGTACAGGGTCGTGCCGGGGTCGAGGTCGCGGACGACCTTCGACTTGTTGTTCGGCTGCTCATACAGCTTGCCGGGTTTCGCCATCGTCACGGACTGCTGCGCGTTGTCGGTCTTGGCGTCGTGGTCCATGCTCTTGACGTCGGTGACCAGCTTGCTGAATGCATCGAGGTAGGCGACAGCCACTACCTGGCCGATCTCCGTGTTGGCGTAGCTGCTCGCTCCGGCGGCAGCGAACGCCCCGAAGAATCCGGCGCCGCCACCGGCCCAACCGATGTCGGTTTTCTTATAGTGGCCCTGTTCGAGCGCAACCTGTTCCGTCGAACGAACGTCGGTCAATGTGAGTACGACGTCGGCTGTCTTGCTCTTCATGCTGACGCCGCCGGCCACGACGCCGGCGATCCCAGGGAGCAATCCGCCCAACATGCCGCCGATCCGCTTGCCGCCCGAATTGTTGTTTTTCATGGCAACGTCGGGTACCAGGACGTAGTCAGCGGCTTTCATCTGGCCTTTGCCGATGTTCGAGCCGCCGCGCATTTCGCCGCTGCCGGCGAGCGCCCGCTCGCCTTGAGCTGCCGCGAGGCCTTTGCCGCGATCGACGAGCGTAAAGCACTTGGACTTGGACACATACACTTTGATCAGTGCTTCGGGGGACTCCAGGTTGTACTGAAGCCACCAGCGGTTTTCTGGCTCGGTCACCGCCAGGGTGCCGATCTTCTTGTCGCAGGTCGGAATTTCGGGCTGCGGCGCGTCAGCCCGGGCGGCGGCGGCCGCACACAATAAAACCACGGTGAACGCCACAGGCACGGCGTTCTTCACCTTAGGGTGCAACACGGATAGACCCTCCCGGATCAAGACTGTTTTTGTTCAAAAATGCGGTTCGCGTGCAGTGTAAGCCCAAGCTCCCACCCGTGGGAACCACGGTCGCCCCCAGGGTGCGATGGCGGTCGCACCCTTCGTTGCGGTGAGCAACCGGCGGCGGCGACGCCCTCCAGCCGCCGTCCGTTTTTGAACGGTGGCTGTCTGGCAGGCCTGTAGCGGCAGCGTCGAGCGCACGGCATCATGTGTCTACCAGGAGCCTTCAGGGAGACTCCCCAAACCGGGAACCAGCATGCAAACCGCTACCTACAAGACCGCATTGATTGTCATCGACGTGCAGGAATCCTTTCGCGGCCGCCCATACTGGCAGGCCGACGAGCTGCCCGCCTTCCTCGCAAACACCCAGGCGCTGATCGATGGCTGCCGCGCGCGCGGCATCCCGGTGCTGCAGGTGTTTCACCAGGAGCCCGGCGAGGATGTACGCAATCCATTCCATCCTGCTTCCGGGCTGGTACGCGCGATGCCGGAACTGAAGCTGCATGCGGACGCAGTGTTTTACAAGGAGGTGCATTCGGCCCTGTACGGCAAGACCCCCGTAGGCGTTACGCTCGAGCAGTGGCTGCGTGATCATGGCGTGGAAGAAATCCTGGTCACCGGTATCCGAACCGAACAATGTTGCGAGACGACTACGCGCCACGCCTCGGACGTTGGATTCAAGGTGCGATTTGCAACTGATGCGACACTGACGTTCGCAATGCGGTCGCGAACCGGGCGAACGTTTTCTCCCGCCGAGATCCGCGAGCGTACGGAACTGGTGCTCGATGGGCGATTTGCGCAAATCGTGTCCACGGCCGAGGCGCTTAGCTGATGTAACGGATCAGCGCGGGTACGAACGTGAAAGAGGTGTATTTCGTGGTGCTGCCGCAGTTGGTCCTGCTCGATCTGGCAGGCCCCGCGGAAGCGTTTCGAATAGCGAACCGCAAGGCGCCCGACAGCTATCGGCTGCACTTCGTCGCCCCCGCGCGTTCCATGCAAGCTGCCATAGGCTTAGCGCTCAGCTCTCTGGAGCCGCTGCCGGCGAAGCTGACCGGGGATTCGATTGTCGTCATCACCGGTGTCAGCGGTGAGTCGGTGGATTTCAGCGAACCGTCAACTCAGCGCGTGGTCGCGTGGTTGGAATCGGGCGTCACTTCGTCGGGGCTGCTGCTCTGTGTTTGCGCGGGAAGTGTAATTGCGGGCAAAGCGGGGCTGCTCGCGGGCCGCGAGTGCACCACTCATCACGCGCATATCGATGAGTTGCGGTCGGTAGCTCCCGCTGCGCGGGTTCTCGACAACCGGATCTTTGTGGAAGATGGCGCTGTGCTCAGCAGTGCCGGGGTGACGGCCGGATTGGACTTGGCGCTGCATGTAGTCGGAACTCAACTGGGTCCCCGTGTTGCTGCGGAAGTGGCGCGGGACCTCGTGGTGTATTTGCGCAGGTCGGGAATGGATCCGGCGCTTTCGCCTTGGGTACAACATCGCAACCATCTGCATCCCGCCGTGCATCGCGTGCAGGACGCGGTGGCGCGCAGGCCGGCGGTCTCGTGGACTTCCAACGAGCTTTCCGCCGTTGCTTGCACCAGTCCGCGCAACCTGGCGCGGTTGTTCGCCGAGCACGCGCATTGCTCGCCGCTCGACTACGTGCAGTTGATTCGTTTTGCCTTTGCAAAGGAGTTGGTTACGCAAAGCAGCCTTGATCTGGAGCGGATTGCGGCGCGCGCGGGGTTTCGGTCGGCTCAGCAGTTGCGGCGGGTGTGGGCGCGATGGGAGCCCAGACCGCCCAGTGCGTTCAGAGCAGCGCACGAACTAGTAGATCGCAACCTCGCGCCGGCCCCTTGAGTCCCGGGCACCACGGAACATACCTTCGCAATTGAATTCCAGCACGATCTGACCGGTGCGGTCGATCGCGATGATGCCCCCGTCCCCGCCCGTGTGTTTCAGTTTCACCTGCACGACTTGCTTGGCGGCGTCCTGGAGTGAGAGTTGCTTGTATTGGACGAGCGCGTGGATGTCGTGTGCAACGACGGAACGGATGAAGAACTCACCGGAGCCGGTGGCTGAGACCGCGCAGGACTCGTTGTTGGCATACGTTCCGGCGCCGATTATGGGAGAGTCTCCAACACGGCCGTAGCGTTTGTTGGTCATCCCACCCGTTGAGGTCGCTGCCGCCAGGTTGCCCGCACGATCGAGGGCCACGGCGCCGACGGTTCCAGTAATTGTGCCTGGAGCCGCCGCACCTTCCTGGCTTTGCCGCTCTCTTTGTATGGCGCGCTGCAATTCCTGTTCGCGATAGGGTGTACGAAAGTAGGTGTTTGCTACGAACTCCAGGCCGTGCTCCCGTGCGAACTCCTCGGCGCCCGCACCGATCAGCATCACATACGGTGATTTGTCCATAACGAGCCGTGCGAGGCCGATAGGGTTTTTCACATGACGGACGCCTGCAACGGCGCCGGCACGGGGACCCACACCGTCCATGATCGAGGCATCAAGTTCCGCTTCACCGTCATGGGTCAGCACGGCACCGCGGCCTGCGTTGAACTGCGGATCGTCCTCCAGTAAACGAACCGCCTCGGCAACGGCATCCAGGCTCGAGCCGCCACGCTCGAGGATCGTATATCCCGCATCCAGCGCTGCGGACAGTCCCGCCAGGTATGACGCTTCTCGAACAGGCGCCATCTGGGCGCGATCAATGACACCGGCGCCCCCATGAATGGCAAATGCGAGCGCAGGTGCTCCGTCGGCGTGCATTCCAGACATTTCAACGCCCACCGATAGTCGAATGCCTGCGATGAGCGAGACACGCGTTCCGCGGGTTCGCTATAGTTTGGACGATCTTCGTGCATTTCCTCATGAAGCGCATTTTAAAGTGAAACCCTCCATGCCGCAGCGGATCCGTAGTCTCCTGGTTGCCAATCGTGGCGAGATCGCCATTCGTGTCATGCGGGCGGCCAGCGAGCTCGGGATCAGGACAGTCGCCATCTACTCGCAGGAGGACCGCTTCTCGCTGCATCGAACCAAGTCCGACGAAGCCTATCTTGTCGGGCGCAACAAGGGCCCTATCGAAGCGTACCTCGATATCCAGGACATCCTGCGAATCGCGCGCGAAGCGAGCGTTGACGCCATCCACCCGGGGTACGGTTTTCTATCCGAGAACCCGGAGTTTGCAGAAGGCTGCGCTGCCGCTGGAATAGTCTTCATCGGCCCGACGCCGGACACGATGCGTTCGCTCGGGAACAAGGTTGCGGCTCGCAACCTCGCCACCTCGGCTGGCGTGCCGGTAATGCCGGCCACCCCTGCTCTGCCAACGGAAATCGATGAGTGCAAACGGCTTGCGAAGGTCATCGGGTATCCGGTGATGCTGAAGGCGAGCTGGGGTGGTGGCGGTCGCGGAATGCGCGTGGTGGAGGATGATGCGCAACTTGCCGAGATGGTGCCGGTCGCGCGCCGGGAGGCCAAAGCGGCTTTCGGCAACGATGAGATCTACCTGGAGAAGCTCGTGCGACGCGCACGGCATGTCGAGGTTCAGATTCTCGGTGACAGCCACGGCGGGCTCGTTCATCTTTTCGAACGCGACTGTTCCGTACAGCGCCGCAACCAGAAAGTCGTCGAGCGCGCGCCCGCGGTTTTTCTAACGGACATTCAGCGAACGAAGCTTTGCGAGGCCGCGCTCGCGATCGGACGCGCAACGCGCTATCTCAACGCCGGCACCGTTGAGTTTCTGCAGGACGCGGACACGGAAGACTTCTATTTCATAGAGGTCAACCCACGCATCCAGGTCGAGCACACCGTCACTGAGTGTGCGACGGGCATAGATCTCGTAAAGGCGCAGATTCGAATTGCGAGCGGTGCGCGGATCGGTACGCCGGAGAGCGGCGTGCCGCCGCAGGATCAGATTCGCATCAGCGCCCACGCGCTGCAGTGCAGGATCACTTCTGAGGATCCGGAGAACAATTTCATTCCGGACTACGGACGCGTCACGGCGTATCGCAGCCCTGCGGGGTTCGGCGTGCGCCTGGATGCCGGCACTGCCTACACTGGAGCGATCATAACTCGCTCTTACGATTCGCTGCTCGTGAAGGTGACGGCGTGGTCGCCGACCGCTGAGGAAACCATAGCGCGCATGCACCGGGCGCTATGGGAGTTCCGCATTCGGGGCGTAGTGACCAACCTGCGCTTTCTCGACCAGCTGATCACACACCCGCAGTTTGCGCAGGGTGCCTACACGACGAAGTTCATCGACACCACGCCTGAGCTGTTCCGCTGGCCGCGCAAGCGCGATCGCGCAACCCGAATACTCAAATACATCGGCGAGACGGTCGTCAATGGTAACGCGGAGACGAAGAGCCGGGCCCGGCCGGCGCAATTCAACTTGCCGCGGCTGCCGGCGGTTGCGTTGGACCCGGAACCCATTGCGGGAACGAAGCAGAAGCTCGAGGAGCTTGGGCCGGAGCGCTTTGCCAAATGGATGCTGGCGCTGCAGCGCGTTTTGCTGACTGATACGACGATGCGCGATGCGCATCAGTCGCTGCTGGCGACCCGGGTGCGGACTCTCGACATGGCAGCGGTTGCGCCGCACTACGCTCAATTGCTCCCGCAACTGTTTTCGATGGAATGCTGGGGTGGTGCGACGTTTGACGTCGCCATGCGGTTTCTCAGCGAGGACCCCTGGCAGCGGCTCGCGATGTTTCGCGAGCGGATGCCCAATCTGCTCCTGCAGATGCTGTTTCGATCGGCCAACGCGGTTGGCTATACGAACTATCCGGACAATGTAGTACGGTTTTTCGTCAAGCGGGCTGCGGAGCGCGGCATCGACGTGTTTCGGATTTTCGACTCACTCAACTGGGTCGAGAACATGCGCGTATCGATCGATGCGGTGCTGCAGTCGGGCAAGCTGTGCGAAGCAGCCATCTGCTACACCGGCAATCTCAGCGACCCGCGCGAGAAGAAGTACACGCTGGATTACTACTTGAAGCTGGCGCGTGAGCTGCGGGCCGCCGGCACGCACGTGCTCGGCATCAAGGACATGGGGGGCCAGTGCCGGCCCGAGGCGGCGCGGCTGCTCGTGACGGCCTTGAAGCAGGAGATCGGGCTGCCCATCCATTTCCATACGCATGACACGAGCGGCATCGCCGCGGCCAGCGTGTTGGCCGCCATCGACGCCGGCGCCAACGCGGTGGACTGTGCGATTGACTCGATGAGCGGCCTCACATCACAACCCAACCTGGGCTCGATTGTCGAGGCCTTGCGCTTCGGACCGCGTGATACCGGAATCGATCCGGCTAAGATCCGGTTGCTGTCTTCCTACTGGGAGCAGACGCGCAGGCTGTACGGCGCGTTTGAAAGCGATATCCGCTCGGGCGCCTCCGAGGTATATGTACACGGCATGCCCGGCGGACAGTATACGAATCTGCGCGAGCAGGCCCGCTCCCTGGGGATCGATGACGCGCGCTGGCCGGAAGTGGCCCAGACATACACTGATGTCAACATGATGTTTGGAGACATCATCAAGGTCACCCCGACCTCGAAGGTGGTTGGTGACATGGCGTTGTTGATGATGACGAGCGGCTTGAGCAAGGAGCAGGTGCTCGATCCGGCCTGCGATGTCGCCTTCCCGGAGTCGGTCGTACAACTGTTCCGGGGTGATATCGGGCAGCCCTATGGCGGTTTCCCGCAAGCGTTGCAGCAGAAAATACTGAAGGGGAAGAAGCCCCTGACGGAGCGGCCGGGCGCACATCTGCCGGCCGCCGATCTCGAGGCCGAGCGGGTCAAGATCCAGCAGAAGCTGCCCCGCCCGGTTACAGACGACGACCTCGCGTCATACCTGATGTACCCGCGCGTGTGGATGGACTATGCCGCCGACCGGCTGCTGTACGGCGATGTCAGCATCCTACCGACGCCGGTGTTCTTCTACGGCATGGAGCCGGGCCAGGAGATCAGTGTTGATATTGAGCGCGGCAAGACCTTGATCGTCCGGTATGTCGCTACCAGCGAAGCACATGAGGATGGGACGCGGACCGTATTCTTCGAGTTGAACGGATTGCCGCGGTCCGTGCGCGTTCAGGATCGCAGTCAGGTTGCCAAGAAGGCGCCGCAGCGGAAGGTCGAGCCGGGGAACGTAAAGCACGTGGGCGCGCCAATGCCGGGGACGATTGCCACCATAGCAGTGGCGGTCGGACGCAAGGTTGCTCGCGGTGACGTTCTCGCCACGCTCGAGGCGATGAAGATGGAGACTGCCGTCCGGGCGGAGACTGACGGCGAAGTCGCGGAAGTACTGGCTCGTCCGGGACAGCAGGTGGATGCGAAGGATTTGTTGATGGTGTTGGTGTGAGGGACTGGACAGCGTCTATGTCGCACGCTGCGTGGAGCGTCCAATAGTCTGAAGTAGAGTCATTTCCAACATAACAGTCGCGTTGCGGAGCTTTCTGCCGAGGAGTATCGTTCGGGACCGCTGAATCACGCACTCCACGATATACCCATGATTTTTCAGGCTCTTCGTGGATTTGAGTGGGTAACAATTGGGGCATAACGGTCTTGCGAGCCTGGTTTTGCCGAGCTCTGCAGGGGTTGAGGACGCGGAGAAATTTGGCATGATTGCCGGATGTCTAAGACTCGCAAGCCCCGCCGGTTGGCGGACACATACACGTTTCCCGGCTTCCAACCCCTCGCGTACGTACAGGGAATCTTCGGTGATCCGCAGGCGCGGCTCATTACGCTGGTTCGGCGGACAAAAAAACAGTCTGCGGCACGTGTGGCACGGCACATTGGACCTGGTACGACCGCCGACAACGGCGCGTCCGGGACCTGCCGTGCGGGGATTGTCGAATCTATCTGGACCTGGAGGTGCGGCGGGTTCAGTGCCGCCGTTGTGGTGCCGTGAAGCGGGAGAAACTGGAATTTCTGCTGGAGAACGCGCTGCACACCGAGCGCTTCGCGCGCTATGTGGGTCGGCGCTGCCGCAGTGGCACGATCAAGGACGTGGCCGCGGAGTTGCGTCTGGACTGGCACACGGTCAAGCGTCTCGAGAAGCAATACATGACCGAGCAACTCAAACGCGCTGGCAATCCTCGCCCGAACATCATCGGCATCGACGAGATCTCCGTGCGCAAGGGTCACGACTATCGCATCGTGGTCAGCGACCTTCAGAAGCATCGCCCGATCTGGTTTGGGGGAGTCGACCGCAGCGAGGCGAGCATGGATGAGTTCTACAGATTTCTCGGCAAACCCAAGGCTCGCAAGCTGCGCCTGGCCGTGATGGATATGTGGAAGGCGTTCCGCAACTCCACGAATCGCCACGCGCCGCAGGCCGCTATTCTGTTCGACAAGTTTCACGTCCTGCGGCATCTGAGCGAGGCGCTCGACAGGGTACGCAAGCAGGAATACGCCCGGCTCAGTGGCCGGAATCGGAAGTTCATCAAGGGACAGAAGTACGCACTGCTGTCGCATCCGGAGAATCTCACCGGTGACGCTCGAAGGAACCTCAAGTTGCTGTTGGCGGCCAACAAGCGCCTGAACACCGCGTACATGCTCAAGGAGTCTTTCGCCCAACTGTGGGACTACAGCCGCGAGCCCTGGGCTCGTAAGTTCTTCGAGAACTGGCGTGGACAGCTGAAATGGCAGCGCCTGAAGCCGTACGAGAGGTTCGCTGAACTGATTGACCGGCATTGGGATGGAATTGCCGCCTACTGCCATCCCGACAACAAGGTTGCCCTCGGGTTCGTCGAGGGGCTGAACAACAAGATCCGCGTGATCCAACGCCGCGCCTACGGATTGCATGATGAGGAATACCTCAAGCTGAAGATCCTGACGTGCACGTTGCTCGCGCATTGATCAAAAAGTGACCAAAAGTTACCCACACGATTTCACGAAGACCCATTTTTCAAGGTAGCGCCACGAACGCCTCGGGTTCGGCTTCGACTCCCTTACCCGGTCGGAGGCTCGGTACCTTCGACCCGGTGAATGCACACTCGCAGGCAGGCGAGCCGCCATTGTGCTTCGTCATGGAATTCAATGCCGCCGAGAGGGAGTGGCGCGAAACTCAGGATCGACTACAGCAGACGTTGGAAGACATCGAGAACAGTCTGCGTACGGTCTCGCCAGCAGGGCCGGTAAAAAGGGAACAGCGCCGTGCAAGCCAAGAACCCGACACTCGTACCGATTGAGCACATCACCCGCGCCATCCTCGTCTTGCGCGGGCACAAAGTGCTGCTGGATACCGAGCTCGCCGCCCTCTATGGGGTAAGCACCAAGCGCTTCAACGAGCAGGTTCGCCGGAACCACGAGCGCTTCCCGGCGGATTTCATGTTCCAGCTCACGGCCGAAGAGCTGCCCGCTTTGAGGTCGCAAATTGCGACCTCAAACTCACCAGCGCCGCAAGGTCGCGGCGGACGACGCTATCTTCCGTATGCCTTTACCGAGCACGGCGCCATCATGGCTGCCACCAGCTTCCAGTTGAGTCGCTCCGAGGCCGAGGCGCTCAACCGGTCACAGTCTGTGACCGGTTCCCAGCGACATCGCGATTCGCATTACTTCTGAATCGTATAAACCAGATCCGCCCCGCGCGCCTGCCCCACTTCCGTCTTGATCGTCCAGCGATCACCGAGGCTGTAACGGAGTTTCAGCACGTTGAGCTGCTGCGTGAGCGCGATCCCGTAGCTGACATACAGGCGCGGCGACAGGTAACGGCCCAGCACCAGTGAGGTCTCGTTGGTGAGGTCGGACTCGAGGCTCACGTCTTCGATACCGACATGGGAGCCGAGCTGCTGCGCGAGGATGGCGCCGCCCTGGGCGAGGAGCTCGTTGCCGGCGCCGGCCTGGCGGTTCTGGGCCGACTCCAGGCCGCCGCCGGCGAGGATCAGCGAGACTATTTGGGATTGCGTGAGTGAGGGTTCGGAAAAGAAGCTGATGCGCGGCTGGAGCAGTGTGCCACGCACGTTCACGCCGGCAGTTACGTCGGGGAATACCTTGATTGCGCGGATGTCGATGCCAGGATTACCGACCGGGCCACCGGTGAAGATGAGGCGACCGCGTTGGATATCGAGTTTGCGCGCGTAAGCGGTGTATTTGCCCTGTTCGATATTGAGCTCACCCGTCGCACTCGTGACCTTGTCGTAACCGCTACGCACGGTAATGTTGCCGGCCAGCCTGCCTGTGAGGCCGGTAGTGTCGATATTGACGTGGTCGGCCAGGATCAGGTTGATCGTGCTGACGACTTCGAAGCGCTTCAGCGGATCCGTCTGCTCCTGGCCGACGATCACTTCGTCTGACGATGAACGGATCGCGCCAGTGAGGTCCGCTGGGACGATCTTCGCATAGGGGACCTTGACGGCGCCTGTGACTTCGATCCTACGGCCGTTGATGTTGAATTCAAGATTGGGCGAGGCGTCGATCTGAGCCTCGGGAACGTCGCTGACGCGAAGATTCGTGCCCTCGACGCTGACCTTGCCGTACGGGAGAGAGTTTCGCCATTCGAGACGGCCCTGCGCGGTTGCGATCCCGGAGCCGAGGCGCGTCGAGCCACTGAAATCCACCCCGTTGTCGGTCAACTTGGCGTCGAACGACAGTTGCCGCAACCCGAGATTGACTTGATAGTAGTCGATCTCACCGTCGGAGATCTTCAGATTACCGTCAACGAGCGGCGTGCCCAGAGTGCCGGCAACCTTCATATCCCCATCCAGGTGGCCTGCGGCGCGGTCGATATCGGGGACGTACAAGGTGATGAGGCCCAGCTGGTCCGTATGAGCGTGAATCTCCCCTTGAACAGGCATGGCTTGCCAAGTGTCAGCATTTCGCTGCGCAACGAGCGCGCCTCGGATGGTCCCAACGTCCCCCGACTCCAACCCCACCTGGCCACTGACGGCCAGCCGATTTGCGTTGATGGTGATGAACCCGGAGCCGATTTTCGAATGACTGATGCGCCCGCTCGACAGCTTGTGTGACAACTGTGCGTCCGTTAGATCGATCCGCACGGAACCTTGCGCAGGTTCCTGGCCCACAGCGGAAATCCGCGCCAGAAAGTTGATTTGACCGCTGTATTCCACCGCGCGCGTGAGGCCGGCTGTAAATGTGCCCAGCGGCATCTTGTTGGCGGTAAAAGTGGCATTCCATTGCCTGGGTGTCCACTCACCGTCGGCGCACATGCTGCCTGGCTGACCGACCATGCACATCCACTCCGCGCGGATCGTGTCCGCCGACACGAGCAAACCGACCGGACGCTCCAGCTTCAACCGCAGTGATTCGGTGCCGGCGATGTCCACGGAATGCAGTTGACCGTGCCATGCGCCGTCGGTGAATGGGCCGTTAGCCTGCGCGCTGAGCGACATTCCAAGTGCCACCGCATCGAGCCCGACAGCATAGTTGCCGGGCTTGCCGCTGAGCCTGAAAGTCAGTTTGTCGAGTTGGCGATCTTTGTAGGTGAGATTATGAATTCGCGCGTCGATCCTGGACTCGTATTGGAGGTTCGGGTCGAAGTCGATGTCCGCATCGATCTCGGCGACAGTCATACCTTCGTGCTGGATGCCATTGCCGTGGATGTTCGCGGCGATGGTCGGCTCTCTGAGTGTGCCCCGCACTGTACCGTTACCCTCGAACTGGCCCCGACTCTCCGGTGCCAATAGGCTCAAGTCCTTGGCCGTGACGGCGAAGCGCAGGTCGAATGCGTCGTTTATGTGGCCATCGACGGCGAGATTCGTGCCTCCCAGGCTGAGACGCAATTTATCGAACTGCCACGTCGTGCCATTGCGCATGACTGTGCCGCCGCCGCTGGCGGGCACGCCGCGAAGCCGACCGCCGATGTCGCGTACTTCAACGGAGAAGTCGCCATTGCCGTCAAACCCCAGCCCCCGGGTAGCTATGTTGAAACTGAGCTTACCCGGCAGGTCCGCGCGGACGAGCGCCGGATTGATGTCGGTCAGATGTCCGGCGAACGACCAACTGTCCGTGGGTGCCCAGATCGCTTCACCGCTCAGCGTCGCGTGTCCGCCGTACAGATCGACGTCACCCTTGGTGAAAGTGAACCGATCCTTGGCGAGTGTGCCGTCGATCGTCGTCGGCATGGCCGGCAGATCCCGTGCTTGCGCCATTCCAGTTGCATGAATGGAGTACGGCCACGTCCCTTGCAACGTGAAATCGCCCGATGAGCTGTGAAACGGCGCGACCTTGCCAACCAGGGGCCATCGGAAGGCAGTCCAGGCGCCTCGCAAGTCGAGGCGCGGCCCGTTCCTGACCACTTCGATGTTGCCACCGCCCGTTGCATGGGCGCCCGAAGTGCGATGTGTGATTCCGATGTGCTTGGCCCACAGAACGTGGTTGGAATAGGCGCCTTCGAACTCCGTGTCAAAGAGGCCGACCTTGAGCCCTGAGGAGTCGAGTGGACCGTGGGCCGCGAAACCGTTTGCGTTGCCCTTGAGGGCCAGTTGTCCGGACAGCAGCCCGAGTATCCGGTTGCCGCCCCACGCGGTGACGTCGAAATCGTGCACGATTGCATTGCCCTGCCAATGCCATTGACCCGTGAGATTCAACGCCTGCCCGGTGAAGTCGGATCTGAAGGGCGCGATGGTATGGGCGTCGAGCCCGAGAACGGCCAGGTCACCCTTGGCGGTTGTATTGAACACCCAGGCGGGCTGGTCTGGCGGCGTCCAATTGATCTTGGTCTGCAGATCCAGACGCAGCGGATCGTACGCCAGCATCTGACCGGAACCGTCGATGCGCGCGTTGCCCATCTGCAGACCGACTTCGAAGAAGCGGATCTTGCGATACCGGGCAATGCCGGAGGCATACAGGTTGTTTGTTTCGAGGTGGAATCCATTGAAGACAGCGAGACTCACGCTGCCAATGCGCGCGTGATCCGCGCTGACGATCAGCCAGTGCGGCAGAAAGAAGGGCGTGGATGGAATGGGCGGCCTTTTGCGCCGTTTGATCTCTACGGTCACGGATTCAATGGAGGCGCCCTTGGTGCGAATGGTTTGCAGCAGCAGCGGGATCAGCTCCACCCGGGCCTGTATGTTCTTGAAGGTCAGGTGGACGAGGTGATGGTCGATATCCACCTGTTCGACGCGGATACCGTGCGCCACCGTACCGCGTGGGCCGATCACATCGATTGCGACGCCGGCAACTCTGTGCGGAATCCGGTTGACGATGAACTGAAAGCCGCTCTGTGTGAATGCGAGGTAGTAGACAGCGGCGGTAGGCACGGCCACTGCTATGAGAATCAACGCACCGGCAATGAGCAGCAGCAGGCGGCGCATGGGGCTTCAGAGTTTGGGCGAGAAGTTGATGTGGAGCCGGGGGCTCGCACCCGGCCGGGAGATCGGCTGCGCGATATCGACTCCCAGGGTCAGGACCGGCAACCGGACCCGGAATCCCACGCCGACGGAATACTCCAGCGGGGTGCCGCCGAAGCGGTTGAAGGCGTTGCCATAGTCGAAGAAAGTGGCGATGCCGAAGTTGCGCGGCAGATCGCGAATCACCTCGACCGTGCCCGTAACGACGTCCTTGCCGCCTACTTTGACCGCTCCGATGACGGCCCCCTTGCAACTGCCATCCTGATTGCGACCATTCTTGTCACACACATCCTCGGTGGGCGACAGGGCGTTGTAAGCGAATCCCCGCACGCTGTTGTCGCCGCCCGCGAAGAACCGCTCCACCACCGGTAACTCGCCGAAACGCGATGCGATCGTCGCACCAATCTCATCGCGCAGGAGCAGGTGCCACTTCGGGTGGAAGTTGAAGACACGTACACCAGTCAGATGGGCTTGAATGAATCGCGTGTTGGCGCCGACGGCGCCATCCGAGCCCTTCACCTCGAGGAACAGGCCGTGTTGGAAAATAGGCTCGCCCAGGTATCCCTTGGGAACGGACGCGATATCAATGCCGGGTATGAGCAACCGGTCCGTGCGTGTTTCGGCCGCGGACTCCCCGGTCGTTTTCATCGCTTGTACGAACCACACGTACTGCCAGCTCCCCGAAACCTTGGTTATTGACGGCTGCAGGTATTCATTGCGGGTGGTCACGTCCGCAAGGTCCCGCTGCTCGACGACACCCTGCAGTGTCAGCTTTTCGACTGCTGGATCACCGATCGGGATGATGTAATTGCTCTGGACCTGGTACTTGGTCACCTGGGCGGCCTGGATGATGACATTGAAGCGATGGCCGCGTGTGTTGATCCGGCGGTTTTCCCAGGTCACCGTGCCTCGGGCCCCGGTGTCAGTCGCGTAACCGGCACCCACTGAGTACCAGTTGCGGCGGCTTGGATCCGCCTTGATGTTGACTGGCACGACGTGGGCGTTGCGGTCTGGATCGCCAGGTAGCACCTCGAGGTTGGCGAAATACTGCGCATCATCCAGGGCAAACTGAGTCCGCAGGATTTCCGTGAGGTCGAACGGCTCGTCCTGCCTGTAGCGCAGGTAGCGGCGCACGAGGGCATCATTGACTGCCTTCTGTTCGATGGTCGTGGCTCCGAAGCGGTATCTCTCGCCGGTTTGCATTTCCAGGGAGATGCTCGCCTTGTGGCTCTGGGGATCGACGACGAGCTCGCTGCGTGTCAGCTTCGCGTCAAGGTATCCGTAGGTGGCAGCCGTGCGCTGCAGGTCCCCTTTGAGGTTGTCGTAGGTCGCGTGGCTCAGCCGATCGCCCCGGTGCAGTGGCAGGTTGTCGACTATCCTGGTGAAGAGAGCATCCTTCTCACCAGAACCGTGTACTTGCACGTCGATGAGATCTATGAGCACCGGCGGACCCGGGTCGATGTCAATTGTGACTCGCCAGTCGCCTTTGCCACCGTCGGTCAGTTCGGAGTGAACCTTGGGTTCGTAGTAGCCGAAGGGCCGCAGCGCCGACTGCACTTCACGCTCGACGCGTTCGTGGAGCCGCTCAATGGTATCGGCGCTGAGGTCAGTGGTCTTCTTGTACCGCTCGAAGCTCAGGTAGGCGAGAACGTTGGTCCGCAGCTCATCATCCACACCGTGCAGCTCCACGGTGACGTTGGCGCGAACGGGTTGGTAAGCGATCAGGCACATGAGGACCAATGCGGCTCGGCTGTGCCCCAGAGCCTGCATGAAGGAATTGCGCTGCGCCATCAATAAGGTGCGACGTCACGGAAGTGCTTAGGATTCTAGCTGGGGTCGCCCAGCTCTCGCTCGAAGCTATTACCAAGTGTCAACGCACGTGCTCATCGTACGTTCACAGCCATTCGCCGCTGTGGAGGCTGAATTCGGTTTCGGCGCTCACGCTGCCCGCGGAATCGAAGCGGCGTTCCGTGAGGGAAACTGTACCGGAGGGCTCGAGCAGAACCACCGTGGAACAGCGGGTTCCATAATCCTCGTTGCGGATGAACGGGGATGAGAGCATCTGTTCCCACTCCGGTGACAGGCCTGTTTTGGGCAGTTTCTCGTTGATTCCGGCCTGGGTGGGATCTGCCAGAATGGCGAACAACTCGTCTTTGGAGACCTCACCCCCTTGCTTTAGCAGCGGGTCGAAACGCCTTCGCACGCGTTGGAGTTTTGGCCACGGTGCATCGAGGAACTCATTCGAAAGGCCATAAATCCCGGGCGGCAGGGGTGTTGCGAAGCGATCCGCGCGGTTGGATGCGTACCACACAGATGTGCTGTCCGTTAGTAGCAAGTTGAAGCCCGAGTGCCCGCCGGCGTTTGGCTGGAGCTCTTTGAGGTACGCTGCAGCTCCCGCGGCATTACGTAAATAGTTCGGAATCAGATTTCCCCGCGAGGGCGCACCGGGTGCCGGAGGCTGCAGGTCGCGAAAGTTCGTGACGATCCCAAATCGTCTGGCGCGGTCCATGGCGAGCCATGTTCCACCGGCTCGCAGGTCGCGGCCCGCGATGATGTCATCCGGGGACGGCCATTTGGCCATTGCGGCAGTCGGGCGCTCGTGAAACTCGTCACGGTTGGCGGCGACGACCAGGCGGTAGCGGGGGTGGACCTGCCAGGCGAGGACGAGGAGACACATCAGTCAGGACTGCCGCTCGGACTCGAGCCACGTCGTGATGAGCCGATACGAAATCGAGTGTGACGGGGGTACCAGGGGTAGTCCGTCGGAACGGATCTCGGCGCGCGTGAACCACCGGGCGTCTTCCAACTCCTCGCCCGTACGGATGGGGCTGCCTCGTTCGGCCTGCGCCTGGAACCCAATCATCAGTGAGGAAGGAAAAGGCCAGGGCTGCGATGAGTCATAACGGGGGTTGGTGACGACGACGCCGGTTTCCTCGAGAACTTCACGCAGAACGGCGTCTTCCAGGCTCTCTCCCGGTTCGACGAAACCGGCAATGGTGGAGTACCGCCCCGGAGGCCAATTGGCTTGCCGGCCGAGGAGGGCACGTTCACCGTCAGTCACGAGAACTATGATGGCCGGGTCTATGCGGGGAAAGAATTCGTGTGATTCGGTCTCATTCGTGCAGCGAATCACGTGGCCTGCGCGTTCCGGGAGTGCGGTAAATCCGCAGACGCCGCAGAACCGTTGCCGCTTGCGCCAGATGGTCAGCGCCCGCCCATAGGCAAGGAGGCCCGCCTGCTCTGCCGGCAAAAGAGGGGAAAGAGGCCGCAGCTCTTCGAAGCTCGTGCCCGGCGGCCGATCGAAGGCTTGCTCCGGGCTCAGCTCAGCCAGCACGCATCGAGCGCCCTCGTACCAGCCAAGGAGCACGAGGGAATGCGGATCAGGCTTGCGCAGCGCCGGATGCTCGCGCGTGACAAACGCGATACGCGGCTGGGGCTCCGTATACACCAACTGCGCGGTGTCGCGAGCCACTATATATAGGGTCTGCGGGTCGGACAGCGCGGCAGCTGGCCAATCGATTTCTTCGCGCACGTCGGCGCGGCGATCGATGTAGGGACCTGCAAAGAAATTCGGCCGAATTTGATCCATGAGCGCGGTTCTGGCAGCGGAGCTGCGCCATTGTAGAGCACATGGATGAAAATCAGGTCGCCACCTGCCTTTGATCAACGGCGAGGCTACGCAGGTACGACGTACCGTCGCACCCTGCAGGCGCGTCATCAGTCACGAAGGCTCCAGGACATGCTCATCGTGGCTGAACCGGATTGGCGCAGTACTGGCAGCGCTTGTCACGTAGCGGAAACCTTTCGATCACGAGCAGGCCGCCGCATTCCCGGCAGCCGCCGAGTCTGAGCTGATCGCCACGAGCGAGCGCTACCGCCAGAAATACTGTGTGTTCGAACGAGATCTGCGAAGAGGGGATCGTCGTCTGGTACGTTTCGAACGCGTAACAGAGCTTCTCACCGCGCGCTACGGTTGGCAGTGAGCTTGCGAGCTCGAGGCTCGGCTGTGCGGGCACCACGGTGAGCAGACTCAACAAGCTCGCGAGTTGGGCGGTTTCCCATTGCACTCGCAGGGAGCGCGTGAAGTAAGCCACCTGGTGCGGCGACTTGCCACGATGGCGCGGGACGAAATGAGCACCGCGGCTCATGTAAGACCTGTATAGATTTCGTATACGGTCGTCAGTCAGACCCGTCCAGGTTCGGATCGTCTGTGTACGCGCTTCATGGCGCAGGAATCTGAGTGCCAGATCGAGGCCAAGCCGCTCGCGGTTGTAACGATCATCCGAGATTCGCATGACACGTCCTGTGTGCTACCAGTTACAACTACAGTTTTGGGAAAATATTCCCAAAACACAACTGCTATAAATTTGGTGATTTTCCACCAAATACACAGATGCATTACCGGCGCGGGTGGTTACGATAAGCACAGGAAGGGAGAGCCTTCCGATCGTCGCGATTATTGTTAAGTCACTTGCAACCGCCCGCGCGGCTGCAGCAATCATCCGATCTCCGTTACAAGCCGTGATACCGTCGGGCAGCCTCGCAGCGCGATGCGATCGGTTACAACAAAGGGGGCCCGTCTGTAGTGATTTTCAGGGAGCCGCTGTTGAGAGCGCTTACGGCCTGCAACAGCGCGTGCTCCCGCTGTTCGGGATCGAGCGTAGCGAGCTTCTGCTGGAAGCTGAGACGTTGCCCATTTCCCCAGACGCCCCCGGCCATCAAGGCATCGATCTGCTCCAGCGCCTCGCGGCGCTGCGCCTGCTTTTCCGGCGAGACCGCATTCTGCACCCGCGTCGGGGAGGCGGGACCGCTGCCGACCTTTGCGGTCACGGCAGCGGCCACCTCTTCCCTGATCAGGGCGCGCAGCACCGACGGATCGGTGTCTACGCGCCCTGCCGACAAGCCTGGCTCGCGCAGCGTCGCGGCCGGAGTTTCGACGTGAGCGATGGACGCAGCACAGTCAGTCGGGCCGCTGTGATGATTCCACCAGGCTCCTCCGCCAAATCCCAACATCAACGAGCCGACTGCGATGAGCTTGTTCATTGCGGCAATCCCCGTGGGTCGGATGGCACTTCAGAGGGTGTAGGAGTAGTTACTGATGGCGATGATGGTGCATCTTCCCGAGGTGTCAGCTTCGAAGAGGATGAAGCTGCTGGTATTCACGGAGGCAATCGCCGTACGCGTCGTATCGTCCGCGTTGCTTGTCATGCAGGACAGGTAGTTGTTATGAGCATCTACCGCCGAGCAGAATACGTAGCCGCTGCTGCCCGGATAAGCCACCGACTGGCAACCGATATACTGGCTGGCGTCGGTGGTGTAATAGCGGGCCGAATATACGGATCCGTTTGCGAGGCCGCCAACGTCGCCGGAGTCCTTGTAGACCGCAACAGGAGAAGTTATATGGTTGCCGGCGTAGGCCGCCGCAGTGGCTGCAATTGCCGCCACTGCGGCCGCGAAGATAGGAAGTTTTCTCATGACAGTTACCTCAGTCCGTTAGGGTGGTGTGAAGATTTCGGTCGCGTGCCGCAGGCACAGATGCTTTGCGCTCTACCTGTCCTGCAACGCTGGCGTAAAAGATGCGCCGCGACCTGCCTTGCCATAAGTGCCGAAGGTAACGTCGCCTATTAGCCTCCGTATCCGATATCGATGCGCAAGGTGACACATTGATTGCGGACGCAGGATGACAGACTTTCAGAGGGATCCTTCGAAACGAAACGCCTCGGTAAGGACAGCGACGCACTTGACGCCCTGGACCAAAGGCTCTCTTGTTATAGATTCCCCTTGCGTGGCTATACTCAGCCATGACGACGATATCAACACCTGTCGCGATGAAGCAGGACACTTACATCGGTCCCGACGTCTGGGCTGCGCCAGTCGTGGGGGCAATCGTCTATCCGCTGCTGGTGAACGGATTCGTCCTCAGCGTCGAGGCATACAAAGCCAATGGCGTCGTCGCATCAAAAGTTGTATTGGCTGCGGCCGCCCTGGTTCTCATGGGCTCAGTACTCGCCGTTCCTTTTGTCGCGCTTCGCGCTCTCATTGGAATACGAAATAGCACCGAACCCAACGCGCCGCTGGTTCGCCGCGTTCTGCATTTGGTTTTTGCAACCCCGCCGGTATTAACGGTGAGCGGGTTCGCAGCTTCAGCGTTGGGTGTCTCTGCGACCTGGGCTTGGTACGGCGGTTGGGGACTCCTGGCCATGATCACGTTTCTCGTGCGCAAGGGCTCGAGCAGCATCTCGTCCGTCACTCGACGCGATTCGGCGCGGCTGCGGAAAATTCACGGCACGAGCCAATGACGTGGACACCAACTGGGACTTTGCGGCTGGCGGTCCCCTGGGACTTCTCCACCAGCCGTGGCGCGGCGCCCTGATTGATTACTACGCGCTTTCGGTATTTCTCATAGCAGTGCACGCCGCGCTTGGATTGCGAATAGTGCTCTTGGCCCATCACACCAAGGAGCACACCGCAAAGCGCGTGGTCTACGCGGGTGCGGTTGTTGGTGCTCTGGTTACCGCCCTCATCATGGCCGCTGCGCTGGGGCTGCACCTCGGCTCCTGACTCCGTCTACCGGGGGATCAGCAGAAACCCGCGATCGTCCTCGTGAAAATCTCCCCTTCCGACGATCTCGCCGCGGTCGTTGATGGCAGTGGCGGACTCCAGTGTCCAACCCGAATCGCTGGGAATGAGCAAGTTCAAGTCCTGAAATCCGCCCGTTGCGCTCCACACGAACGCGCGGTCATGGTCGGAATCAGGGCCATAGCTTCCGGCCACAAAATCGCAATTATTCATGGCCCGCACACTGTTATGGAACTTCGAGGACAGCTCGAGGCGCTGCATACGGCCCGCCTGATCCAGATAACCGTCGCTGCCCACCTGAAGGAGAATGTGCCCGGCGTCATTGATCGCGACTGCCGAGCTATAACCCTCTGCCGGCCCCACCATCCGTTGGCCGTGCGACGGATTCCAGGCAAACGCGTGATACCGGCCTTGCACGTCATAGGCGTCCCCTATGAGTTCTCCAGCCTTATTGGCCGCCTTGATAGTTCCACCGCAACAAAGTCCGATCGAGTGCGGCCCACTGTTGTTCCAATAGACGGCGTCGCTTCTCGTTTTGCCGTCCGGTACCCACTCCCCGACGATGAGACCCGAGGGGCTGACACCATGCGCGAAGGTTTGATTACCGGGCAGCGCCGTAGCGGAGCTGTTTGAATAGACGAAAGCACCGCGTACGCGGGTTTGGGCATCGAATGCATCAACCACGATACCGCCCGACCTCGTGATCGCCACCGGCTCCGTATAGTGGAATCCATCCGGGACGGCCAACTCCCGCATGCCGGATTCTCGGTGCCAGACAACGGCCCGATGCGCGTCAGTGATACCCGCCACGACCCCGGTATGAGAGATAACCGCCGGAAGGAACGGCAACTCCACCACCGTGTACCGAGAGCTGCGACAGGCGCGAGCCGGCTCCTTGGCCCGAACCTCAGACACCGGAAGCAACGTACAAGCAGCCAACACCAAGCTGGCAGCGGCCGTCCGAAGGACGGCCGCTGCAGTCAGATCAATTGGCGGCATAGGTCCAAGTGAGGATGCTCTGGGTGGAGACCGTGCCTCCAGTACCGGCAGTAAAGCCGACGAAGGCCGTATTCCCGCCCACCGTGCCGGGAATATCGATGGCTCGAGAGCCTGTAAACATGGCGCCGGTCACCGTGTCGGTCAGTGTCAACGTCAGAGTCGCGCCATCGTAGGTGAGGTGCGCATGCATCACATCACCACTGTGCAGATCGACCCCCGACGGAGTCAGATCCAGTGCTGGGACCGTCGGCGCGGCTCCGTTTGTATAGAAGCCGGTGGAATTAACTCCCTCACCCGCGTTGCTGAAGGTATCGAACTTCACTGCGACGCTCCTCGTAATGCTCTGGTACGCGAGTGCTCCACCAATGCCGCCGTCGGCGTTCAGGCCCATGTTCTGCATCGTGAAAGTAAATCCATCGGAGGCATTGGGACTGGCCGGCGTGATCTGGAACGAGAAGTCCGTCGTGAAGCTCAGAACGCTCACCGGGGTCCCGTACCAGGCCGCCCGATTCTCAAAGTTGCCGCCATCGGTCAACTGCAGTGCACCACCAGTAACCGTCGGACCACCCAGGAAGGTGAAGCCTGTTCCGCTGGCAAAGCCGTTCGCGTAACTCACCAGCACTGTTCCGCCGCCGCTACTCGCCGTGTTGATCGTGTAGGCAGCCGAGACAATAGTGCTCGGTGCATCGCTGGGGGCGACGGCAATCGCCCTCAGCGTCTCGTTGGCGCTCACAATGATCGGCCCGGAGTAGACACTCGAAGACGTCGTAGGTGCCGACCCGTCGGTCGTGAAGTAAATCGTCGCACCCGGGGACGAATCGGAGATTGTCACCGACTGAGCACCCGTGTACGTCCCCGCGGCAGGTGAGAAGGCCGGCTGAGCCGTAGTGGGTGGCGACGGAGCCGGCGTGTAGGTCCAGTTGAGAATGTTCTGAGTAGAGACCGTGCCACCGGTGCCTGCTGTGAAACCGACGAACGCAGTATTCCCACCCACTGTGTTCGGAATATTGATGGCCTGGGACGCATTAAACGAGGCGCCGGTCACCGTGTCGGTCAGTGTCAACGTCAGAGTCGCACCGTCGTAGGTCAGGTGCGCATGCATGATGTCACCGCTGTGCAGATTAACCCCTGACGGCGTCAGGTCCAGCGACGGGACGGTCGGAGCAGCTCCGTTGGTGTAGAAGCCGGTCGAATTGACTCCCTCCCCATCGTTGTTGAACGTGTCAAACTTCACCGCAACGCTCGGCGTAATACCCTGATATCCCAAAGCCCCGCCAATACCGCCGTTGGCGTTCAGACCCTTGTTCTGGATCGTGAAGGTGAATCCATCGGACGCATTGGGAGTGGCCGGCGTGATTTGGAACGAGAAGTCAGTCGTAAAGCTTTGAACGTTGACGGGGGTTGTGTACCACACCACCCGATTTTCAAAACTGCCACCATCCGTCAACTGCAGCGCGCCGCCGGCGACCGTCGCGCCGTTCAGGAATGTGAAGCCCGTGGCATCAGGGAATCCATTCGGATCGTTCACTGCCGGCGGATTCGTCCCGCCGCCACCGCTCGTATTGATGGTGTAGGCGGCCGAGGCAACGGCGCTGGGATTGGCGCCCGAAGCGACGGCAATCGCCTGTAGCGTCTCGCTCGCACTTACACTGATGGGCCCTGTGTACACCGTCGAGGCCGTCGTCGGCGTCGAGCCATTGGTCGTGAAGTAAATTGTCGCACCGGAAGTCGCATCCGCGATCGTCACCGACTTCGTCCCGGTGTACGTCCCTGCCGGCGGCGAGAACGTCGGCGCCGCAGTAGTTGGAGTGCCGCCGCCAGACGAGGTGATGTTGTAAGACGCAGAACCCACGTCGCTGTTGTCCAGTCCGTTGGCGATAGCGATGGCCTGGAGAGTCTCGCTGGCGCTCACCGTGATCGGCCCCGTGTACTGGGTGGATGCGGTTGTTGGCGTGGTACCGTTAGTGGTAAAGAAGAATGTGGCGTTCGGGGTGGCGTCCGAAATCGTTACAGTCTGTGAACCTGAGTAGGTCCCCGCTCCCGGAGAGAACGTCGGCGTGGTTGCCTTGGTAGTCAACAGCCCGTAAGCCACCAGTGAGCCCACATTGGGGCTGTTTTCGGAATTCCCGATATACACCTTGCCATTGGCAATGGTCGGAGCCGCGAACTTAGTTGACCCGCCGTTGGCGTCACGGTTACCCGCCTGCCCGCTGCTCCACAGGATCCTGGTCAGGTCAGTGGCATCGTAGGCGAACAGCTCGCCGGTATTGTGCATGATCCAGAAAATGCCATTACTCGAGCTGTTGGCCGAGATCGAGGCCGCGTCTCTGAGACTGAACGTGGCCGCTGTCTGTGACACCGGCGTGGCGGACATCAACCCGTTGGCGTCCAGGGAGTACGCCACAACGGGTTTACCGTTGGAAATCCAGAAAATACGGCCGTTCCAGACGTTGGGGGTGCTGAATACGAGGCCGCCGGCTCCCAGCAGTTCCTGCGGAATCTGCGTATCGCTGTTGGTGCAGGGTGTGCTGAGGAGAATGCAGTTCTTGCCGAGGTTATTGCGATCCAGCAGCCGCAAGTTTCCCGCCTTGCCTGCCTGAGCCAGCAATTGAGCGCCATTGGATGCGGTCGGCAACAGCAGGACGCCGCCCGATCCCAGGTCCTGATCACCTATGGTGTTGGTACCGGACTGATTGAAGGGATTGAAGTAATCGAGCACCGGCAATGTGCCATTCACAGGCAGCCCGAGCTTGACGACGCTGTTACCGAAATCGGTGGCACCGTTCTCGTAACCATTGCCCGTGACCACGTAGAAATTGCCATCCGCATCGACGGCGGGAGCAGCGCCGGCCATCCAGATGCCGCCCAAAGTGAGCGTACCGTTGGGATCGCCGTTCGGGGTGGCGTTCCAGGCAGCCTCCTGGGCGAGAGTCTGCGCGTTGTAGGACATCACCCAACCGTGGTAAGGCGTGTGATCGCAGTGAGAGGCCCATGCGATCAACACGTGCCCTTTGTCCAGGGCCAGGGCCGGGCGCTGCAGCTCCGTGGTCGGATTGAACGTTACATGCGTGCCGTCACCGTCGTTCGCCGAACCTGGCACCGTCGCCTGAATTTCCACCGGGCTGCCGAAGTTCTCGGCGAGCGTCACCGTGTTCAGGGCGTGCAGGTGCTGAACGATGCTGCCGTTGACTTTCGATTTCGCGACGACGTACAGGGTATTGCTTGCAGGGTCGATGACCGGAGTTCCGGTGATGCCCACTTCCGGAGTGATATCACCGCACGCGGGGACCAGGTCGGAGTTTGCGTTGACGGTGGCTCCCCCGGAAGGTATCAAGCTCACCTGCGCGTAGATCGTGCCGTTATCGGCGTCCAGCGCGTAGACGCTGTCGTGCTCCGTGGCGACATACACCACATTGTGCGTGCCGCCGCCAATCTCAACGCCACTCAGAACGAGCGGCTGCGCATAAACCTGACCGTCTACCTGTATCTGAAACAACTTGCCGAACTGACTCACATTGACGTTCGTGGCCGTAAGGATCGTTTCCAGATTGTTAACACCGGTGCGCGCCAGATCGTTGTGCCACGTGGTCACATTGACCTGTGCCCGGCTCGAAATCGACGCCAGGGCCAAAATGGCGGCGGCTATGGTTTTGGGCCATGGGTTCTGAATTGCCATGCTTGCTGCTCTTGCCTCCCTCGATACGGCCGGCACTTATACCCTACGGAAAGCAGGAACATTGTTAAGAGTTGATGGCTGCAGAAAGGGGTGTACGCCGCATCACTCTTTCGGGTAGGTCATGGTCGATGCCGGTGCAACATGACATGTTTTGGTGAGGCCAGCGCCCCGCCGATTGACTTCGGAAGTTGCTGAGCACGCGGCTCGCGCGGGGCGACTCCAAAAGCTGACATGTCCGCTGCTGGAGACACCCCCCCCGCCAACCTACGTCCGACCTGTCGGTCGGCGGTGGAAGACGATGTTACTTGCGCTCGGAAATGGTAGAGCCGGTACGAGCTTTGAGGATCAGTGTGAGGTTCATTGGCTGGGGATCGCTGCCTGAGGATCGCTGCCTGAGGACCCACTGCCCGAGGACCACTGGCTGAGGGATCGCTGCCTGAGGATCACCGTCTGAGGGTCGGTGGCTGAGGATCGGTGGCTGACATCCCGTTCGCAGACCGGCCAGCAGCTCGCCGGGCGCCCCGAGGAATGAGCGCACCGCTGCCTCAGCGTCAGCATTTCAGGTTCGTAGTCCAACCACGGTTTTGGGAAAAGATTCCCAAAACACAACCACCACAAATTTGGCTATTTTCCACCAAATACATGGATGCTTTGCCGGCGCAGGTGGGTACGATATGCACGGGAAGGGAGGCATGACATGTGGAAACACAACGATACGGAAAAGAGTTCACACGGTGGCCCCAACAGCTGGGAAAAGCCGTGGCCTTGTGCCGAGACGCTCAAGACGCTCGCGGATTTGAACGAGCAGTGTTTGGAGCTGCTTACCGAACAAGCACTACTGCGTATATCAACAGCCCCACCGATGTTCCGGGAACTGGCCAACCTGTGGGGCCAACTTGACGCGCCCTCGCGGCGCCGGGCGGCCGCGTGTCCATACCTGCTCATCGATGCGGGGTTTGCGGATCCGTATCGGTGGCGGTGGGCCGGTGGAGATCGCGTAGGTGATCGGGAACCTGCTGCTTCCGGCTCGTTCTTTACAGCACCCGGCGCTGCGAACGTAGCGCAGCAAGTGTTCACCAACGCCTGGTACTTCGTGCGTAGTCAGCCCATCGGCGCCCCGCTCTATCTTGGCATGCCGGTTCATTGCGCAACCTTGTTGCGGGCCTGTACGGTGCGACAGGTGACGGAGCTCGCGAATCGGTATGCGAGTTGGCTGAGGCCCCGTTGGGCCGGGCGCGTGAAGATCTGGCGGGAGTTGTTGGAATCCGCCATTTCAGGCGATGGGCTGGAGACGGCGCGCTTGCACGGGGTGCAGCTGCTGGCGACGGAATTGAAGGCCTTGGAGCAGGTCAGCGCGAAGGAGCCGCGCGGTGACGTTCGCAGCACCAGATCACCCCAATGACTGACACGGGGAAATTTTGCGAGCGTCAAGGAATGCGGGGACCGCACGTTGCGCAATTTGGCATCGCGTATCGTGCTCGCCGAGATCGCAGCGAGCTCCCCGCCAATCGCGGACATTCAATAGCCCAATGACAGTCGCCGGGGAAAGGATTCCCACGTCGGTCGCCAGCAACGGTTGCTTGCGCGGTGTAGCGCGAGAGCTCTCGTGCCCCATGAGAGCCCAACGTGAGCTCGCGCGCCCTACCCGAGCCCTTCGGCTCAGCCGCAACGCCTTGTCAGCCGCGCTTCGGCGCCGGACATTTACTCACTGACGTTCAATATCCCAATCACGATCCCACTGATCTGCGAGATCCGCCCCCGCCACCACACGCCTTCGTTGCTCGGCACAGGCGTCCCGTCTGTACTGTAGAAACGCGCATTTTGCAGGTGAACGAACTGAGGGACCGGCCGCTCTGCCTGGCCGGCGTCAGCGGGGTAGGCCGACGACGCAAGCGGCCGTTCACAGCGCGCCGAAGACTTTCTTGATCAGCGAGCTGGCCTGCCCCATGGGGTTCGCACGGATGGCGCGCTCTTCTTCGGCGATGGCGCCGAACAGGCCGTCGAGCGCCTTGGCGGTGACGTAGTCGTTGAGGTTGGCATCCTGGGAACTGATCAAACCAACCTGTGCGGCTTTTCCGGCGTACTGGTCGTACAGGCCGCGCAGCTTGAGTTTGGCGGTTGCGCGGGCGACGATAGGTTTGAACCGGGTGACGAGCTCGGCGCTGGTGGCCTGGCGGAAGTATTGCGTCGCTGAGGTTTCACCACCCGTCAGGATGCCCTTGGCGTCCGCAACGGTCATGCGCTGCGCCGCTTGTTTGAAAACCGGCTTGGCATCCGCCACGGCCATCTCCGCGGCGTGGTTCATGGCGACCTTGAGCTCATCGGCATCGCCCGACATGCCAATCATTCGCAGCGCGCGATCGGCCTTTTCGAGTGCCGATGGCAGAGGGATGGTGTATTTCGGGTTTGCGAGGAATCCGTTCGGCGCGCCAAGCATCCCGATCGCCTTGTCGACTCCTTGAGAGATTGCGGCGCGCAGCCCGGCGGAGGCGTCCTTCGATGACACCGTGTCGATAGAGGCAGCCGCGCCGATGAGCGGAGTCGACAGAAGCAAAACGTAGCAAGCCGCGAAGCTGCAACGGCGGATGGTTGAGGCGAATGGCATGGTCGATCTCCCGGTGCGTCCATCGTCGCGGCTTGAGGCGCGTAAGTATCCTTTAGATCGCGATGCAGCAGTCCAGTGATTGGGCGCTGCCAAACCCTCCCGAAAGCCTTGGAACCACTTGACCTCGCCTGCATGAATATGCAGAATACGCACCCCTTTATGCGCCTATTTATGCGTCGGTGCTGAACGATACTCAACAACACGAACGTCGTAGCGCCATCGTGCGCATCCTGCGGGAGGGCTTTGTCCGCAAGCAGGAGGATCTCGTGCGCCTGTTGAAGGACGAGGGTCACGAGGTCACGCAGTCGTCCGTGAGCCGGGATCTTCGCGACCTGGGCGTGTCGAAAGCAAGCGGGCGCTATGTTTTGCCGCCCGAGGAAGTCACGCGGGCGAACGGTGATTTCGGGATGCTCGCGCAATTCGTGCGCGGGCTGAAGCGAGCCGGTCCCTCGCTCACGGTATTGAAGACCACTGTAGGTGCCGCTCAGAGCGTCGCCGTTGCCATCGACAAGGCCGAGTGGCCGGAGGTGGCAGGCACGATTTCGGGTGACGACACCATATTCATCGCCACAGCCAATTCACGTGCGCAGGACGAGCTTCTCGGCCGCCTGCAATCGATCTTCCGAGTCGTCTAAACAAATCATGCCTCACACTGCCGCTAACGCGGGCTCCAAGCCCATTGTCCTCGCCTACTCCGGTGGGCTCGATACCTCCTTCCTGGTGCCGTGGGTCGCGGAGAATACCGGCCGTCCGGTTATCACCGTCACCGTCGACACCGGCGGCATCGATGCAACTACCGCGCGTACGCTGGCTGAAAGAGCCCGTGCTCTGGGCGCGATCGAGCATCATCAAATTGACGCGCGCGCGGATTACTTTGAGCAAGTGCTGCGCTTCCTGATCATGGGCAACGTGAAACGCGGTCAGCTCTATCCGCTGTGCGTGGGCGCGGAACGCGTCATGCAGGCGCAGACGATCGCGCGCATGGCGCGCGAGCTTGGCACTAACATGATTGCGCATGGCTGCACCGCTGCAGGCAACGATCAGGTGCGGTTTGAAGTCGCCCTTCGGACTCTGGCGCCGGAACTCGAAGTGCTGGCACCGGTGCGTGACAAAGCCTTCAAACGGCAGGATGAGCTCGAGTATCTGCAGAAGCGCAACCTGCCGGTGCCACCTTTTGGTGCTGCGTACTCGATCAATCGCGGTTTGTGGGGTGTCACGATCGGCGGCAAAGAGACTCTCACATCGGTTGGCAGCATTCCTGACAGCGCCTGGGTACTCACTCGCGATGCGTTCACGAATCCCCGGGAGCCGGAGCGCCACGTGATCTCGTTCGAGCGGGGCCGGCCCGTGGCGCTCGATGGTAAGGCGATGTCACCGGTGCAGGTCATCGAGTCTCTCGAATCTGTGGCCGCGCCGTTTGGCGTGGGGCGCGGCATCCACTTGGGCGACACCATCATTGGTACCAAGGGCCGGGTGGCTTTTGAGGCGCCGGCAGCGGAGACGTTGCTCACGGCGCATCGCGAGCTCGAGAAGCTCGTGCTGACCGGGCGCCAACAGCGCATCAAGGAGTTGGTCGCACAGCCTTATGGCGACTTGGTACACGAAGGCCAGCTTCTCGACCCGGTGTGCCGTGACATCGAAGCGCTGCTTCAGTCCTCGCAGGAGCGTGTGACCGGTGATGTACACGTGCTGTTCAGGCCGGGCAATCTGTTCATCGAAGGTGTCGAGTCGCCCTACTCACTGATGGCGGCTTCGAAAGGCGTGTACGGTGAAGCGGTCGGTGAATGGACTGCGACGGATGCGTTGGGTTTTTCCAAAATTGTCTCGTTGACAGGCGTGTTCGCACGGCGTGCCGGCGAGCGGGCGAAGGACGCTTGAACATGGTTAGCGGTATGCGAAGTATTGTTGTGGACAAGGTCGCCTCGGTAACGCAGGCGTGCGGGCTTGCGCACGAAGTGCGCGTGTCCGCCGACATTCCTGCGGAGGAGGGCGTCGTCGTCGCAGTCGAAGTTCTGACCAACAAGTCCACTTACAACACGCTCGAGCTCACCAGCGGCCGCATGGCCAAGGTCGGCAAGGGTGATATCGTTGTTGGAGCGCTCGGGCACCGCAAGGCACTGTTCGGATATTCCGGTCACATTCCGCCGTCAGTCCAACCCGGCGACATCATCCAGATGCTCAACATCGGGGGCGTCCTGGGCATATGCGACTCGGTGAATCCCGACAAGGGCAAGCCATTCGATTGCCGCGTGATCGGCGGAGTCCTGCATTTCCCCTACCTCGGCGAGCGGATTGGCGTGCCCGCCCGCGTTGGTCACAAGCGGCTCGACATGGATGCGAAACTCGATACTCGCGGGGTGCCGGTAGTCGCGCTTGCAGGCACTTGTATGGAAGCCGGGAAGACGGCGGCCGCGTGCGCGATCATCAGCCGCATGCGGCACCGCGGGCTGGTCATCGATGCATTCAAGGCCACGGGTGTCTCGCTCCGGCGCGATATCCTGGCGATGGAAGACGTAGGCGCCCGAAACTCGATGATCTTCACTGATCTGGGTATCGTGACCACGACGAGAGCGAACGGGCCGGCGCTGACGCGGACCATGTTGACGGCACTCGCCGCTGGCAAGCCAGACGCGATCGTCTTCGAGCTCGGCGATGGCATTCTGGGCACGTACGGCGTTGATGCCATCCTCGAATGCCCGGATATCCGGGCCGCGCTGACCGGTGTCATTCTGTCTGCAAACGATCCCGTAGCCGCCTGGGGTGGTGTGAAGCTGTTGCGTGAGCGCTTTGGAATCGAGCCTTGCGTAGTCACAGGGCCTTCGACCGACAACCAGGTTGGTGTCGAGATCATCACCAACCAGCTCGGCGTACCCGCCTTCAACGCCATGACTAACGGGGCGTCGCTGGGCGACCGCGTGATCGAGGCCATCGGGGTGAAGGCACCACAGTGAGCGCGAAGATACCCACAGTGGTCCTGGGTGGAACCGGCTACGTCGCTGGCGAATTGCTGCGGCTGATTGCCGGTCACCCGCAGTTCGAGCTGGCGGCGGTCATGTCTGACAGCCAGCCGGGCGAGAGCGTCTCGAAAGCATTTCCTCACCTCGCCAGCGCATACAGCGATGTATTGTTCAAGTCGCAGGCAGACGTGGAAAAACTGTTGGTGGAAACACCGCAGTCAGCCGTCTTCTCGGCCGCCCCGCACGGAGTATCGGCCGCGCTCATCGACTCATTGCTCAACGCGGCATCGCGGGCCGGCACGCGTCCGCGGGTCGTGGATATCTCCGCTGACTTTCGCTACTCCTCGGCTGAAGCCTATGAGGCCGTGTACAAGCACGCGCATGGAGCCCCCAAGCGAATTGCCGAGTTCACCTGTGCGGTGCCCGAGCACCTGAAGAAGCTGGAAACGACACATGTAGCCCATCCCGGCTGCTTTGCTACCGCTACATTGCTTGCGAGCGTCCCACTTCTTGCCCTGGGCCTGACCGCACCAACACTGTTCGTCGCCGGTGTCACCGGGAGCACGGGCGCCGGACGCAAGCCGATTGAGGGCACCCATCACCCGCTCCGGCATAGCGACCTGTACTCGTACAATGCGCTGACGCACCGTCACGCGCCTGAGATCGCAGCCTGCGCGCGCGCCGCTTCCGGTGTGGAGGCTGACTTTGCCTTCGTGCCGCACTCCGGCCCGTTTGCACGCGGCATTCATGTCACCGTACAGGCGCCCCTCAGGACAGCGGTGGATACGCCCAAGGTTCTGGCGGCGCTGCGCGAATTTTATGCAAACTGTCCGTTTATATGTGTGAGCGACCGAGCTCCTCGTGTGAAGGAAGTTGCCACGAGCAACTACGCGCATTTGTCCGCTGTGGCGAACGGTCGGACCGTCGCTGTCATGTGCGTTGTCGACAATCTCAACAAAGGTGCGGCGGGCGGCGCCGTGCAATGGATGAACCGGATGTTCGGTCTGGCCGAGACCTCGGGTCTCACGGCTCCTGCGCCCGGATGGACCTGAAGCGAGAACCATGAACCTATCGACCACAGCAACTCGGCCGGCCGCGGCCAGCCATGATTTCCTTGCGCCCGTGTTTGCGCAGTATCCCATTGAGGTGGTGTCAGCCCAGGGAGTCTGGCTCACGAACAGCCGCGGCGAGCGTGTCCTCGACCTCTACGGCGGGCATGCGGTAGCCGCACTCGGCTACGGGCATCCCGGATTCACGCGTGCGCTGACGAACCAGGCGCAGTCATGCAACTTCCAGTCAAATGCAGTTGCGATGCAGGTACGCACGCGCGCGGCGGAACGGCTGGTGCGTTTCTCCAAATTGCCCTTCACGAGCGTTTTCTTTGTGAATAGCGGTGCGGAAGCCAACGAGAATGCGCTCAAGCTCGCATTCCGGATGACTGCACGTCCGCAGGTGGCTGCAGTGGTGGGCAGCTTCCATGGCCGTACGGCCGCAGCGGGCGCCGTGACCTGGGGAGCCCAGCAGAAATGGTACGGCTATCCGCGTACGCCGTTCGAGGTCAGTTTCATTCCGCGCGGCAATATCGACGCCATTCCCGGATTCGTTACGAACAAGACCGCGGCGGTCATTGTCGAGCCGGTGCAGGGGCTCGCGGGCGCAGTCGATCTGAGCAAGGAGTTTCTCGAAGCGCTGCGTCGGCGCTGCGATGAAGTTGGCACTGTGCTGATCTTCGACGAAGTGCAATGCGGAATGGGGCGTGTCGGCCATCCTTTCGCGGCAAACATGTACGGCGTTACGCCCGACGTGATTACGACCGCCAAAGCGCTGGGCAACGGTTTCCCCTGCGCCGCGCTGCTCGCCACGCAGAAGGTCACCGCAGCACTGCAGCTGGATATGCTGGGCACGACTTTCGGCGGCGGCCCGATGGCCTGCGCAGTCATGGAGGCCGTCATCGATGCCATTGAGTCCGAGAATCTTCTCGAGCGTGTGCGCCGGGTCGGCAGCTACATTCGGCAGACCTGCATCGTGGGTCCTGTGACCGGGCACCAGGGCGCGGGCTTTCTGACCGGATTGCGAACGACGCGGCCGGCAAAGGAGATCCAGGCCGAGCTGTTGGAATGCGGAATCCTGGCGGGTACGGCCACGGACCCCCACATTCTGCGGTTGTTGCCGCCGTTCATCCTGCAGGAGGAGCAGATCGACATGCTGCGCGATACGCTGGCGGACCTGCCTGCATGAAGCGGTTCCTGGATCTTGCCGATCTCGAGCGCGACGCGGTCAGCGCTCTGTTGCAGCTTGCGCGGCGGCTCGAGACGAGCCCGGAGCCGCGCGCGCTCGCGGGAAAGATCCTGGGGCTCGTGTTCTTCAATCCGTCCTTGCGTACGTTGGCATCGTTCCAGGCCGGCATGGCGCGGCTCGGCGGTAACTCGTTCGTGATCACTCCGGGCCAGGGAACGTGGCAGTTGGAGACCCGGTTGGGGGTTGTCATGGACGGCGCAGCCGCCGAGCATGTGCGCGAGGGCATCCCGGTCCTGGCGTCTTATTGCGACGCGCTCGGCATCCGGGCGTTTGCCGACTGCAAGGACCTGGCCAGCGATCTGGCCGAGACCAATTTCAAGGCCATGGCGGGACTGGTCGACAAGCCGCTCATCAACCTCGAGTCGGCGATCAACCATCCCTGCCAGGCGCTTGCTGACTGGAAGACCATGGACGATCTTGGCGTGCCGCGGAACGGTCGCTTTGTGTTGTCGTGGGCGTATCATCCGCGCGCACTGCCACTTGCGGTGCCAGCTGCGGCTGTCCATATGGCGGCGATGCGCGGAATGGATGTGGTCGTGCTGAGGCCGGAGGGCTTCGCTCTGCCTCCCGAGATCATGAACAAGGCCCGCTTCGCTGCAGCCCATTCGGGTGGGTCGGTGCGCGAAACAGCGGATCGCAATGATGCGCTCGCAGGCGCGAGCATTGTCTACGCGAAGGAATGGGGCTCGACGAGTTTCTATGGCGACGCACAGGGCGACGCCAAGTTGCGCGGCGGGCTGACAGACTGGTGTGTCAGGAACGACTGGTTTACCCGGACGGCGCCGGATTGCCGGCTCATGCATTGTTTACCGGTACGACGCAACACCGCCATCGCCGACGAAGTGCTGGACGGCCCGCGCAGCGTCGTGCAGCGCGAAGCTTTCAACCGCCTGGTCGTGCAGATGGCGGTGCTTTATCAAATGCTTAAAGGAGTGTAAGAAAATCACATGATCATGCATCGAGGCGAACAGACTCTCGCCATCCGGGCGCTGAAGAGCGCCGCTCCCTATATCCGCATGTACAAGGGCAAGACCTTCATCGTGAAGGCCGGTGGAGGTGTGTTCGGCGATACCGACGCCACGCGGGTTCTGATCGAGCAGATCGCGATCCTGCACTACTTCGGCGTGCGGGTCGTGATGGTGCATGGGGGCGGCCCACAGACTACGGAGATTTCCGAGGCACTGGGGATACCCACCCGCATGATCGAAGGCCGGCGGGTGACCGACCAGAAGGCGATCGATGTCGCCGCGATGGTGCTCAACGGGTTGATCAATACGCGCATCCTGGGGATGTGCCGGGATCTCAACATCGACGCCGTTGGAATCAGCGGGATCGATGCCGGGCTGGTGCGGGCCCATCGGCGCCCACCTGTTCAGGTTGGGACGGGCGAGTTGGTCGACTTCGGCTTCGTTGGTGACATCGACGGCATCGACACGACGGTTCTTCGCAAGTTGCTGGACAATGGCCTGATGCCCGTGGTCAGCCCGCTGTCCGCTGACGAAACGGGTGTTCTGCTCAATATCAACGCGGACACGGTTGCTGCGGCGATTGGCGGCGCGCTCGGAGCCGAGAAGCTGATCCTGTGCACCGGTGCGCCCGGAATCCTGGAGCGGGTGGAAGATCCGACCTCGCTGATTTCATACACGGACTTGCGCGGACTGCAGCGGCTGCGCGAGGAAGGCCGGATCGTCGAGGGCATGTTGCCCAAGGCGAAAGCTATCGAGAATGCCATTCAGGGTGGGGTGCGACGCGTCCACGTAGTGTCATACAAGTCTCCGGAAGGAATCCTTGGAGAGGTGTTTACCAATGAGGGCACGGGGACATTGATTGTCGCGGATGTGAACGCGCTGACGCCGGCTGAGCAGCAGACTGCCCTGGGCAATGGCTGAGCGCCGTCATGAGCCGCTTGTGGGATAAGGGCGCTCCTCTCGACAGCCGCGTGTTGCAGTACACCGCCGGCGAGGACTATGCCCTCGACGAGCGGCTCGTACGCTATGACGTGGCAGCGTCGATTGCGCATGTTGAAATGCTGCATGCGCAGAAGCTGTTGTCCGCAGACGACCTGCAGGTAATCAGGTTTGGCCTGAGCGCGTTGGGCGAAGAGCATGCGCGCGGCGAGTGGCACATTTCGCTCGAGGATGAGGATGGGCAGACGGCGCTGGAGAAGCGCCTGACCGAGCGAATTGGGTCAGCTGGCGGCCGGGTACATCTGGGGCGTTCGCGAAACGATCAGGTGCTGACTGCGATTCGGCTGTACCTGCGCGATGCCGTCGAAGAGTTAGGCACGGGCACTGCGCACGTTATTGACGCGCTGGATCGGCTCGCCGCGCGCGAGGCCAATACTGTGCTGCCCGGCTATACCCACATGCAGCAGGCAATGCCGAGCTCTGTCGCCCTGTGGGCTGGCGGATTCGCGGCTGAGATTCGCGACGATGCAGAAGGGTTGCGGCTGGTGCAGCGCCGGGTCGGGAAGAGCCCGCTCGGATCGGCCGCTGGATACGGCACGCCCGGCCTGCCGCTGGATCGTGGCGCGACGCGCGCCAAGCTCGGGTTCGATGTCGCGCAGGAACCCGTGACTGCTGTGCAGCTCTCGCGGGGCAAGGCCGAGGCGCAACTGCTATTTGAGATCGCGCTGCTGGTGCAGGACCTCGGCCGATTTGCCGCCGACGTGCTGCTTTTCTACACCCAGGAGTTCGGCTTTCTGGAGTTGCCGGATGCCTTCACGACCGGCTCGTCGATCATGCCGCAGAAGCGCAACCCGGATGTGTTCGAGTTGATTCGGGGCCGCTCGGCGACTGCGCTGGGGTGCCTGACGGAGGCCTTGGGGATTTTTTCCAAGCTGCCGTCCGGCTATCAGCGCGACCTGCAATTACTGAAGTTCCCTTTGTTTCGCAGCATCGACCTGGCGCTGCAGACACTGGATATCCTGCCGCCGGCCATTGACGCAATGAAGTTCCGGCCCGACCGGATCAAGTTGGATCCGGCGATCCACGCTGCCGAAGAGGCAAACCGGCTGGTGGTCCAGGAAGGGATTCCGTTTCGCGAGGCTTATCGGCGGGTGGGAGCGAAGCTGAAAGGCAGATAAGGGGCCTGTGGAGCTGACTCCGGTGCTGCTTCCGCCGGCACCGATCGTGAACGACTACGCTGCGTCCGGTTGCGCTTCGGGCGTTGCTTTCGCGAACGCGGGTAGCGACTCGAGGTGCGCGCAGATGTCGCGCAGTGTTGGGTACGGCGTGAGGTCGCATTTGAACCTGCGGGCGTTATACATCTGCGGGACGATGTAGATATCCGCGATTGTTACGGCTGAGCCGAACATGTACCGGCCGTCGCCGGTGGCGCGCCGAGCTTCCTGCTCCAGGCCGCTGAATCCAACTGCAATCCAGTGTCGATACCAGGCATTGACGGTCTCTTCGTCGTGGCCGAGTGGTGAGCGCAGATAGTTCAGGACGCGCAGGTTGTTGAGTGGATGCATGTCGCATGCGACCGCAAGCGCCATGGCTCGCACGCGGGCGCGGTCCACTGGTGAGCGCGGTAGCAGCGGAGGCTCTGGGTGTACTTCGTCGAGGTACTCGATGATGGCCAGGGATTGCGCGACCGTGGTGTCTCCGACAACGAGGGCAGGCACCAAGCCTTGTGGGTTGACCGCAAGGTACTCGGGCTTGTGCTGACCACTTGCGGGTGTGCGCAGGTCCACGTATACGGCCTCGCACTCGATGCCTTTAAGGTTGAAGGCGATGCGTGTGCGGTAGGCGGCGGAGCTTCGGAAATAGGTATACAGCTTCATTTGGCGGCGTTCCCTGCGATGATGGTATTGCGGAGCGTCTGCAGACCTTCGACGCCGCATTCAATGCGGTCTCCCGGTTTGAGCGGACCGACGCCGGCGGGTGTGCCGGTATAGATCAGGTCGCCGGCTTTCAGCTCGAACAAGGTGGACAGCTCGGCGATGATTTCGGACACGCCCCAGATCATTTCGCTGACGTCGGACTGCTGGCGGGTCTCGCCGTTGACAGACAGCCAGATACGTCCGCGTTCGATATGACCCAGTGATACGGGACGTATAGCCGCGACGGGTGCTGATGCGTCGAAGGCTTTACCAGTATCCCATGGCGAACCCTTCTTCTTAGATGCCGTCTGTAGATCGCGGCGAGTCAGATCATTTCCCACCGCATATCCAAATATGTGTCCATGCGCCTGCCCTGCGGTGATGTTCCGCCCCGCACTGCCGATTGCGACCACCAGCTCTACTTCGTAGTGGAGATTTTCGGTTCTTGGCGGGTAGGGGATGGCGGCTCCGCTCGCGACTATTGCGTCAGCCGGCTTGGTGAAGAAGACGGGCGGCTCTTTGGCGTCGGAGCCCATTTCGCGCACGTGTTCAGCATAGTTGCGTCCGACGCAATAGATACGATGCACTGGGAAACGCTGCTCCGTTCCAGCGATTTCGACGCTTGGAATCGGGGGCGGCAGGAAGATGAATTCGGTCGTAGAGGCTGTCATCGCACTGCTCCGGGCCGGCGCGGACTCAAGGGTAGCGGTAGACTACCTCCCATGAGCATTTGGCGCACCCAGACTTCGGTCGAGCAACTTCAACTGCATTCGCGCAATACGCTAGTCGACACCATTGGCATTCGTGTGACGGAAGTCGGCCCCGACTATGTCCGCGCGACCATGCCAGTGAGTCCCAAGACGCACCAGCCGATGGGTGTTCTGCATGGCGGCGCCTCGGTGGCCTTGGCTGAGACCGTTGGAAGCTTGGCTGCGAACTTATGCGTGGATCAAACCCTGTACGTGTGTCTGGGGCAGGAGATCAACGCGAACCATCTTCGTCCGGTGTCCTCCGGCATCGTGACCGCTACGGCGCGCCCCCATCACATTGGAAAGCGGACTCATGTCTGGGGAATTGAGATCAGGGACGAGCAAGACAAGCTTGTGTGTGTTTCGCGGCTGACAATGGCCGTGGTAGATCGCCCGCCTGGTATATCGCCCGAAAAGCGCGGCATAAAAGACGTACCATAGTGGTGTCATGGCAGATAACGTGAACCCCAGCGGGACGGTTTCCGGGCAGCCGGTTGACGCTTCGCTCATTTCGTACGCCCACATCATCTACGCGTTGCATTCGCTGTCGGTGCTGATTGGGTTGACGTCGGCGGTGACGATTGTCGGTAGCTTTGTTTTCGGCTTGCCGTCGATTATCGCCGTGATCATGAACTATGCGCGGCAGTCGGATGTGCGCGGGACATTTCTCGAGTCGCATTTCCACTGGCAGATCCGGACATTTTGGTTTGCGTTGCTCTGGGTCCTCGTGATTGTGGCGGTGTCGTTGCCGTTGATGCTGATCGTGGTGGGGTTTTTCACGTTGTGGAGCGGCTTTGTGTTGCTGGGTATCTGGGTGATGTACCGCATCGTTCGCGGGTGGTTGGCGCTGCGCGACCAACGGCCGGTGAATCCGTGAAGGGCCCGGTGACTAAGGGCCTCGTGTTGCTGTGCGGGGCAGCTCTCCCGCTCATGATGACAGCGGCATGTGGACAGAAGGGCCCGCTGTACCTGCCGCCGCGCAACGGACAGGTTGTCACTCGGCCTGCCGGATCAAACACGACTCCGAATACACCGCCAAGGACAGATCAGCCGTCGTCAACGCCGCAGACTACAGCACCGCAGACATCATCACCAAACGACGGGATCCGGGCCGGCAAGCAAGAAGAACAACAACGATCCTTCGCAACCGCCGAAGTAGGCGGCCTGTAGCCGGCCGTACCGGCGAACCCGTACAACACACGCTCTCTATGGCTTCGTAGCCGGTTTGTCCTGGCTGCCGGGAACTGCCGCTTCTGCAGCCTTGAAGCCGGTTCGAGAGTGGGTTCCGTCGCAGAAGGGCTTGGTCGTAGAACCACCGCACCGGCACAGCGCAAACGGGCGCTTCGGAATCGGATAGGGGGCACCGTTCCAATCCACTAACGACACATCATCGCCTTGGACGAGGTAGGGGCCGTTCTGTAGAACCTTGATCGTTGCCATTTGAGTCGCTCCGGGAGCACCGGGCGCGCGCGGCGCGCGCCCTGACACGACACCCTAACACATGGGAGCCCAACTTCGGTTACGCGCGGAACAGACCCTTGATGGGCCTGGCGTCGGCGCTGTTGGGGAATACGGAATTCTCCAGCGCGCTGGAGGACACGAGCAGGTGCTCGGACAGTACGCCCTTGAGTACAGACCGCAAGTCTGTCGTTGGTTTGAGGTCACGCCCCTGATATAGCGAACGGGACGAGAGGCCGGGCCAGTCGGCGAGCACTCGGCCACCTTGCACGGCCCCGCCCAGCAGAAATGCTGCAGTAGCGGTGCCGTGGTCAGTTCCACGCGTCCCATTGGTCGACGCGGTACGTCCAAACTCTGTGGCGAGAAGGACGGCGGTATCGGCCCACGTTGGACCGAGTTCTTCCTTAAGTGCTCTCAAACCCGCATCCAGTGCAGCGAGGCGACCCGCGAGTTGGCCCTCAGCGCTGCCTTCGTTGGCATGCGTGTCCCAGCCTGTAGTGTCGAACACGCCCACCTGGGGACCGTCGTCGCGGCGGAGGAAGCCAGCCGCGGCGCGGACGACCTCGGTGTAGCGCATGGGTTTCGCTACAACTTGAATCGGCATACCGGCCGAATCCGCGATTGCATCTGCCGCGAGCGCGTCGGCCAACCGAGCAGACAGCAGTGGATCGCCCGCGTACAGGTCAGTGATGCGCTCCAACGTGTCTTCGTCGAGCGCCGCGAGCTTTGATGGTGACCAGGACGTCACCGATGCGGGGCCGCGCATGACCAGCGGGATGTTCTGCCCCAGAGCGACACCCAACTCCTTCGACTGGCCGTGACCTGACTGTAGCGAGGCGAGCGCGCGATTGAGCCAACCTGTTTGCACGGCATGGGCTTTTGACGAACCGTTTTCCAACACGTCCTGACCGTCGAAATGCGAGCGCTCCCGATAAGGGCTGGCGATTGCGTGGAATACAACGAGCTCGCGCGCGCTATACGAGTCGTGGAGGAATGTCAGACTGGGGTGCAGGCCGAAGAAGCCATTGACAGGCAGAGCACCGCCAGGCGAGCCGGGGGCCTTTAGCGCGAGCTCGCGTCGCAACCCCGCGTAATCAGAGTCGCCGTAGGGTGGCACTGCAGCGAGACCGTCAAGCGCTCCACGCATGACGATGAAGACGAATCGTGATTTGGCGTTGCCCGTGCGCGCAAACGCCAGTCGCGAAGTCAGAAAAGCGCCACCTAGCGCCAACGCGCCAGCGTGCAGGAATTCACGGCGCTTCAGCGTGCGCATAGGCTGCTCCAACCGGAATATCCATTCATCGCCGCATGAACTCCGGCGAAGACAACAAGAGGGTGATTGCCTGCGAGCTACTCGCAGCACGTGCGATCGCAGTTTGGGTCGCCGGTGTCAGATTGTTCCCCAGAAGCTGCGGCGCCAATGCAACGGCGTCACACCGTGACCCAACCCGCTGGCCTACTGCATCCGCCCACTCGATGCGTTTGATCAGCGCGGACGCCCCATCCCAATCTGCATTGCGATCGGGCCAGCCTGCAGGCGATCCGGGGCTGTACATCCGCTGCCCCATTACTTCGAACGGGGCCAGGGGCGAGCGACCAGCGTCAACGGGCAACTCGAGCCCGCGGAAGGTCGACACGATGTAATCGTTGGGCGTCTTATACTTTGAGAGAGGTTGCGCCCACGATTCGGGCGTCTCGATGAGAGCGCGGTAGACCGTAGGAAGGTGACCGTCGCTTGACAAGAATGCGCTCGCGATGCGCTCCACCGCCCGAGGTGGCGGATCGTCAGCGATGAAATGACGAGCCAGCTTGGTGGCTATAAAGTGAGCCGTCGCGGTGTTGGTCGCGAGATCGCGCAGTACAGCGACCCCCTGGGTGTAACCCGTATCCGCGTATCGCTTCCCTAACACCACCTTCGCCCCGGGCTCATGGAGCTCGGGACGAAACAGGAACTCTCCAGGCTCTCCACGTGGAAGTCGCCCGACGTCCCCGCCGAGAGACCACCCAGTGATGACCTCCGCGAAAGTTGTCACATCAGCTTGCGTATAGCCGCCGTGCACGCCGAGCGTATGCAGCTCAAGAGTCTCCCGCGCAAGGTTCTCATTGATACCGCGGCGGCGGCCGTTCTGGCGTCGTTCGAGCAAACGAACAGCCTTGGAGTGCGGCCCAACAGATACGTGATTGTCGAGGTACAGCAGCATGGCCGGATGCCGCTCGACAGCAAGCAGCATGTCTGAGAAACGCCCTAGTACGTTCGGCCGAATTGCTTCGCGCTCCAGGCTGCCCGCCAGTCCCAGTACGACGTTCTTGTCGATCGACACTGCGAAGTGATTCGTCCAGAAATACGTCAGCCTTTCGACGAAAGGCCGATCAGTAGTAACGGCCTGACGGAATCTCGCGCTGGCCTCGGCTATGTAGACGGGCCGATAGATCTGCCCGACCTTCGTGAGTGCGGCGATGGCGTTCGCTTGATTGGGCGCATCCGTCGTATCCGCAGACTGCGAGGTTCGCTCAGCAGCCGCGGCCCGCTTAGCGGCGCGGAGCTCGCGCCGCGCCGCTAGTGCGCGCGCCAGGGTCTCGGCGGAACTGCGAAGCTCGGTGTCCGTCACCAACGGCGGAGCACCGGTGAGCTGCGCTCGCAACCAGTCCCGCGGCTGGGAGCCGATTTGAGCCAATTCACCGGGCCGGGCACCCAGGCCGAATCGATTCGCTGCAACTGCGGGAGAAATCCGCTCCAGCACGTGAAGATCCTCGGTTGAGGGCTGTTCCCATAGCGCGGCAGACCTCCGCGCGTTGACCTCACCGGCCGGCTTTGCAGACGGTGGGGGAGCCCCGAAATGGAGCACGGGTTCGCTATACTTGCTCTCCCCCCGCGTTGGCCTACCCCATGAGCACTTCTCCCGACCTGGTTCTTGTCGACGGCTCGTCTTATGTCTATCGAGCCTTCCATGCCCTGCCGCAGCTCTCCAACTCGCGTGGTGAGCCGACGGGTGCTGTCCATGGCGTTCTGAATATGCTGCTGAAGTTCGTGAAGGACTATCAGCCGCAGTGCATCGCGGTGGTATTCGACGCATCGGGGAAGACATTTCGGGATGACTTGTTCGCCGAGTACAAGGCGCACCGACCGCCCATGCCCAACGATCTGCGGTCGCAGATTGAGCCATTGCTGTCGATCATTCGCGCGCAAGGTCTGCCCATCCTGCGGATCGAGGGCGTCGAGGCGGACGATGTCATCGGAACTTTGGCCTGCCGCGCGGCCAAGGCCGGCAAGTCTGTGCTCATCTCGACGGGCGACAAGGATATGGCCCAGCTCGTTGACGGGTCGATCACACTCGTCAACACCATGACCAACTCAGTGCTGGACCGCGCCGGCGTCAAGGCCAAGTTCGATGTCTTTCCCGAACAGATCATCGACTATCTCGCGCTGGTGGGCGACAGCTCCGACAATATTCCGGGTATCGAGAAGGTCGGGCCGAAGACCGCGGCCAAGTGGCTCAACCAGTACCAGACCCTGGACAATCTCATCGCAAACGCTGCATCCATCTCCGGCAAGGTCGGGGAGAACCTGCGAGCGGGCCTGACAACCCTGGAGTTGTCCAGGAAGCTCGCGACCATCCACGTGGACCTGGACCTGCCGCTCGCGCACGACCAACTCACACGGGCGCCACTCGACACCGCGAAGTTGCGCGAGCTCTACACACGTTACGAGCTGCGCATGCTGTTGAAACAGCTGGAGGGCGGAGCTGCGGGTGATACGCCCATGGACTCTTCACAATCGACCGTACGGAGCGTTGAGTCGGGCGTCGGGACTGTTGGGTCGGCTGACGGCGCAACGGGCAGCCCGCTCCAGGTGACCCCGGGGCGCCTGGCGCCAGGGGCGCCCTCGCCCCTCGCGGGGGTCGAGCGCCAATACGAAACCATCGTGCGCTGGGAGGACCTGCAACGGTGGCTGGATCTGCTGCGTGCCGCAGACCTGTTCGCATTCGACGCCGAAACGACGAACCTCGATTATATGAAGGCGGAAATCGTCGGCCTGTCATTCGCGCTCGAACGGGGGAAAGCGGCCTATGTGCCCCTTCGTCACAACTAT
>Ga0307511_10000203_pt1 | contig 59958 bp, 47 predicted proteins | sample 13_EM_MG_FD_200266 | JGI IMG/M metagenome (GOLD analysis project Ga0307511, IMG submission 200266) | Populus trichocarpa ectomycorrhiza microbial communities from riparian zone in the Pacific Northwest, United States - 13_EM | ecosystem: Host-associated > Plants > Roots > Unclassified | place... | reverse complement strand
TGTAGCCACCGGTGATCGAGTCACCAGCGGTGAAGGTGCCCGATCCGGTCGGGACGTCGCCCTTCCACTCCGCGCTTCCCCTTGCCGGCATGACTGTCTCCTCACAGCTTCGGATTTCCCTTACGTCAACATGGACGCGATGCGAGACGGCGCCCGGCGACGATGGTCGCGAGCCTCTTCCGCATCTCCTTCCTGGCAACAGCTGGAGCCCCGGCTCTCAACGATTCGCCTTCGTCTCCTGTCCCCTCGAAGCCGGTGAATGAACCAACCCGGCGCCTGCCACCTTAGTTGACGATCGTGCTGTCGGCCCGGGTGGAAGCTGCACGGCGGCCGCGCTATCGACGGCGTGACCGCCCACATCGCCCAACGCCTGCCCGCGCTGACCGCCGCGATCTGGCACAACCGGGCCACCGGCCAGCCCGTCACCCGATCCCTGATCGCCTACGACCACTGATCAGTTAGGACCTACTCGTCTAGTGCACCTGCCGGTCTCCCACCGGCCAGTACTGCTTGCGCAGCTCGCGCTTGAGGATCTTGCCCGCGGCGGAGATGGGGAGGGCGTCGACGAATTCGGTGGTGCGGGGGGCCTTGTAGCCGGCGATGAGGGTCTTGGTGTGCTCGCGTAGCTGCTCGGCGGTGACGTGTTGGTCGGGTTGGAGGACGACGACGGCGTGGACGCGTTCGCCCCATTGCGGATCGGGGACGCCGATGACGGCGCAGGCGGCGACGGCGGGGTGGGTGGCCAGGGCGTTCTCCACCTCGGCGGAGTAGACGTTCTCGCCGCCGGTGACGATCATGTCCTTGATCCGGTCGACGACGAACACGTAGCCGTCGTCGTCCATGTAGCCGCCGTCGCCAGTGTGCATCCAGCCGTCGCGGATCGCGGCGGCGGTGGCGTCGGGCTGCTCCCAGTACCCGAGCATGACATGGCCGCCGCGGGCGACGATTTCGCCGACGGTGCCGCGCGGCAGCTCGCTGTGGTCGTCGCCGGCGGGGTCGACGACGCGGACCTCGGCGTGCGGGGCGGCCTGCCCGGCCGCGCGTAGCCGTTCGCCGCGGCGGTGGTCGTCGGGGCTGAGCACGGTGGTGACCGGGGAGAGTTCGGTCATGCCGTAGGCCTGGGTGAACGAAGCGTTGGGGAGAGCCTTCATCGCGCGTTCGAGCACGGACTGGGTGATGGGCGATGCGCCGTAGGCGATGGCGCGCAGGCTGCTCAAGTCGTGCTCGGTGATCTCGGGGTGGTCGACCAGGAGCTGGATCATCACCGGCACCAGAGCCACGTCGGTGATGTCGTGCTCGGCGATGGCGGTCATGGTGGCGACGGGGTCGAACGCCGGGGCGATCACGTGGGTGCCGCCGACGGCAGTGGTGCCGTTCCACATGGCGAGAGAGGCGAGGTGGAACATCGGCGCGACGTGCAGGCAGCGTGTGCCAGGCCCGAACACATACCCGGTGGAGAACACGCTGAACGCGGAGATCATGAGGTTGGCGTGCGAGAGCATCACGCCCTTGGGATGGCCGGTGGTGCCGCCGGTGTAGAACAGGCCGGCGAGTTGGTCGCCGCCGCGACGGGCGTCCTCGATCGGGTCGTGGCCGGCGACGAGGTCCTCATAGGACAGTGCGCCCCGGGGCGTGGGGCCGTCGCCGGTGTGGATCACGGTTGCCAGGTCGGGTGCGGCGGCGCGCAGCGCGGGAAGCATCGGCGCGAAGGTGTCGTCGACGAGCAGCACGCGGGTGTCGGAGTCGCGTAGTGAGTGGGCGATTTCGGCGGGGCTCCAACGAATGTTGATCGGGTTGAGGACGGCGTCGGCCCACGGCACGGCGAGCAGGTACTCGTGGTAGCGGTCGGAGTTCGGCGACAGCATCGCGACGCGGTCGCCCGATTCCACGCCGTGTGCGCGTAGCGCCGCGGCGAGCCGGGCCACGCGGTCGGCGACCTCGGCGAAGGTGCGGCGCCGGTCCCGGTAGATCGTCGCTTCGGCGTCGGGGTGCTGTTGGACGGCGCGGTGCAAGCCCTGCGTCAGGTACATGAAGTCTCCTCATGTGCGTCCGCCGGCCGCTGTCAGTAGTCGGCGGCCGTCGCGCCGCGCTGGTAGGCGGTGGGTTGGTCGTTGGCGGTGACGGCGTTCCTGGTCTCGGCCAGGTTTCTTGTCGATGGCGGCCTGCCATGCCTCAGGGTCGCGGGCCTCGGCCACGACCGCGTCCGCGAGTGGGTCGCCGGTGGTCAGCGCCCACTGCGTGAGGTTGGTCCGGCCCTCGCCGAACTGGGCGAAGATGGTGTCGCGATTGGCTCGGCCGGTGGGTCATGGGGCTAGCTCGGGGGGCATCGTGTTACTCCTCCCTCGGCAGGGATCGAGTCAGTTCGGCGATGCGGTCGACGATGCCGAACGCGGCGAACAGCCGTGTCACGTCGTCGCGCAGCTGTGGGGTCGGCCGCTCGGTTCCGCGGGCCAGTTCGTGCAGCAGCAGCCCGGTTATCGACCTGGCGACGGTCGGCGCCGCCTCCGGTGGAGTGGTCACCGGCGCGAAGGTCGCGGCCATGCCGGCGTAGAAGCGGTCGCAGATCTCGCGCAGCCGCTCGTTGTGCGCGGCGCCGGACACCAGTTGGGGAATCGCGTCGGACGGTACGTCGACGTCGTACGGCGCGCGGGCGGCGAACTCCATGGCCGCGTCGATCAGGTCCATCTGCCCGGCCAGGACCAGGGCGGCCATCGCCTCGAACTGCTCGCCCGTGCGCCGCGCGCTCTCTTCGAACGCGGCCACGACCAGGTCGTCCGCGGTGCGGAAGTGATAGGTCGTCGAGGCCAGCGAGGTGCCGGCGGCCGCGGCGACCTTGCGCTGGGTCACCGCGGTCGCGCCCTCGCGCACGATGATCTCCAACGCGGCCTCGACCAGGCGCGCGCGGGTCCGCTCGCTGCGGGCCCGGCGACCGTCCATGAATCTGTACTGTAGTACTGATTGTTGGGCGAGGGGAGTGCGGCGCGTGGGGGTTCATCCGAGAGTGCCGGGCCAGCAGGTGGTGGGGCCGGTCGTCAGGTCTCTGAAGGCCGGGATCGGTCAGCGGGCGACGTCGGCGGAGAACTGATCGGCTACGCCCAGCACGGCGGCGGCGATCAGGTCGAACGAGTCGAGCAGTGTGTGGTCACCGGTGCGCTCCTGCTCGACCTCGTGGCTGATAAACACGCCGTCGACGACCGCCAGGGTGAAGGCGGCCAACTGCTGGACCTGCGCCTCGGCGAGAGCGGGGAACACTTCCCGGTAGAAGACCGCCGTGCGCTCGCGGGCTGTGTCCCGGACCTTGAGGAACAGCCGTCGGGCCGTCGGCTCCTCCGGGCGCTTCTCCAGCATCAGCATGAGGCCGAGGCGCAGGAATTCCGGCGCGTCCAGCAGTGCCTGGGCGATGGCCCGGAGGCCGGTCGCGACCGTCTCGGCCTGTGACAGGGCGCCGCTGCGGGGGAGAGCGCTCTCCGCCTGGGCGAGCCAGCGATCGAAGCTGCGCTCGATCACGGCCGCGATCAGCTCGTCCTTGTCGGCGAAGTACCAGTAGATCGAGCTCGCGGGCAGCCCGGCGCGCTCCCGGACGCGCGCGATGCTCGTGCCCTCGTATCCGCGTTCGCCGGCGATCTCGGCCGCGGCGTCGAGGATCCTGCTCCGCGACGCCTCCCCGTCGGCTCGGCGCTTCCTGCTCGTCATCGCCACATCTTCGCACTCCCTCCTTGACCGGTCGCCGCGCTCGATCTACTGTATCGAACGTTCCAATTGTATCGTTCGATACAGGGAGGTTTCCGTGATGGTGTCGTCCACGTCTCAGCACCCGACCGCACCGCTGCCCACGGTCCGACGGACGGAGTCGACCGTCCGGGCCGGAGCGCGGGACATCTTCGTGACCGAGCTGGTCGCCGACGGCGGGCCCACCCGCGACCTGCCGATGGTGTTGCTGCACGGCGGCGGCCCGGGTGCGTCCGGGATGTCGAACTACGCGCGCAACGTCGACGCGTTCGCTCTCGACGGGTACCGGGTCTTGGTGCCGGACATGCCCGGTTACGGCTGATCGTCCAAGGAGCTCGACCGGTCGGACCCCTTCGGCGATCTCGCGGTGTTCCTGCGCAGCCTGTTCGACGAGCTCGGCATCGACCGCGCGCACCTGCTCGGCAACTCCTTGGGCGGCGCGGCCGCGCTCCGGATGGCGCTGGACCGGCCGGACCGTGTGGCCTCCCAGGTGCTGATGGGGCCCGCGGGCGTCGGAATGACCCGTGGCCTGCCCACCCGGGGGACGACGAAGCTGCTCGGCTACTACGGGGGCGAGGGCCCGACCCGGGAGAAGCTGCGCGAGTTCATCACCGAGTACCTGGTGTTCGACGCGTCGGGTGTCAGCGAGGAGATGCTGGAGGAGCGCTACCAGTCGAGTGTCGCCCCCGAGGTGTTGGCATCCCCGCCGCTGCGCCGACCGTCCGGGCCGGCCACGCTGGCGACCGCGCGGCGGATGGACTTCACCCGCGACCGGCGGATCGCCGCGTGCACGGTGCCGACGCTGGTCGTCTGGGGCGTCGACGACAAAGTCAACAAGCCGTCCGGGGGTCCGTGGCTGGCCCGGCGCCTGCCGCACTGCGACCTGCACATGTACTCCCGGACCGGGCACTGGGCGCAGTTCGAGCAGCCCGACCGGTTCAACCGGCTGGTCCGCGCCTGGCTGGAGGGTGTGCTGTGAGCACCTCACCGGCCGGTCCGCGCCCGGCGCGCCGCGACATCTTCGGCTCGGCGCGGCTGGGCTACGTGGTCGTCGACTCGAACCGCATGAGCGCATGGAACCGCTTCGGCGCCGACGCGATCGGCCTGCACGTCGACGCGCTGGACCGCGATCATCTCCGCTTCCGCCTCGACGATCGGGAGTGCCGGTTCCTCATCCGGCGCGGAGCAGCCGAGGACGTCGTCGGCGCCGGTTGGGAGGTCGACGACCACGAGACGTTCGAGGAGATCCTCGGCCGGGTGCACGCGGCCGGGCTGCCCGTCATGGAGGGCACCCCGGACGAAGCCGCCCTGCGCGGAGTGGAGCGGCTGTGGCGCTTCCCCGGTCCCAAGGGCATCGCGACGGAGATCTTCACCCGCCCGGTGACCACCGCGGCGCCGCTGCGCATGCAGAACTCCGCGTTCGTCACCGGCCGCCACGGCATGGGCCACATGGCGATCTTCAGCACCAAGCCCGAGCAGCTGCACAACTACTGGAACAACCTGCTGGACCTGCGGCTCACCGACCACATCACCGAGCGGATCGGTCCGGCCAAGGTAAAACTGCGGTTCCTGCGCGCGGGCGAGCGCCACCACTCGATCGCCCTGGGGCACATCGCCCGCATGCCGATCGACCCCTTCCGTACCTCCGTGCAGCACGTCAACATCCAGGTCGCCGACCTGGGGGACATGCTCGCCGCCTACCACCGGGTGCGCGATCTCGGGTTCGTCATGGCGTGGACGGTCGGCCAGCACACCAACGACCGCGAGCTGTCGTTCTACTGCGTCACACCGTCGGGCTTCGAGCTGGAGGTCGGCTGGAACCCGGTCGTGATCACCCCGGAACGGGAAGAGACCTGGGAACCGGCCAACTACCCGGCCGTCTCCCTCTGGGGACACACCCCGACCGGCGAGAACGTCGCCGAGCTGATGAGCCGCTTCGGGGCGGTTGTGCGGTCACTGCGCTCGACGGAGGACACCGTTCCCGCGCTGTCGGCGGCGCCGCGCCGCTGACCGGCGGACCCACATCCGACGACTCCTTCAGCCATTTCACCGTGCCGCTGCGGAAGCGCGTGTTCGCGGCGCCGCCGGCCCGGGTGGAAGCCGGGGCCGACGGCGCGATCGCTCAGTGGCTGCGGAAGTCCGCGGTTGAGGTGAGCAGCATGCTGGACAGGGTGATCCGGTGGTTTCCGGGCCGCAGGTGGGTCGGGTCGATGGTGTAGGTCACCGAGCCGTTGTCGTCGGCGGTCACCGTGGCGATCTGCTTGCCGTCCACGGCCAACTGCACCGGGTGCTCGGGCAGGTAGCCGGCGGCCTGCACCTGCCGGCCGGTCACCTTGATGTTGTGCTGCAACCGGTCCAGCGCCTGCCGCGCCTGGGCCTGCATGGACGTGAAGGGGTTCTGCAGGTGGCTGGCGGCCAGCAGCGCGGGGAGGAAGCGGCTGGCGTCGATGGTGCCCCAGCCGCTGGCCACGTCGAAGCCGGGGGCGGCGCTGAAGCCGGGCACGTTCACGGTGCCGTTCTGGAACGAGTTGTTCCCGCTGACGACGTCGGCGATGCCGGCCTTCGCGCCGAGCGGGCCGAGCTCGTACAGGAGCTTGTTGACCGGCCCGACCGCGCCGTGGTTGAGCTGCGCGCCCAGCGCGAGCACGCCGGCGAACAGCGGGGCGGCCTCGGACGTGCCGTCGCTGGCGTCCATGGTGATGTCCGGCACCGACCGCATCTTGCTGTCGGTCACGGACTTCACACCGTCCTGATAGGACGGACGCGAGTACACATCGGACAGGCCGGCGCCCTCGGAGAACTTGCCGGCGTGCCAGATGGGATCGGGGCCCTTGCGGGCGCCGGTGGCGTCGAAGTTGGGCACGGTGCCGCCGATCGCCGTCACCCACGGCGAGTCGTCCCACGCGGCTGTCGACGGCACCGTCGTGGTGTTGCCGCACTGCGAGCTGGCCACGGCCAGGTTCTGCACCACGCCGCAGTCGCCGGTCGCGACCATCACCGGGACGCCCGCGGCGGCCGCGGTCAGCAGGCCGGGGTCCTGTGCGGTGATCTCCCTGGGGCCGTGGCTGTACGTGCTCTCGCCGGTGCCGTCGCTGATCGACATCGCGTCGGCCAGGTGGTGGCTGGCGATGTAGGCCACCGCCTGCATCATCTCCGGCGGCGCGACCTGGCTGGCCGCGTCGTCGGTGATCTCGCTGTCGGCCGGCGTCGCCGAGATGAGGATCTTGGCGTACGGGGCCATCAGGTGCACGGCCAGCACGTCCAGCCGCAGCTCGCCGGCCCAGGCGTCGCACGAGCCGTAGCTGCCCAGCGCCACCATGCCCGGCGGGCAGACCGCCGGCAGATGCCCGTCACCCGACGGGTAGATCGTCTGGATCTGCGGGTCCGGCAGGCCCAGCTTCTGGTCGAAGTTGTGCGCCACCGACGCGATCTGCGGGTCGTCCCACCCCTCGATCACCGCGACCGTGGTGCCGGTGCCGTCGATGCCGTGCTTCCACAGCTCGCCGATGTTGTAGTCGAAGACGTCCTGCGGCCCCAGCGCGGACCGGGACAGCGTCGCGTAGTTCTTGGTCATGGTGTCCAGCGCGGCCGTGAGCACCTTGATGTGCTCAGGGTCGCCGCCGTGCCAACTCGGGGTCGCCGCCTGCGCCGGTCCAGCGACGGCCAGCGTCGTGGACGCGGCCACTGCGGCCGCGATCGCGGCCAGTCGCATTCTTTTTCTCAGCACGGGCTGACTCAACCACCAGGCCCGGGAAGGCCGCATCAGACCAACGTCGTGAATTGCCAGGACAATGTGGAAAATATGCCCAATTTGGTGATTGCGGGCGGTTGGACGCGACGGTCGATCTGCTCAAGGCTGGATCTGGCCACGCTGGGCATGAAAGTCGCTCAGCCCAGACGCTGATGCAGGTTCTGCATCCGGGAGTCGAGGTGGGCGGCCAGCGTGGCCACGTCGGCCAGCTCGGTGGCGAAGTCGCCCGGCACCTGGCTCTCGTACTTGTAGGACAGCTTGTGCTCCAGGGTGGCCCAGAAGTCCATCGCGATGGAGCGCAGCTGCACCTCGACCTTGACCCGCTCGACCCGGTTGGACAGGAACACCGGGATGCGCACGATCAGGTGCAGGCTGCGGTAACCGTTGCCCTTGGGCTCGGCGATGTAGTCCTTGCGGCGCAGCAGTTCCACGTCGTCCTGGCCGGTGAGCATCTCGGCCACGGTGTAGACGTCGGAGACGAACGGGCACACCACCCGCACCCCGGCCATGTCGTCGAGCCCCTCGGCGATCGAGGGCAGGTCGGTGGCCAGCCCGCGGCGGCGCGCCTTGGCCTCGATGGCCTCGGGTCGCTTGACCCGGCTGCTGATGTGCTCGATCGGGTCATGCCGGTGCGCGAGGTCGAACTCCTCGCTGAGAATCCGGAGCTTGGTCATCAGCTCCTCGATGGCGAACTTGTACACCGCCAGGAATCTCGGGTTCAGCCGAATCTCGTCCGCCACGCAGCGCTGGCCCAGCACTTCACTACTCATCGGACTACGCCGCACCTCACTCCGGGCCGACCACGTGACACACGCAACGATACCCGTGCTCAGCCGACTACTGTCCGCGCCCGGTCGAGGTGGAAGCACGTGTACGCGCTGACCACGGCGCACACCGCGGCGGTGGCCAGCGCGAGAATCCCGCCGACCAGCGCGCCGGGGGAACGAGAAATAGACCACGGCATAGCCGAGTCAGTCGAAACGGTGCCGCCGCCGAGATGCCGCTCGATTCCCTGCCGGCCGTCGCGCGGAAACGGCTCGCGGCCGTTTCCATGCCGAAAGCGTCACAGCAGACAGCCCACGATCCAGTCGTGACACTTCGTCACCGTGTCCACGCGACCGGCGCCACCGACCCGCGGCCCGCGAGTTCGATCGCACACGCGGCATCGCGTCGCAGTCATAGGTTACAATCATTGCTCGTAACGGAACTGGGATGGCCGACGGTCCACCGGCTCGTTCACGGAGCGTGACGGTGGGGCTGGATGCGGGAGGTGTCGGATGAAGGCGATCGTGGTGACGGACCAGGCCGCCGGTACGGCAGGGATGACGCTGGTGGAGCGGCCCGATCCGGATGCGGCGAGGCTCGCGAGCCTCTCGGGCGCGAGCTACGGCGATGTCGTCGTTGACGTTCATGCGTCGGGATTCACCGGGAATGAGCTGGAGTGGCCCTCGACCTGGATCGACCGGCTCGGCCGGGACCGGACGCCGTCGATCCCTGGGCACGAGCTGGCCGGCGTGGTCAGCGCTCTCGGCTATGGCACAACTGGCCTGTCGGTGGGCCAGCGGGTGTTCGGCCTCACGGACTGGACCCGCGACGGCACCCTGGCGGAGTACGCAGTGGTCGAGGCGCGCAACCTCGCGCCGCTGCCGGGCGAGGTTGACTTCACGGTGGGCGCGGGCGTCGCGATGACCGGCCTGACCGCGTGGCAAGGTCTGTTCGAGCACGGCCGCCTCCAGGAGGGGCAGAGCGTCCTCGTGCACGGTGCGGCCGGCGCGGTCGGATCAATGGCAACCCAGCTCGCACGTGAGGCCGGCGCCCACGTCATCGGCACCGGGCGCGCTGCCAGCCGGCAGACCGCGCTCGACTTCGGCGCGCAGGAGTTCGTCGACCTGGAGAATGACGCCCTGGAAGACGTCGGCGGCGTCGATCTGGTGTTCGATGTCATTGGCGGGGACATCCAGAAGCGGTCCGCGGGCCTGATTCGAGCCGGCGGCACGCTGGTGACCGTCACCGGGCCGCCCGAGGCTCGGCCTGCCGACGGCCTGGCGATCGACTTCGTCGTCGTGTCCGACCGCGCCCAGCTGAGTGAGATCGCCCAGCGGGTGCGGGACGGACGAGTGCGGTCGAACATCGGCGCCGTGGCGGCCCTCGACGACGCAGTCGCCGCCTTCAACCCGACCGAGCGGGTCAAGGGGAAGACGATCATCCGCGTTCGTCCGTGAGGACTCAGAGACAGCGGTCTGGTCGGCCCTCCTCGTGGACCAGCGTCAGCCGTGTGGCCAGGGCGGTTCGAGGTGCGGCAGCTTTCAGTTCTGGATCAGCCGGTGGACCGGGAAGAAGTTCAGCTCGGGTGGAGCGTCCCCGGTTGCTTGCGCGGCGGCGGTTCGCTGACCGCCGCCGCGGACTGGCACGACAGGTGGCTGCCGGGCGTTCTCCACAGACCCGAGCATGGATCCTTCGCACTCGACTGCGCCACGGATCGTCAGCAACGCCCGTCGTAGCCGATCAATCGCGTCGGAGCGCGACCTTGAGCGCTTCAAGGCCGCGATTGGTGGCTTCGGCCGCGGCCGGCACAACCGGAGCGAAGTTGAGATACGCGTGCGACAGTGTCGGCGACAAGTGCAACTCAACGGGAACGCCGGCTGCGGCGAGCAAATCGGCGTAGCGCGCGCCATCATCACGGATCACGTCGTACTCGGCGATTCCGATATAGGCCGGTGGCAATCCGGACAGGTTTCCGTTGGCTGGCACAAGAGTGTGGGGAAGCTTGGCCGGTTCGCTGATATCGAGGTCAGGCGGCAGGTACCACCGCATGAATGCCTCGAATCCGACCTTGTCCATGAATGGGGCATCCGCGTGCTCGACCATCGACGGGAGCGTCACATCGCCGGTCGTCGATGGATACCAGAGCAGCTGGAACGCAAGCGCCGGCCCGCCGTTGTCGCGCGCCAATTGCGTCATGACTGCTGAGATGTTGCCCCCGGCGGAATCGCCAGCCACGGCGATGCGCGAAGGGTCGCCCCCGAGTTCACCCGCGTGCTCGCCGACCCACCGCAGCGCGGCCCATGAGTCTTCGATGGCTTGCGGGTACGGGTGCTCAGGTGCCAGCCGATAGTCCACCGACACAACGATGGCCTCGGCGACGATGGCATGCGCGCGAGCTATCGCGTCGTGGGAGTCCAGGCCGCCGACCGCCATGCCGCCGCCATGGTAGAACACCACGACCGGCAGGTTGTCGTGCTGCTCGACGGGCGGCCAGTAGATCCGAACCGGAACTTCGGCGATCTCTCCATAGCCGATTGAGCGCTCTTCGATACGCAACTCTGGCAGAAGTTCCGGCGGCGGAATGAAAGCCCTCGCCTGATCGCGCGCCATCTCGACGCCGTCGTCGAGATTCACCTTGAACGGGAATGCGTCCAGCAGCGTGCGGAGGACAGGATCGATGCCGGGCTTGCCACTCGGCGACTCGGCTAGGTTCCTAATTTGCATGTGGCACAACACATCCTAAGGTTGGCGTCGGTGCGACAAGACGGCATGATCTGGACATGGGTTCCCGACGTCTGTCACGCTGCGAGCGGCGAGACGTCATTCGTGACGGCCTCGGAAATCGCTGGTTTTCTACACCCTTGCCGAGCAACTGCCCGACAGGCAGTGAGGCATCGTGCTGAGCGGCCAGGCACACCGGCTCGACGGCCGAGACGGGAACCGGCATCCGTGACGCTCGTGACCCGCCGGGTCGCCTACTGGTCCGGCTTCACCACCGCCGCCGTGGACCTGACTGAGGCGTAGAGCGCGGCGATCTCGTGTGCGTACCGCTCGGCGATCGGCTTGCGCTTGAGCTTCATGGTCGGCGTGATCTCGGCGCCGCCTGGCTCCCACACGACCGGCAGGATCGCAAACTTCTTGATCTGCTCGACGCGCGCGAGCTTCGCGTTGGCCTGCGCGATGCCTGCGTCGATGAGTGCGTGCACAGCCGGGTGTGCGGCCAAGGCGGCGGGGGACGGGTCTGCGAGGCCGGTGCGTGCCGCGTAGGCGGCGCAGGTGTCGGGATCCAGGGTGAGTAGAGCGACGACGTAGGGCCGGTCGTCGCCGATCGCGACCGCGGAACCGACCAGGGGGCAGGCGACCTTGACGGCGCTTTCGATATTGGCCGGCGACATGTTCTTGCCGGCCGCGTTGATGATGAGCTCCTTCTTGCGGTCCACGATCTTCACGTAGCCGTCGGCGTCGATGGTGGCGATGTCGCCGGTGTGCATCCAGCCGTCGCCGTCGATGGCTTCCGCGGTCTTCTCGGGGTCGTTGCGGTAGCCGCGCATCACCAGCGGGCCGCGGACGAGCAGTTCGCCGTCGTCCGCGATCGTGATCTCGGTGCCGCCGGGGACGACCTTGCCGACCGTGCCGATGCGGATGGCGTCGGGTGGGTTGATCGTGACGGCGCACGAGGTCTCGGACATGCCCCAGAGCTCGCAGACGGGTATGCCGAGGCCGAGCATGAACGCCATTGCGTCGGGCGCGATCGCCGCTGCGCCGGAGGCGGCGATCTTGACCTGGTCGAGCCCGATCTTGTGCCGCAGTCTGCGCAGGACGACCCGGTCGGCGAGGGCGTGCTGTGCCCGGAGCACCGGCGGCACGGCCTTGCCTTCGGAGTTCAGCCAGGCGAGCTTGGTTCCGGTGTTGATGGCCCAGGTCGCCAGTTTCCGTTTGGTCGCACTGGGCTCGGCGGCCACGGCTGCCTCGACGCCGGCCTTCACCTTGTACCAGACCTGCGGGACCGCACCGAACAGTGTGGGGCGCACCGATGGGAGCGTGGCGATGAGCTCCTTCGGGTCGGCCACCGTCGTGATCTGGATGCCCTTGGCCATGTTCGTGTAGTGGGCCGCCCACCGGTTCGCCACGTGGGCGTCGGGTAGGTAGGACACGACGCGGTCGTCGTGGCCGACCCGCAAGATATGGGCCGTGGCGTCCACCTCGGCGAGCAGGTTCGCGTGGGTCAGCTCGACACCCTTCGGTGGACCTGTCGTTCCGGAGGTGTAGATGATCGTGGCGACGTCGCCAGGGCCCACTGCCTGCCATGTGGCGGCGAAGTCGAACCCCTCCGAGGGCTGGTGGGCCTCGAGCTCCTCCAGGGTCATCGCACCGTCGGGGCGCCCGTCGACGCAGACCACATGTTCCAGGCAGGACTTGGTGTCGGCCTTGCGCAACTGGTCGGCGAACCGCTCCTCGCAGATCACGACCTTGCTCTTGGCGTTGCCCAGCAGATGGGCGATCTGGTCTGGGGCCAGGGTGTTGTAGATCGAGAACGGGGCGGCGCCCAGATGCAGAGCGGCGCAGTCCACGAGGTGGAACTCGGGACGGTTGGTCATCATGATCGCGACGGTCTCGACGCGACGTACACCCAGCGCGTGCAAGCCCTTGGCGATCTTCTGCACACGCTCGGCGTACTCGGCCCAGGTGTAGGCCACCGAGTCGTCAGGCGTGCGGAGCGCGACCTTGTCGGGAAACACTCGTGCGGTGCGCTGGAATTCGGCGCAGAGCGTGCGCGAGACCGATTCGTTCATGGTCCCTCCGGAGGGTGTCGTGGCTACGCGGTCGTGCTGGCCGTCGCGCCGACGGTGACGACAGCCAGGAGTCGGCGGCAGCGAGCGAGCATGTCGGGCACGGTCTGGTCGGGGTGGGCGAGCCACCAGCGCACCAAGGCGGACAGGACGCTCATCCAGACCTCGGTAGCCGCCGAGATGTCGTCCGCGTCGGTGAGATCGGCGCGCTCGGCCACCTGCCGCACACCCTGGATGGCCAACGCGGCAACGCGGCGAGAGTGCTCCTTGAGCGTGGCAGCGCCAGCCAGATCATTCGGGACGGGAGTTTCGTACAGCAGCGACCAATCGTGCGGCCGTCCCGCCAGCGCGGTGAACAACGCCTCGAGGACGACGAACGCCATGTCCAGGTCCGGCTCGACCCCGACCAGCGCCTGCTCCACGTGCGCCACGATGTTGGCGCTTGCCGCCGCCACGCACGCGGCAAACAAGTCGTCCTTGGTCCCGAAATAGCTGTACACCATCGGCCGGGTGATCCCTGCCGCCGCGGCCACGTCCCCCAGCGAGGTCCCCGCGAAGCCGCGCTCGACGAACAACCGGGCCGCGGAGTCCAAGATGAGCACCTCGCGCTGCGAGCGAGGCATGCCCTTGGTGCCTGCACCACCGACCACCAGAACCCCTTCCCCACACGATATGTCGCGACTGTAACTTACGGAGACGACATATCGCAAGGAGCGGCCCAACCGGCTGGTCGCACGGCGTGCAACCCAGCGGAGACCGGACCGTGGCGGCCGGGACGAAGGGCGGTGGGGTCAGCTCGAACCCGCACCGGGTCCGGCCGGCCGCCGCTAAAGCATCGCGGTCAATGCGGTGGTCATCGTGCTTTCCACTCCGTTGCCCTGGCTGTCGCGCAGATAGTGGCCGATCAAGCCGTAAGCGCACATCGCACCGCCGGCCATGCCGGGATAGTCCGTCGCCCAGCCGCAGGCGTAGTGCAGGCTGCCGCCGCTGATCAGCAGTTCGTCCGACGGAATGTAGGCGGGCACCTCGTTGGTGTAGCCGTTGACCCAGATCTGGTCGCTGCCGCCGTAGTGGTTCCGGAAGTACGCCGCGTAGCCGGAAACCGGCTCACCGCCGGTCATGGCGATGCGCAGGGGAGTGCCGCCGGACAGGTGGCGCCGAGCGTGGTGGAGACCAGAGTGACGATGGCGTCCGCTCAGGCCTTGCGCAGGCGGTCGATGATCCCGTCCAGGTCGCGCTGCACCATGTAGTCGCGGACGACATGGCCACCGGGCTCCTCGTGCCACTCGTGCGGGATGCCCGCGTTGTCCAGCAGGCCGCGGAACTCGCGCTGGCCGGCGAGCACCTGGCTCTCGTTGGCCTGGTCGAACCAGTTCACCGGGTCCGGGCTGGTGCCGGCGACGAGGAAGATCCGCTTGTCGCGGTAGCTCTCGACGCGCTCGACCGGGTTGTCCGCGCTGACCCTCGCCTGGTCCCACGGCGTCCCGTAGACCATGCCGCCGCCAAGGTCCAGCGCGGCGGAGGAGAGATTGGCCCAGTGCACGACCAGGCCGTCGTCCCGGCGCAGGCTGGCCGGACCGGAGTGGGCGCTGACCGAGGCGAAGTGGCCGTAGTACTTGGCGGCGTACTTCAACGCGCCGAAGCCGCCCATGGAGAACCCGGCGACCGCGCGGCCGTCGTACTCGGCGAAGGTCCGGAAGTTGGCGTCGACCCACGGCAGCAGCTGGTTGATGTGAAAGCTCTCCCAGTTGCGCGGGCCCACGGTGGTGCTGACCGGGTTGGAGTGCCAGCCGGCGTGTCCGCCGTCGGGCATCACCACGATGATCGGCCTGCCCGCGGTCCAGCCCCGGATGCCCAGCCGGTCCCAGGTGATGAAGTCCTGGTCGGTGCCACCGCCGTGAAACAGGTAGAGCACCGGGTAGGTGCGTCCGCTGGTGTGGTAGTCGTCAGGCAGCAGCACGTTGACGCCCGGGTTCCACCCGATCTCGGCCGTGGCGAACCGGTAGTACCACATGCGAGGGTCGCTCTCGTTGCGGTCCACGATGTGCAGCCCGAACCCGTCGCCGGTCGCGTTGGCCGCCGGTGCGGACGCCAGCATGGCCGCGCCGCCGAGGGCCATCGCGGCCGCGCCGGCCCCGGCGGCTTTGAGAACGTCCCTGCGGGTAGGGCGGTGCTCACTCAACTTGGCCTCCTGGTCGACGTGGCGCAGCAGCTCGATGCTGCTGTGCCGGACCCGGTCCGCACCAGGACAGCGACCGGACATTGTTGACCGGTCGCGTGACTACTGCTCGGCCGCGGGTTCGAGTGCGGCGAGCCGGTCACTGACTCGTCCGGCATCCTCCATACGATGCTGGGACCGGTACAGTCCCAGCGCCTCCTCCCAGGCGGCGCGGGCCTGTTCGCGGTCACCGAGGCCGAGGTGAGCCTGGCCCAGATTCTCCACGGTGCCGGCGAGGACGTAGGTCTCGCCCCGACTGCGGAACAGGGTGCGGGCCTGCCCGTAGTGCTCGCGGGACCGATGGTGGTCCCCGGTGAGCCCGAAGATGAAGCCCAGGCTGTCCAGTGTGTATGCCTCACCTTCGCGGTTGCCGTGGCGGCGGCACAGCTCGAGCGCGGCCAGACAGTGGTCGCGGGCCTGCTCGTGCCGGCCCAGCCGGGCCGCGCTCCAACCCACCATGTTCAGCGCGTCCGCGACCGTGGCCGGCGTGTCGAGGGCCTGGAACAGCCGTAACGCACGGGTCGCGTGTTCCAGTGCCATCCGGTCATCCCCGTACCGCTCCCACGCGCCGGCCAGGTACCGGTGGACGTGCCCCTGGTTGGCGCGGTCGCCGGTGTCCTCCGCCATGGTGAGCGCCTGTCGCAGCAGGTCCAGTGCCTCCTCGGGGTGTCCGCGCATGATGTGCGCGTGGCCGAGGTAGCGGCGCGCCATAATCTGGGCGGCGGGATCACCAAGGTCATCGGCCGCGGACAGGCCGGCCCGCCACACAGCCAGGTACTCGTCGTTGGGCCCCGACCGCCAGCCGAGGTGGCGCATGCTCCAGGCCAGCTGCCAGACCTGTCGGCGCCACCCGAGCTGGACGGCGATCTGTTGCGCGGCGAGCAGGTTCGGGCGCTCGGTGTCGAACCAGGTGTCGGCGGCGGCCGAGTCGGTCAGCGGGCAGGGGCGGCAGCCCGGCTCCGGCGGGTCGAGCTGGACCGGTGGGAGATGAGGATTGCGGAGCTGCTCGGCTCGGCTGGCGGTGTGCAGGTAGTAGTCGATCAGCCGAAGGAGTGCCGCGCCCCGGAGCTCGGGGCCCAGGCGGTTTGCCCGGTCCGCGGCAAAGAGCTTGACCAGGTCGTGCATGCGGTACCGGCCGGGGGCGTGTTGCCGCAACAGCGACACCCGCTCCAGCGCCCGCAGCGCGGCGGCCGCCCGGTCATCGGTCAGCGCGGTCAGGCTGGCAGCGGCCGACAGGCTGATCTCCGGGCCGCAGGCGACCCCGAGCAGCGCGAAGACCTCGGCCGATGTGGGGTCGAGCGCGTCGTGGGTCCAGGACAGCGCGGCCTGCACGCTGGCGGTCGGGTCGCCTGCGTCCAGCCGGCTCAGTCGGCCGGCGCTGTCGCTCAGCTCGCCGGCCAGCGCGGCGAGGGTGAAGTCGGAATACAGGGTGGCGCGGGCGGCGACCACGGCGAGGGCCAGCGGCAGTCCGGCGCAGAAATCCAACAGCGCGGCCACCGCTGTCGGTTCAGCGGCCAGCCGATAGTGGCCGAGCCGGCAAGCCAGTAGCTCCCAGGCGTCGGTGTCGTCGAGGGTGCCAAGCGGCAACAGCGTCGCATCATGCCTGGTGGCCAGGCCCGCGAGCCGGTCGCGGCTGGTCACGACGACGATGCAGCCCGGGCTGCCGGGCAGCAACGGGGTGACCTGTTCGGTGTCGCGGGCGTTGTCCAACACGATCAGCATCCGCTTGTCGGCCACCAGGCTGCGGTACATCCCGACCTGGGCGTCGAGACCGGTGGGCACGGCCGCGGACGCGACACCGAGCGCGTCGAGGAAGCCTCGTACCGCCTCCGCCGGCTCCATCGGGCCGCCAGTGGGGGCGAACCCACGCAGGTCGACGAACAGCTGCCCGTCCGGGAACCGAGCCAGGTTGTCGTACGCCCAGCGCAACGCCAACCAGGTCTTGCCGATCCCGCCCCCGCCGCTGATCGCCGACACCACCACGGTGCCACCCCGTCCGCCGGCCCGATCAAGCGCCTTGTCCAACGCGGTCAGCTCGTCGTGGTGACCCAGGAACATCCCTGGTGGCGCGGGTAGCTGTCTAGGTCCGGGTCGGGCCGCGACGTCGACGTCAACGGTCCCGACCGCGGCGGCCAGCAGCTCCTCACGGTCGGTGGACCCGAGACCCAGCGCGTCGGCCACCAGCCGCACGGTGGCCATACGGGCCTCGGCGCGGTCGGCGGTCTCGAACCGGCGAATGGTGCGCACGGACAGGGTGGCGCGCTCAGCCAGCTCCTCCTGGGTGAACTCGGCCTCAATTCGGTGCCGTCGCAGCAACTCGGCGAACCGTCCCGGCATGCCGAGCCTCCCCGCGTGCGCCATCCGCCCCCGCCCACCCGGTGAGCGCTCCCCAAGCCCAGGGTACTGGGCCGAACGCAGGACAAGTAGCCCGCCAATCGGTCACCGCGCAGGGCACCGGTCATCTTTGACCGGTCCATGACCTGGCCTCCCACCGGTGGCGAAGCTGAGCATTCGTTGGCTGGGCGCGGCGACCCCGCGTCCAGCCAACGGCCTTGACACAGCAGAAAGGAACGCTCGATGCCGCCAAGCAGGAGACGGATGGCGGGGCTTCCGGTAGCGGCTGCCGCGATGGCGGTCGCGCTGAGCACGGTGGCGGCCACCACGATCGCGTTGCCAGCGGCCGCCGTGACGGCGCCGGACAAGCCGACGATCCGCTACACCGAGTACGGCATCCCGCACATCATCGCGTCGAACTTCACCGATCTGGGCACCGGCTACGGGTACGCCGCGGCCAAGGACAACATCTGCACGCTGGCCGACACCTATCTGACGGTCAACGCGCAGCGGTCCCGGTACTTCGGGGCGGCCGGCAAGGCCAGCCCCGGGGAGAACCAGAACACCACCACCAACCTCAACAGCGACCTGTACTTCCAGCGGATGAACGACAACCAGGTGGTCGAGAAGCTGATCGACCTGCCGGCACCCAACGGGCCGGAGCCGGAGGTCAGGCAGGCCATCAGCGGCTATGTCAAGGGGTACAACCGCTATCTGGCCGAGACCGGGGTGGCCAACATCTCCGATCCGGCCTGCCGCGGCGCCGCCTGGGTCCGGCCGATCACCGAGCTGGACGTCTACCGGCACGCGCACGCCGAGATCATCATGGGCAGCACGGACCCGCTGCTGGACGGCGAGGTCAACGCGACCGCGCCCGGCGCCACGGCCACCGCGGCCCAGCCCCGCTCGTCCGACGAGGTCGCCGGCGAGATCGCCGACGCGATGGCGCACGCCCGCCAGCAGAGCATGGGCAGCAACGCGCTGGCGGTGGGGTCCGACGGCGTTTCCGGCGGCACCGGGATGCTGCTGGCCAACCCGCACTTCCCCTGGCAGGGCAAGAACCGGATGTGGGAGAGCCAGCTGACCATCCCCGGTCGGCTCAACGTGGCCGGCGCCAGCCTGCTCGGTTTCCCCGCGGTCAACATCGGGCACGACGACGACGTCGCCTGGAGCCACACGGTGGCCACGGTCGCGCCGTTCGGGCTGTTCGACGTCCAGGTCGACCCGCTGCACCCGACCAGGTACCTGGTGGACGGCACCTGGCAGGACATGACCTCCCAGCAGGTCAGCGTCGACGTGCTGAACCAGGACGGCTCCATCGGCAAGGTCGCCAGGACGCTGTGGTCCACCCGCTACGGACCGATCACCACCTCGCTGCAGGGCGTCCCGCTGCCCTGGGTGGTCAGCGCCCACGCGGTGCGTGACGCGAACATGGACAACCTGCGGGCGATGAACACCTGGCTGCACCTGGACCAGGCCAAGGACGTCAATGAGGTGGTCACCACCCTGGAGACCACGCAGGGCGTGCCGTTCTTCAACACCATCGCCACCGACCGCACGGGGCACGCGCTGTACGCGGACATCCAGTCCGCCCCCGACATCACCGACGAACACGCGAACTCGTGCCTGACCGCGACCGGCCAGGCGCTGTTCAACAAGCTGCGGTTGCCCAACGTGCCGCCGATCTCCATCTTCGACGGCAAGCGCAGCGAGTGCGACTGGCCCAACGACCCCAACGCGGTCGCGCCGGGCCTGCTCGACCCGCACAAGCAGCCGCGGCTGATCCGCTCGGACTTCGTCGACAACGCCAACGACAGCCCATGGCTGGCCAACCCCGACCAGCCGTTGGCCTACCCCAGGGTGATGGGCGACACCGGCGCTCCCCGATCGCTGCGCACCCAGCAGTTGATCCTGACCGCGCAGGGCCGGATCAATGGCACGGATGGCCTGCCCGGCAGGGGGTTCACGCCGGAGAACATGCGACAGGCGTTGTTCTCCGACCACAGCCGGGCGGCTGACCTGGCGCTCAACGCCACGGTGCAGATGTGCCAGGGCCTGCCCTTCGGGATGGTCCTGGTGAACAACCAGTTGGTGTATGTCGGGGACGCCTGTCCGATCCTGGCCGGCTGGCAGGACCACAGCTTCACCAACGACAGCAAGGGGTCCTGGCTGTTCGAGAACTACTGGGCCTACCTGCTGGGCGGGGGCTCCGCCGACGGCGTGCCGTGGAAGGTCGCGTTCGACCCCAACGACCCGCTGCACACGCCCAACTCGTTGGACACCGGCAATGCCCGGGTGGGCAACGCGTTGGGCCAGGCGGTGCTCGCGCTGCGCAACGCGGGTGTCCCGCTGGACGCCAAGCTGTCGGACGTGCAGAAGATCACCCGCAACGGCGAGCAGATCCCGATCCACGGCTCGCTCGGCGAACTCGGCGTGCTGAACGTCGTCGTTCCCGGCAACGGCGACGGCGGCCGGCTGGACGTGCTGTTCGGGTCCAGCTTCATCCAGCAGGTCGAGTTCACCGCCGACGGTCCGCCGCAGGCGTCCTCGCTGTTGACCTACTCCCAGTCGGCCGATCCCACCTCACCGCACTATGCCGACCAGACCAGGCTGTTCTCGGCCGGCCAGTGGGTGACCGACCGGTACACCGAGGACCAGATCGCGGCGTCACCCGTGCTGGAGATCAAGGTCCTCAACTGACCAGGAAAGGAACTCGATGACGACCACAGCAAACCGCTGGCGACCAGCGGTGGCACTGCTGGCCGCGATCACGTCGGTGTTGGTGACCGCCGGCCCGGCCGCCGCCGACGAACCGGGGCCGCCGACGCTGGCCGACCGCGACGGGCTGACCCAGGTCGGCGCGGCGACCGGCACCTCGACCAACTTCTTGATCACCGTGACCACGCCGGAGGTGTCGGGCCAGCACCACATCAAGATCATCCTGCCCGGCGACTACTACGCCGATCCGACCAGGCGCTACCCGGTGCTGTACTTCCTGCACGGCTCGCCGGACGACCCGGCGCAGCAGAACTACCCGGCGCTGACCATGTCCAACAAGATGATCACCGTCATCCCCGACGGCGGCGCGCGCAGCTGGTATGACAACTGGCTCAACCAGAACACCGTGCTCGGCGCCCAGAACTGGGAGAACTTCCATCTCAACCAGGTGGTTCCGTTCATCGACGGCAACCTGCGCACCATCGCCACCAAGAAGGCACGCGCGATCGCCGGCGTGTCGATGGGCGGGTTCGGAGCCTTCCACTACGCGATGGACCGCCCCGACCTGTTCAGCCAGACCGCGTCCCTGTCCGGGGACATCGACAACTCCGTGGACTCGATGGACCTGCGACTGGCCGTGGTCGCCTCCCTCGTCGACGCGCTCGGCGTGATCTGCTCAGCCGCCAGCGGCGACTGCTCCGGTGACAAGTACAAGCCCGCGGTGGACAGCGACGCCCTGTGGGGCACGCCCTACCCGGTGTTCAACGGCGACCGACGGTGGAACGAGGTGGACCCGTCACAGCACATGGACAAGCTGGCCGGCATCGGAATCTCCTTCTATGTCGGCAACGGCGGCGGCCAGGCCGCCAATCCCGAGTTCTGGCTGGAGGGCGCGGCCATGCACGTCAAGGACCACCTGGACGCGCTGCACATGCCCTACTACTTCGTGGACTACGGTGACGGCTCGGCCTGGGGCAGTCAGTGCGACGGTGGCCACGACGGCGGCTGCTGGGAGCAGGACCTGCTTGACCTGATTCCGAGATTGGAGCGGGCGTTCGCCGCCTGACCCGTATGCCCCACCCCGGGGCGTCGACCGCGGCTGGTCGGCGCCCCGCTCTCGTCCTCGCCGATGGCCTGGGCGGAAGCGGCCACTGGCGAGGAAAGTCAGGCGAGAGGCTGATCGACCAGCAGGGTAGCCCTATCACCTGCGCGGTAGGAGACGAAGACGCGCACCTGGGGCTGACTCATCAGCGTTCTCAGAGCTCGATCGGGCGGTACTGCATCGCCTTGTCCACGATCTGCTCGGCGGTCAGGTTCTCGTCGCCCTTGGCCGGCCAGAAGATCAGGTCGCTGATGTGCGGGTTGGGAATGGCCCGCGCGAGCTGGTCGAGCCACTCGCCGATCTGGTCCTCGTCACCCTCTTGGCGGATGATCCGCTCGACCAGTGCGATCATTTGTTCCCGAGTCAGGCGTTCCATGGCGTTTCCCTGTGTCATCCGTAGTGGTAGCCGCGATCGAGGACGTCGCGGTGGAACTGCGGTGTCACGACGACGATGTTGCGCATGTCGTACACGGCGCCCCCGTGCTGGATGGGTGTCGTATGGTGCAGGGCGTAGTACCCCACCTTACCGACGTGCTGGCTCTGGTGCGCGTGCGGCGCGAGGCCGTCCTTCATCGCGCTGACGTTGTGCGGGGCGAACTGCGACGCCAGGTGCGGGTCGTTGCCGACGGCTTTCCAGAACGCGTTGCGGAAGTCGTCGAAGGTGTTGAACTGCTGGCCCTGCAGCTGCCGGGCGATCTGGCCGGGGATGCGGCCGGCGTTGCCGTGCGAGCCGCGCAGCCATTTGCCCTTGACGTCGGGTAGGTGGTCGCCGCCGGTCGCGGTGCCGGGCTGGTTGCGGGGGTCGTCGCAGCCGGCCAGGCCGAGCGGGTCGAGCCAGCCGAGCGGGTTGGGCACGTACGCGGTGGGGTTGGCGCCGGCGTCCAGCCCGAGCGGGTCAGGCGCCAGGTAGCTGGCGGACTCGGGGTCGTAGTAGCGGAACAGGTTGTAGTTGTTGCCGGTCTCGGGGTCGAAGTACTGGCCGGGAAACCGCAGTGGGCAGTACGTCTGCTGCACGGGGAGCGGGAGTTGGCCGCCCCACAGCGTGGTCTGTTGCCGCCACCCGACTGTGCCGTAGGCGTCGACCAGTTCGTGCGGGGTGCCGATCAGGTCGGTGACGATGGCGTAGAACCGGCTGTCCACCCACTCCTGCGGGGCCTGGATCCGTTCGGTCTGGGCGACCGGGGTGAATCCGCCGGGCTGGTAGTCCCAGGTGACGGCTTGCCCGCCGGAGTGGATCTGCTCGACGAGGGTCGCGCCGTCCCAGACGAACACGGTCTGCTCGACGACCTGCCCGTCGGGCCCGAGGCGCAGCTTGGCGACGCGGCGGCCGAGTGGGTCGTAGCGGTAGCGCCAGGTGACGCCGTCGGGGGTGGTGACTGCGGTGAGCCGGTCATCGGTGTTCCAGGCATAGCGCCAGGTCCGGGTTTGACCGGACAGGGTGCGGGTGTGCCGGGCGGTGACGCGGCCCTGGCCGTCGTGCTCGTACCGGCTCGCGCCGGCCGTGCGGGGGAGCGTGCCGGCGTGGGCGCGGTCAGGGCCGGTGAGGACTCCGTTGGGGCCGTAGCCGTACTGCTCACGGTGCTGCGGAGCGGTCACGGCGGTGACTCGGCCGACCGGGTCGAGGTCGAACTCCCGGATTCCGGCGAGCTGATCGACGATCGCCGTCACGGCCGAGTCGGCGCGCAGCCGGTAGGCGCGGCGCTGGAGCAGCCGGTCCTGGCCGGCGGGGCCGGGCGTGGTCAGGGCCTGGGTGCGCAGGCGGTGGTTGGCGTCCCAGGTCTGGGTCAGGGTGGTCGCGCCGAACTGGCGGGTGGTCTCGTTGCCGGCGGCGTCGTAGCCGAAGCTGATGGTCTGCCCGCCGGCGGTCAGCTGCGTGGCCAGGCCGGTGGGATCGTAGCTCCAGCGCGAGACGGCGCCGGTCGGTGTGGTGCGGGCGACCTTGCGGCCCATCGCGTCGTAGGCGCTGAGCAGCGACCGGCCGTCGCAGGTCTCGGCGATGACCTGGCCGAGCACGTCCCGGCTGAAGGTGAGCTCGGCGTCTTCGTTGGTGGCGCGGACCAGCCGGTCGGCGGGGTCGTAGGCGAAGGTGGTGACGGTGTCGGCGGATTCCCGCCGCACGAGCCGGCCCAGCGCGTCGTGGGTGTGCTGCGTGGTCTGGCCGGCGCCGTTGGTGCGGGTGAGGATCTGGCCGCAGCTGTCGCGGGTGTAGGTCACGCGGCGGCCGTTGACGTCGGTCTCGCCGACGAGGTTGCCGGCCGGGTCGTAGTCGTAGCGCCACACCAGCCCGGCCGGATCGGTGACCGCGGTGAGCCGCAGTTCGGTGTCGTAGGCGTATTCGGTGCGGACGCCGCCGGGCTCGGTCCGGGCCAGCGGCAGGTCGAAACCGCCGTACTCGGTGGTGAAGACCTGCCCGATTCCGTTGGTGTACGAGGTTTCGTTGCCCTCGCCGTCGTAGGTCCACCGCTCCGTGGTGCCGTCCGGCAGGACCCGTTCGGTCGGACGGCCGTCGATCGTCCACGAGTACCGGGTGACGCCGCCGAGAGCGTCGGTGACTTCCACGACCTGGCCCAGCGCGTTGCGCTGGTGCCGGCTCACCGCGCCCAGCGGGTCGGTGACGGCGATTGTCTGGCCGGCGGCGTCGCACTCGAACCGGGTGGTCGCGCCGGTCGGGTCCGTCACGGCTGCGAGGTGGCCGTTCTCGTCGTAGTCCAGGCGGGTGGTCGCCCCGGTGGGGTCGGTGACGGCGGTCGTGTTCCCGAGATGGTCGAAGGCCCGCCGCCACTCCGAGCCATCCGGCTCCACCACGACGTCCGGCAGACGGTTCTGCCCGTACACGGCAACGGTTTGCGTGCCGTCCGGGCGAGTGAGTCGTTGCGGGAAACCGGTTTCGGTGTACTCGTAGCGGGTCGTGCGGCCCAGGGCGTCGGTGCGGGCCAGGAGTCGGTCGTAGGCGTCCCATTCGGAGACGGTTTCGCCACCGAGCGGGTCGACGATCTTCACGACCTGGAGTGCTTCGTTGAAGTGGTACGACGTGGCGTGGCCCAGCGAGTCGGTCATGGTTGTGACCGTGTCGCCGTACTCGAAGGTGGCGTTGAGCAGGCCGTCGTCGCTTCGCCGGACACACAGCGCCCCGCGCTGTCGTAGCGGTAGCGGTAGGAGCGGCCGTTGCGGTCGGTCCACCGCGTGAGCCGTCCGGCGGCGTCGTAGTCGAAGCGGTACGCGCGTCCCTCGGGGTCGACCACCTCGACCAGGTTGCGGTCCGCGTCGTAGCCGTACCGGACGACCGGCGCACCCGCGGCCGACAGCCCGACGAGCAGCCCGTCCGCGGTGACGACATCGACGACGTAGCCGCCAGAATGCCGCAGCCGCACCAGATTCCCGGCACCGTCGCGGTCGAACTCGACCCGGTGGCCGATCCGGTCGCCGATCACCGCAAGCTCGCCATCCGCGGCGAAGGACAGCTCCCTGCCGCCGTCGAGGTCGGTCAGCACGTAGCCGTCGCCGGACCGCCGCAGTGGCCAGCGCGGGCCGTCGGCCGGCAGCACCGGCTCGTGGTCGGGGGTCGGGAAGGCGAGTAGCAGCCCGTCCTCGCCGACGAACACCGCGCCGTGGGCGTCGATCTCCAGTCGCTGGTCGAGCGTCGAGGCCCACGAGGGGCCGAACAGGCGGCCGGCTCGGTAGGACGACTGATGCGTCCGTGACAACAGCAGGGCCAGCACACCTGGCAGCGCCAGATCGAGCTGTGTCATCAGCACATCGCCGGTGACCAGGTCGACCGGATCGCCGCCGACGCACTTCTTGGCCTTGGGAATGCCGCCCGGCCGCGTGTCCTCGCCCAGCTGCTGACGGCCCGACCGCCCGGAGCCCCGCGAACCTCCGACCCGGCTGCCTGTCCGACCGGCGCCGCCTTTCGGGTCGATGTCGCCCTTGGCGTCCGGGTGCAGCCGCTTCAACCGGCTGGCGCCCTGGCCGTCGGCCTCCTCGTAGAGGTCGGCGGTGGTGCCTAACCGCTTGCCGGCGCCCTGCACGACCCGGCCGCCCTCGCTGAACACCTTGCCGGTGACCTGGATGCCCTTGCCCATGGCCTTGGCCACCACCGCGCCGATGCCGGAGCGGTCGCCGCTGGCATGGGAGACCAGGTTCTGTCCGGCGGTCTGCAGCTTCTGCCCGCCGTCGGCCAGCTTGCCGCCGAAGTCGCTGAGCTTGCCGCCCGACCGGCGTAAGTGGTCGGGATGGGCATTGATCTTGCTCACGCGTGCCTCCCCAGCCGCGATCGATGGCGTCCCCGCTGTCAGCGAACTCGTCAGGCCTCATATCCTGGCCTACCGATCACCGGCGGCACAGTGTTCTCACCGGTGTCCCAGTGCTCGCCGGTGGGCTCCATGGACTTGTTCAGGTGCTCCTGGTCTTCCTCGCCTTCGCCCTTGCCGCGACCGGCGGGCCCGCCCATGCCAGGGCCGCCGGCCATGCCCAGCCGGCCGGGTCCACGTGTTCACCCTGCTTGAGCGGCGCGCTCGACCCCCTGGCCGGCCGGGGCGGCGTCGTTCCCGGTGGCCGGTCGGCGACGCCCGGGATCTGTGACAGGACGAACCATGTGCGCCGCGTGACGCTAGGCTTCCGGTGGGCGATGATCGGTGGGGAGGTTGGTGTTGGATCACAGGGGCACGAATCTTCCCGCCGTCGGCGAGTACAACCAGACCGTCGTTCTCGACGCGATCCGCCGCCGTCCCGAGGGCAGTACCCGATCGGAGATCGCCGCCCTGACCGCGCTCAGCGCGATGACCGTCACGAAGGTCTGCCGGCGTCTGCTCGATGCGGGCCTCATCGAGGAACATGGGATGCGCACCGGCGGCCCCGGCAAGCCCGCGGCGGTCGTCAAATTGAATCCGAGTGGCGGGTTCGCGGTCGGAGTGCACATCGATCCGGCCGCGGTGAGCTATGTGCTCGTCGATCTCTCTGGCGCGATCAGGGATCACTCCCGCACCGGCCCGCCGACCGCCGGTGACGCGACCGTGGTCATCGCGGAGATGGCGACCGCGATCGACGCGCTCATCGCGGGTTCCGCCGTCGACCGGTCCCGCGTCCTCGGCGTCGGCATCGCGTCGCCCGGACCGGTGACGGTGGACGACGGCGTGCTGTTGAACCCGCCGATGATGCCCAACTGGCATCGGGTCGCCTTGCGGAGCTCGCTCGCCGAGGCGACCGGGCTGCCCGTCCTGCTGGAGAAGGACACGACGGCCACGGTCATCGCCGAGCTCTGGTATGCGAGCCCTGGCACCCGCCGCGACTTCGCGTTCATGTACTACGGCACCGGTCTGGGCACCGGTCTCTCGCTGTCGGGGGAGGTTGTTCGCGGGGTCAGCGGCAACGCCGGCGACGCGGGCCACATCACGGTCGATCCGGCCGGCCCGGTGTGCACCTGTGGCCGACGTGGCTGCGTCGGCCACGTGACCGTGCCGCGGGTGGTGGTGGAACGCGCGGTGCGGGACGGCGTGCTGTCGCCGGCCGAGGTCGGCGACGTCGACGACATGTCCGATGTGGACGCGGCGTTGCGCCGGCTGGCGAAACTGGCGCAGGAGGGACAGCCGGCCGCCACGGCGATCCTCGCCGACGTCGCGCGGGCCCTGGCCCGGGCGATCGTGGTGATCGTGAACCTGCTCGACATCGACGAGGTGGTTTTCGGCGGCCCGTTCTGGGCGAGCATTTCCTCGGTGGTCCTGGCCGCGCTCCCGGACGAGGTGCGCGGCGACGCGGCGCTGGTGTCGCCGCATCCCGTGCGGATCGTCGAGTCCGCGATCCCGGTCGACGTCGCTGCCGTCGGCGCCGCGACCCTCATGCTCGACAACACCTTCTCGCCGCGGCCGTCGGCCCTGCTGCTCACGGCGGAGTGAGCGGGGCGTCACCTGCTCGCCGCCCCGCCCCGCTCACAGCCGAGTGAGCACGGCACCGCTCGCGCCACCCTTCCGCCGCGCTTTCCCGCTGCTCACAACCGATTACCCAGCGCCAGTTTGCTATAGCAATCGTTGCCGGTAATTACGATATATGATTTAGTAACCCCGGTCGCGGGGGCCCGGCGCGTGAACCGCAGCCGTGCTTCCGCCTCCCGCCTCGAGGCATCGCGACCCCTTGACTGAGAAACGTCAACGTCGACCCGGCGGCGTCGTTCGCCTGCCGTTCTCCGTGAGGAAAAAATGAGCAAGAATCGCTTAGCCGGTGCGGTCGCCGCGGTTGCCGCCGCCGTCACGGCGCTCGCCGCCTGCTCGTCACCGGCTCCGTCGGACAGTTCGGCCGCGGCCCCCTGCACCCCGTCGCAAGGCAAGGTCACCTTGCAGTACTGGAACACGGTCTCGGGCATGGACCAGGTCGTCGCCTTGTGGAACAAGGAAAACCCGAACATCCAGGTCCAGACCAAGAACATCGCCAACGACCAGTACGGCGCCATCGGCAACGCGCTCAAGGCCGGCACGGCGCCCGACCTGGCCCAGGTCGGCTACGACGAGCTGCCCGACCAGCGCACCCAGGGCGCGTTCGTGGACGCCTCGGCCTGCGCCGACGCCGTCGCGGCCAAGTCGAAGTTCGTGCCGTGGACCTGGGCGCAGAGCAGCTTCGGGGGCACCGGCGTGTTCGCGATCCCGCAGGACACCGGCCCGATGGCCCTGTACGTGCGCAGCGACATCTTCAGCCAGCACGGCCTGTCCATCCCCAAGACCTGGGACGAGTACGCCGACGACGCGCAGAAGCTGCACGCCGCCGACCCCAACCTCACCATCACGTTCTTCGACCCGAACAATGCCGAGTGGTTCAACGGACTTCTCTGGCAGGCCAAGGCCAAGATGTACAGCTACGCCGGCGACACCTGGCACGTCACGGTGGACTCCGCGCAGAGCAAGCAGGTCGCCGCCTACTGGCAGAAGCTCATCGACGCCAAGCTGGTCCGCACCGATCTCGCCAACACGTCCACCCCGATGTACGCGGCCTACGAGAAGAACCAGGTGGCCACCTACGTCGGCGCCGCGTGGGGCTACGGCAACTTCCGGGACAACCTGCCGGATCAGGCCGGCAAGTGGACGGTCGTGCCGATGCCGACGTGGAACGGCAGCGCCGCGTCCGGGGACTGGGGCGGCTCCACCGTGGCATTCATGAAGGGCGGCCAGCACCTCTACGAGGCGGTCAAGTTCAACCTCTGGCTGAACACCGACCCGGAGGCGCTCGCGCTGGCGAACAAGGTGGGCGGCCTCTACCCGGCCGCGACCGCCGGGTTGCAGCTTCCCCAGCTGTCGCAAGGGGTTCCTTACTACGACAACGAGAAGATCTTCGACGTCTTCGCCGACTCCTCCAAGCAGGTCGACACCGACTTCACCTGGGGGCCCACCCAGAAGACGGTGAACCTGGCGCTGCAGGACGCGATGGCCAAGGCGGCGGCCGGCGGCGGCACGCTCACCGACGCGCTCGCCACCGCGCAGGCCACGGCACTGTCGTCGATGAAGTCGCAGGCGATCCCCGCCGTGGCGGGAAACTGACCTCGGCATGACTGACCTCGCCACCCGTGCGGCGCACGAGGTGACAGCAGCGGGCGGCCGTCGCCGTCGCGGCGCCGGCCGCCCGCGTGTTGTCACCATCCTCGCGTTCGTGCTGCCGTTCTTCCTGCCGTTCCTGCTGTTCTACTTGGTGCCCGTCGCCTACGCGGTGTGGCAGAGCTTCCTCGTCGTGCGTCGCACCGGCGGCGAGTACGGCACGCTGTACACGACGTTCGGTGGCTTCACGCAGTACGCGCAGGCGTTCCAGAACACCGCGTTCTGGGGCAGCATCGGCCGCATCGCGCTGTTCGGCATCGTGCAGGTGCCGGTCATGCTGTTCCTCGCGCTGGCCATGGCGTTGCTGCTGGACGCGCCGCTGTTGAAGCTCAAGTCGTTCTTTCGGATCGCGGCGTTCATGCCGTACGCCGTGCCCGGCGTGATCGCCGCGATCATGTGGTCGTTTCTCTACTCACCGCAGTTGAGCCCGGTGGTCGAGGTGTTGCGGAACATTGGGCTGCAACCGGATTTCCTCGGCCCCGGGGCGGTGCTGTGGTCCACGGCGAACGTCTCCACGTGGTTGTGGACCGGGTACAACATGCTGATCATGTTCTCGGCGCTGCAGTCGATCCCGCCGGACCTCTACGAGGCCGCCCGGCTCGACGGCGCCAGCGACTGGGCGATCGCGTGGCGGATCAAGGTGCCGATCATCGCCCCGTCGATCGTGCTCACCACGGTGTTCTCGATCATCGGCACGCTCCAGCTCTACGCCGAGCCGGCGGTGCTGCGGCAGATCTCGTCGAACATCTCCAGCACCTTCACGCCGAACATGCTCGCCTACACGGTGGCCTCCGGGAACAACTACCAGCAGGCGGCCGCGATCTCCGTGATCCTCGCGGTGATCACCTTCGTGCTGAGCCTCGGGTTCATGCGACTCACCTCGAGGAGGGCCGGGCTGTGAGCAACCGAACCGCGACGAGGGAACGCCTGGCCGGCCGCACCGCGGCCATGGCCATCATGTTCGTGCTGGCGATCTACTTCCTGCTGCCGATCTACTTCCTGTTGGTGGCGGCCACCAAGCCGCAGGGCGATCTCGCCTCCACGTTCGGCCTGGCCTTCTCGCACTTCCGCCTGTTCCAGAACCTGGGCGACCTGTTCGCGCAGAGCAACGGCATCTTCTTCCAATGGGCGCTGAACAGCGTGATCTACGCGGTGCTCGGCGCCGGTGTCGGCACGCTGATCTCGGCGCTGTGCGGCTACGCGCTGGCCAAGTTCCGGTTCCGTGGCCGCGAGTTCCTGTTCTCCGTGATCCTCGGCGGCGTGCTCGTGCCCACCACCGCACTGGCGCTGCCGCTGTTCCTGCTGTTCTCGGCGGCCGGCCTGGTCAACACCTACCTGGCCGTGTTCCTGCCGAGCATCGTCAGCCCGTTCGGGGTGTACCTGGCCCGGATCTTCGCCAGCGCCGCCGTGCCCGACGAGATCCTCGAGTCGGCGCGGCTGGACGGCGCGGGCGAGCTGCGCACGTTCTTCTCGGTGTCGGTCCGGCTGATGACGCCGTCGCTGGTGACGATCTTCCTGTTCCAGTTCGTCGCCATCTGGAACAACTTCTTCCTGCCCATGGTGATGTTGCAGAAGGAGTCGCTGTTCCCGATCACGCTCGGCCTCTACGAGTGGAACGGCCAGACCGTGCACATTCCCGACCTCCAGGAGTCGGTGATCACCGGCGCACTGGTGTCGATCATCCCGGTGATCGTCGTTTTCGTGCTGCTGCAACGGTTCTGGCGCTCGGGACTGGCCGTCGGAGCCGTCAAGTAAGGCGTTCTTGTTCCCACACGCAGAAAGTCGTCGTGTCCAATGCGGAAAGCTGCTGTCTTCGTGCCCCATTTCCACTGGGACCGGGAGTGGTACGAGCCCTTCCAGGTGTTCCGCCACCGGCTCGTCACCGCGCTGGACACGGTGCTGGAGACGGCCGAGGCCGATCCCGACTTCCGGTTCACCGTCGACGGACAGCTGGCCGCGGTCGAGGACTACCTGGAGATGCGGCCGGAGAACCGCGACCGGGTCGCGGCCCTGGTCGCGGCCGGCCGGCTGGCCATCGGGCCGTGGCTCATCCTGCTCGACGAGTTCCTCTGCTCCGGTGAGACCATCGTGCGCAACCTCCAGCTGGGCTGGGCCGCGGCGGCGAAGCTCGGCGGGGCGATGCCGATCGGCTATCTGCCGGACATGTTCGGGCACGTCGCGCAGATGCCGCAGATCCTGGCCCGGGCCGGCTTCGAGCACGCGGCCCTGTGGCGGGGCGTGCCCGGATCGGTGCACGGCCACGCCTTCCGCTGGCGCGGCCCGGACGGCTCCGAGGTGCGGACCGAATTCCTGTTCGACGGCTACGACAACGGCCTCGACGTGCTGCTGGTGCCGGACGAGATCGGCCGCGCGCTTGACGAGTACGCGGAGATGACAGCCCGGCGGTGGGGCACGGATCCGCTGCTGGCGATGGCCGGCACCGACCATGTCGCGCCCGACCCGCGGCTGGCCAGCTGGTTGCGGCGCGACGCCACCGATGAGCGCCCGATCGCCGTCGCCACGCTGGCCGAGTACGTCCAGGAGCACGCCCGCGACGAGGTGACCCTGGTCGTCACCGGTGAGCTGCGCAGCCATGTGCGAGGCAACATCCTGCCCGGTGTGCTGTCCGTGCGGCGTCCGCTCAAGCAGCGGATGGCCGTGGCCGAGCGCACCGTCGACCACGCCGAGCGGGTGAACGCGCAGTGGTCGGCGAAGGACGAGTCGCAGTTCCTCTCGCTGGCCTGGCACAAGATCATCGAATCGACGGCGCACGACTCCGTGGTGGGCTCGGGCACGGACGAAACCGCGGACCAGGTCGAAGCGCGGCTGGCCGAGGCCACGCACATCGCGCGGGCGGTCCGGGACGGCGCCCTGGCCGAGCGGGCCGCAATGGTGCCTGCTGACGGTTACCTGGTCGCCAACCCGCTGCCCGTCCCGCGCCGGACGCTGGTCGAGGTGGATGTCTTGACGCCTCAGGATGCGACGGCCCTGGTCGCGTCGGCCGCCGACGGCTCGACGCGGCCTGTGCAACTGACGTCGTTGGCGCCCACCGTGCTCGGCGACGAGCGCGTGGACGCCTCGCGGCTCGAACGCGTGCTGCGCCGCATTCATCGCCGCGAACTGTTCGGCCGGCAGATCGACCGCTACGAGCTCACCCCGGGAACGCTCGTCTTCCATCTCGCCGAGGTCCCCACCAGCGGACCGTTCGACCTGCTGATCCTGCGTCGGGAGGTCGCCGCCGCAGCGGCCGCGCACCCGGGGGAGTGGACGGTGCTGATCCTGGCCGAAGCCCGCGCGACGGTGCTGGTGCCCGTAGACGTCCCCGCGTCCGGCCTGGCGAGCTTCCGGGTCGAACCCGGCGAGAGCGCCGAGGTGGCGTTCGTACCGGCGACCGCGACGGCTCGAAGGCTGTCGAACGGCCTGGTCGAGGTCGGCGTCAATGCCGACGGCACGTTCGACGTGACCGGGGCCGACGGCACCGTGTTGCGTGGCGTCGGGCGGCTCGTCGACGGCGGCGACCGCGGCGACAGCTACAACTACGGTCCGCCCGGCGACGACCTGCTCATCGGCGATCCGACAGACGTCGCCGTCGACGTGCTGGAGACCGGCCCGCTGCGGTCCAGGGCGCGGATCACCCGAACCTATCCGTGGCCGACCGCGCTGTCGGCCGATCGCGACGGGCGCGGCGGCGAGATCGTGCCGACCCCGGTGGAGACTCTGGTCGAGGTGCGGGCCGGCGAGCCGTTCGTCCGGGTCTCGACCTCGTTCCTCAACCGGTCCGGCGACCACCGGCTGCGTTGGCACGTGCCGTTGCCCGAGCCGGTCGCCGGGTCGGCGTCCGCCGGCCAGTTCGCCGTCACCGAGCGAGGACTGACCGCCGAGGGTGGCTGGGGCGAGTACCCGATCCCCACGTTCCCCGCGAGCTCGTTCGTGTCGGCCGGCGCGGCCACGGTGCTGCTCGACCACGCCACCGAGTACGAAGTCGTCAGCGACGAGCTGGCGATCACCCTGCTGCGGGCGATCGGCTCGATCAGCGTCAACATCCACCCGCTTCGGGACGAGCCCGCGGCGTCCGAGATCCCCGCGCCGGGCGCTCAGGAGCTCGGCGTCCGCGTCGACAACCGTTTCGCCATCCTGCCGTCGGCGACCGGGTGGCTGGCCGCCGACGCGGTCGCGCACGCAGAGGCTTTTCGCAACGACGTCCTGGTCACCCGCGGCAGCGCACCGGCCGGTGGGCGGCTGCCCCACGACGCGGCCGGTGTGCGCGTCGACGGCGCGGACATCTTCGTGTCGAGCATCCGTCGTGTCCCCGGCGCCGGCATCGAGGTGCGCCTGGTCGCGATGAGCGACACAGGCTCGACCGCCCGGGTCACCGGCTCGTTCACCGAAGCCACCACGGTCGACCTGCTCGGTCGGCCGCTCGGCACGACCCCGACCGGGGACGGCCTCGATCTCACCCTCGGCCCGTGGGAGATCCGCACGGTCGTGCTCCGGCCGGGTTGGTGATCGACACGAGTCGCGTCGAAGAGTGTGTCGACGAGACGTTCCGTCAGGCGGAACGGCCGGGTCGGTGGTTCTGCGCGTGGCCCTACAGTGGGCGACGGTCTGCTCGCACGGATGAGATGGGGTGCGTTCGTCGATGGACACGGAAGAGCTGACAATTCCCCGGACTCGGCTCGACTTTCAGGATCAAAGCTTTGTTGACGATCCTTATCCGGCGCTGCGCGAGCTGCGGGAGCTGGGTCCGGTTGTCTATCACGAGGATCTTCGGCAGTATATCGTCGCACGCTACAAGGAATGTATGGCGGTGTTCTCGGATCCCCATGCGTTCTTCTCCCCGCCGGAGCTGTTCCGGTCCATGTTCGGTGGCGAGACCATCATCAGCATGGATGTGGACCGACACGATGAGACACGGGCGATCTGGGCGGAGAGCTTCACCCGTCGTGGTGTCGAACCGCAGCGGGGCATGATCGCCGGAGTGGTCGACACGTGCCTGGCGCCGCTGGTCGAGCGGATGCGTTCGGGCGAGCGCGTCGACCTGGTCGGGGAGCTGGCCCGACCGATTCCCGCCCTGGTGATCGCCCGTCTGCTGGGTATCCCGACGAAGGACCATCCCCAGTTCAGCGACTGGAGCGATGGCATGGTCAAGCTGGCCGAAGGGGCGACGGACGCCGGTCCGGAGGCGGCGGAGAATCTCCGTGTCGGCATGGCGGCGACCGCTGCCCTCAACGAATACCTGGCCACCACGCTGATCCCCAGGGAGCGTGCGTCGCGTTGTCCCGCCGATCTCATCGGCCAGTTGGTCGACTCGCCCGTGTGCGCCACCATGACGGCCCAGGACATGACGGCCCAGGCCACGCTGTTGGTGTTCGCCGGCAACGAGACCACCACCAAGCTGATGGCCATGACGTTGTACGCGCTGGCGCGATTCCCGGATCAGCGGCGCCTGTTGTCGGAGAATCGTGATCTGATTCCACGCGCGATTGAGGAGATCAACCGCTGGATGTCCGTCGTCCACGTCGGCTTTCGGGTGGCGCGAGACGGGAAGGGACTGGTCTCGGGGGTGCGTATCCCGGACGGGGAGACAGTCCTGGTGTTGCAGGGCGCGGCCAACCGGGATCCGGCGCGGTGGGACAACCCCGACGTGCTGGATGTGCTCCGCACGCCGCGCTCGCATCTCGGCTTTGGTTTCGGCATGCACCACTGCCTGGGCTTCAACCTGGCCCGGCTGGAGGTGGAGGTGGTGCTCAACCGGCTGTTGGACGAGATCCCCGACTGGGAGGTTGTCGACATCGACTGGGGACGGGGCTGGGTCGCGCGAGGCCCGGTTCGGCTGGAGATCGGAATCTAGCCGATGAGCACGTCTTCCCAGGTCCGCAGCCGCGTGACCCGCCCGGATGGCTGCGGACCGGGAAGACCGGGTCAGGGCAGCAGCACACCTGCCGGGGCAGTGCCTGACCAGCAGGTCCCGTTGCTGTGCGCCAAGGTGAACCGGGACCAGTCGCTGGCGAGGGCGAACCAGCCCTGCGCGTTGGGCTCGAGGTTCACGTCGTGGCCGGCGTTGGTGAGCTCGGCCAGCGTGAGGCACTGCCGGGTGGCGCCGGTGTAGTACGCGCTCTCGGCCTGCTTGACGGCGCCTACGTCGGCGCACTGGTTGGCGGAATTGGCGCCACCGCACAGCAACGCGTCGTACTGGCCCACCACGGTCAGCACGGGGACGGTGATGCTGCGGGTGATGCCGTAGATGATCGACGACGCGACGCCGTCGCACAGGCCGGGCGTGGCCGCGCACACGACCTGGCTCAATGGCCGCAGGACTCCCGGCAGTTCCATCGCGAACACGCCGCTCGCCTCCGGGACGGTGCCCGTCTCCTTGGACGCCTCGTCGATCTGGGCGACGGCGGGATCGGTCGCCGGCGGATAGTAGAAGGAGTTCTCGCGGGTGCCGGGCAGCGTGGTCAGATAGCCCGGGTCGACGATCCTGCCCAGGAAACGAGGGTCGAGCGCGGCGGGGTAGAGCGTAGTCACCAGTTGCGCGACGCCCAGATCGTTGAAGCTGTGCAGAATGCCGGACGCGACGACGGCGTCGACGTCGTGATAGGTGCCCGCTTCGTACCAGGAGATCAGTGACCCGAGCGAGTGGCCGACGATGACCACCTTGCTGTACTGGGTCCCGTCCAGCGTGCCCGCGCGAAGCTGCTGGATGGCCTGGTGGATGGTGTACGCGTTCGACGGAATCGAGACCTGGGTGCTGGCCGGGTGGGTGCTCTGGCCGATGCCGATCCGGTCGAAGTCGAACGTGGTGAATCCGGCGCGGGCGGCGGCCTGCACGTAGGAGTACGTGTCCGGCTGGTAGGGGAAGTCCCAATACGACTGGCCGTACGTGAGACCGGAGACGAGGACCTGGATCGCGCCGGGAATCGCGGTGGCGGGGTCCGTCGGATAACACACCTGGCCGGTGAGCCGGGCGTTCGCCGGCCCGTTCGGCGTGAGAGCGACAGACACCTGCACCGGATGACAGTCCGCCGCCGCGAGTTCACCGGCCGCGGCGACTGTCGCCGGTGCGCACGTCGCCAGCAGCAGAGTGACAATGAGTGCGGCACGGATACCGTGCCTGTGACGAGCGACCACGGTTGCCCTCCTTTCCGCTGCGGACTAGTTCTGTGTCCACAGGTCCGGATGGTCGTACTCCGATCAATTCGCCGCGCGACGCGAAGTGTTACGTCGAGCCTCGCCGCCGGCGACGGCACGGACCGAACTCGGCGCGTCCGCAATCACGTCCACCATGTCCGGTCGATCGCCGCGACAGATGACGTAGCCGGCCCCATGGCAGCCGTCTCGGCACAAGCTGCCGAAGGTGGCCGGTCGAATTCAGGTCGGCCGCCGGATGTTATCCCCGACACGGCCTGTCAGAGTTATCACCAGTTGGCGGACATTCGAACAGAAAGTAGGAGCGATGACTTTCAAGACGATGGCGGTCGGCGTCGGACTGGCCGCGGCGATCACCGCCGGGATGTTGGCGACGACGGGCTCGGCGCTGGCCGCCACGAACGACTACCTCAAGAGCTTCCACTCCGCCGACTATTCGACGTCCATGAACAGCTGCAACTCCTATGCGGACTACGAGAACAGCAACTGGACCGATGACCGCAGGTCGTGGGGAGACTGGTTCTACTGCGCCGACGGGGGCCGCGACGGGATCGGCGACTACGTGGCCAACCTCTGGGTGCGTCGGGCGGACAGCTGAGCGGCGTGAGTTTTTTCCTGGGCAGGTCGACGCGGCCGGGCGTCGACCTGCCCCAGGGTCACGAGCTTCACGGCGCGCTGACAAGACCTTCGCGAACCGCCCAGAGCGCGGCCTGCGTTCGGGACGCCAGGCCGAGTTTGGACAGCACGTTGCTGACGTGGGTTCGGGCCGTGCGTTCGCTGATGACGAGGGTGTCGGCGACATCCCGGTTGGACTTGCCGCGCGCGACGAGGATCAGGATCTCCCGTTCCCTCGGCGTGAGCACGGTCGCGGTCTTTCGCGGCGAGGCCAGCGATCGGGTGAGTATGCCGGCGACCGTCGGGTCCAGGTGGACCTGCCCGCGGACGGCCGCGCGGACCGCGGCGCACACCTGGTCGGCCTCGGCGTCCTTGAGCAGGTATCCGGTCGCGCCGGCCTCCAGCGCCATGTGCACCCGCTCGGCCTCGCTGAAACTGGTGAGGGCGACCACCTCGACGCCGGGATGGCGTTGCTTGATCGCCTTGGTGGCGCCGATGCCGTCCAGGCGCGGCATGTGCAGGTCCATCAGCACGACATCGGGAAGATCTTGGCGGATCGCCATGGCGTCGAGCTGGTCGAGGGCGGCCTGCCCGTCGGGCGCCTCGCCGAGTATCTCGACGTCGTCCAGCATGTCGAAGAACGCGCGCATGCCGCGGCGGACCACCGCGTGGTCGTCGACGAGGAAGACACGGATACGCGCGCCATCGTCCGGGTGGCTCATGATTGTCTCCTGACGCAGCTACGGCTCGACGCTCTCGAGAGCACCGGGAAGGATCGCCTGGACCGTGGTCGACCGGGTCGGGCAGCTGTCGACGACGAGACGGCCGCCGATGCGGGCCATGCGCTCCGACATCCCGGTCAACCCCATGCCGCCGGTGCTGGTGGCGTCGGGATCGAAACCACGGCCGTCGTCGGCGATCTCGATCAGCAGCGCACCCCTGATCTCGGGGTGCTCGCCGAGCCGCACGGCGATCTGCCGCGGTTCGGCGTGCTTGATGCTGTTGTGCAAGGCCTCCTGGAACACGCGGAACAGCTCGCCTTCGGCGCGTTTGCCGAGCGACAAGTGGTCGTCGGTGGCCTCGACGTCGATGGTGAGCCCCTCGCGGGTCGCGATCGCGGTGGCCTGCTTGCGGATCGCCTCGGCCAGCCCGTCCTCGTGCAGCGCGCTCGGCCGCAGCTGGAACAGCGAGGCCCGCATCTCCGACAGCGCCCCCTGGGTGAGGCCGCGCAACTCCTTGAGGCCGCGCGCGACCGGCCCTTCGGGATCGCCGCCCGTCTTCTGCACGGCCAGTTCGACCGCGCGGGTGTGCAGGGTCATGGAGAACAGCGCCTGGCACACCGAATCGTGGAGTTCACGCGCGAGCCGGTGGCGCTCCTCCAACGTCGCGACCTCCGACGCCTCGTCGATGATTCCGATGACGTCGTGCACGCTCAACTGGTCGTCGCCGACAACTGAGGCGACCAGGATCCGGGCGGAGGCCACGCCGACCACGCCGGCCAGCACGGTCTCGACATGATTGACCAGGTCGGCCTCCGCGTCGTCCGAGCCGCCGGCAGCCGGCTCGTGCTCGGCGGTGAAGGGGTGCAGCGTTTGTTCGGCCATGGCGGGGTTGAAGAAGCGCTTCAGGAGCTCACGCAGTTCGCTGACGGACACGTGCCCGTGCCGTCGCCTGGTCCCCGTAGGCTCGGCCAAGGCGTCGACGAACAGGACTGCCTGCTCCCGCTCGACCGGCCGTGGCCGGCCGAAGACCGACACGCCGACGTATCCGCCGATGTTGACCAGCGCGCTCCAGAACATCGCATGGGTGATGTTGTCCATGCCGGCGAGCCCGAACAGATGCTGGGGACGCAGCCACTGGATCCCGAACGGCCCGTTCTGCACGAACGAGTCCGAGATCCAGCCGGCGTCGGTCAACGTCGGCAGCAGCAGCGTGTACGCCCACACGAGGAAGCCGGCGCTCAGGCCGGCGAGGGTGCCGTTGCGGGTGCCGCCCTTCCAGAACAGGCCGCCGAGAACGGCCGGCGCGAACTGGGCGACCGCGGCGAAGGACACCAGCCCGATCTGGGCGAGCGCGGACGCCGAGCCGACGACTCGGAAATAGCCGTATCCGAGCAGCACGATGACCACGATGGTGACGCGCCGGATGCCGAGGATCGTCGACGCCAGATCGCCGCGCCGGGTGAGCTTCGCCTTGCCCCGCAACAGGACCGGGAGCACCAGCGAGTTGGACACCATCGTGGACAGCGCGACCGTCTCCACGATGATCATGCCGGTGGCCGCGCTCAGCCCGCCGAGGAACACCAGCAGCGTCAGCGCCTGCTGGCCGGCGGCCATCGGCACGGCGAGCACATAGGTGTCGGCGTCGACCCGGGCGCCCAGGCGCAGCAGGCCCGCGGCGGCGATCGGCAGCACGAACACCGACGTCGCGAGCAGATAGAGCGGGAACAGCCACATGGCCTTCTTGAGGTGGCGCTCGTCGGTGTTCTCCACCACGCCGACCTGCCACTGCCGGGGCAGCAGGACGATCGCCAGCATCGACAGCACGTTCTCCCAGATCCATGTGCCGGAGGGGACCTGGAGGGTGAACAGCCGGTCCAGGTTCGCGTCCTTCGCCTGCGTGAAGACGTCGCCGAAGCCGTGGTACAGCCCGAAGGTCACGAACGCGCCGGCCGCGAGGAAGGCGATCAGCTTGACCATCGCCTCGAAGGTGATGGCCGCGACCATGCCCTCGTTCCGCTCGGTGGCGTCGAGGTGGCGGGTGCCGAACAGCACCGCGAAGCCGGCGAGGAGCAGTGCGGCGTACAGCGCCGTGTCCTGGACCATCGGCACCTGGCCCAGTTCGGCGCTCGACGTGAGTGCGGGGTGGCGGCGGATGATCTCGAACGTGGTCGACACCGCTTTGAGCTGCAGGGAGATGTACGGCACGATGCCGATCACCGCGACAATGGAGACGAGGGCGCCGAGCGTGGCGCTCTTGCCGTAGCGGGCGGAGATGAAGTCGGCCAGCGAGGTGATTCGATGGCGGCGGCTGATCCGGATGACGCGCCGCAGCACCAGCCAGCCGAGTCCCATCATCAGGGTCGGGCCCAGGTAGATGGGCAGGAATCCGTACCCGGTGCTGGCCGCGTTGCCGACGCCGCCGTAGTACGTCCACGAGGTCGCGTAGACGGCGAGGGACAGCCCGTACACCGTTCCGTTTCGGACGACACTGCGCCCCCGGGCGGCTCGGCGGTCGCCGTAGTAGGCGATCGCGAACATGAGCAGCAGGTAGGCGATCGATATGGTCAGCACTACCCAGGTCTGAAGCATCACCTCACCCCATGAACTTCACGATGAGCGCGACGAGGGCGATGAGCGCGATCCAGACGGCGAACAGGTACATCCACACATCGGGCAGGCCGAGTGCCAGAATGCCGCCCGTCGCCGGGATGAGGGACGGCAGGAACAGCACGGCCGCGAGCAGGACGACAAACGTGAGTCGGCCGGTCAGACGCCCGCTGTCCGCGGGGTCGTTGCCGTTGCTCTCCATCTCCGCTGCTCCTCGCCTACCCGTGATTCCCGAGTCGAGTGTCCTCAACGGCCGAACCGCGCACTGGAATCGCGGCTTTCGGGGATTCGTTGATTCCGGTACGCTAGCGCGCCGCCTCGTTCTGGTCGAGTCGACGTTCCGTCAAGCAGAACGTCGATCGTTCGAGCAATTTGCGCGATTCCGCGTCCTGGAACATCCGGTATGCCGGGAGGTGGGGCGAGCATACCATTCTATTGGCGAATTGGCCGACCCGAGAGAATCAGGGAGTGGACACGATGCGAAACGATCACACAACGCTCCGCTCGATGGTGGTGCTGGAGCTGGTGGCGGCGGACGAGCCGGCGGTCCCGGTCGAGGTCGAGCTCCGCTACGACACCCGCGACCCGTACGCGATCACCGCTGCCTTCCGCACCGGCCCGGCGCGCTGGGTCGAGTGGTGCTTCGCCCGCGACCTGCTGGCCGACGGCCTGATCGCCGAGTCCGGCGCCGGCGACGTGCGCATCCGCCCGGTTGCCGGCGACATCGAGCTGGTGGAGCTGGTCGTCAGCTCGCCGGCCGGCATGGCCAGGTTCGAGGCGTCCGCGGGGGAACTGGCCTACTTCGTGGACCGCACTCACGACATGGTGCCGCCCGGCGCCGAGGGCCGGTGGGTCAGCGTCGACGACGCGTTGGCCACCCTCTTCACACACGACCTGAGCTGATTCGAGCGTTCGGTGTCGGCGTAGGCCGGTCGCTGGATCACCCGAGAGCATGCAGTGCGTCGAACAGGTCGTCGACGACCCGGGCCTTTTCGAGAAAGCGGATCGCGCCGGCCTGTAGGGCGCTCCGCCGGGCGCTGCTCTCCATGCCGATGGACACCACGGGGATCGCTAGATCCCGACTCAGCCGGCGAATGAGCGTCAGGCCGTCATTGCTGGTCGGCAGGTGCACATCGACCACCGCGATTGTGGGCGGGTGCGCACGGGCCAATGCCAGGGCCGAGTCGAGGCCGTATGCCTCGGCGATGCCTTCGACCCGCGGGTTCGCGGTGAGAAAGGTGCGCAAGGCCGTGCGGACGCGCTGATCGCTCACCGCGACCAGGACCTGGCGGAGCGCGCCATTGTTTTTGTCACGCACCGAGGCGCCTCCAACCGGACTGGCATAAGAATATTTTCAACAGTGAAGCAGAAGGGGCGTGCCGCGGTCTCGCAGCCGACGACGTATCTCGTCCCGCGACATCTGACGTAGCGGGCGCCGCGGGTCAGGCGGCGACCGCGGCCGAGCCGGCCCGTCGAATGGCCGCCTTCGCGTCCTGGATCATCCGCCGGCGGTCCGCGGCCGTGCTGTACGGGCCGAAACCGTCCTTGCCGGCGTAGTCCTCGCAGCTGACGACCAGCCGCTCGAAGGACTCGTGGCACTGCTCGAACGCCGGCATCGACCGCACGGCGCCGGTGTAGAAGACCAGGTACTGGGCGGGCGCGTCGATGTCCCGCCGGTCGACCCGCGCCAGCTGGGCCAGCTCAAGGCGGCCGAGGGTGATGCGCGCTTCCTCCCACGCCTCCCGCCGCGCCGTCGCCTCGAGATCGGCGTCCGACGGCTCGATTCCGCCGGCCGGGATCTCGATGCCGCGCCGCAGCCGCACGGTCACGACATCGCCGTTGGCGGTGAACGGCACCACGCCGACCGCCCAGATGTCGGCCACGTCGATGTCGGCCACCTCGGCCACGTCCAGCCAGGTCAGCCTGACCGGCAACCCCTTGATCAGCATGTCGCTCGTCGGCTGCCGGCGGCTCAGCATCGCCGCCGAATCGGCGAGGTAGTCGTTCTCGAGAAGCTTCTTGACGGTGATGCAGCGGGTGGCGACGTTCGCGTTCATTGTGGCCTCCGATGGGTCCGTTGCTGATGACATGAACTCTGTCAGCGGCGGTTCGCGACTACATCGGACGCGCGGCCTGAATCCGTTTACCCGTTGGTGGAGGTCCCGGTTGAGACGGTTGTTGTCGGTCCGTCTACGTCATCTGTCCCGCATGGCGTCTGACTTTCAATTCTCCCCGGAAAAAAAGACGTTCCCCCACTCGACCGGCGGTCGGGTGGGGGAACGTCCGTGGTGGGGAGAAGAGGCGTGGGAAGGGTGGGAGGTGAACGTCTGTGGGAGCGGGCCGTGTCACCGCACGCGCACGCACTTGGCCGCGTTGTCCGCCACGAACAGCAGTTGCGACAGGACGAGGCGCTGGTCGAAGTCCTTGCTGCGGCCCTTGACGGTGAGCGCGATGTCGGGCGACCCGTCGTTGCGGTACAGCGGCACGGCCATGCACGTGGTGGTGGCCCCGACCCGGACCGAGTAGTGCTGCTGGCGGATCTGGTGCAGGTGCCGGCTCAATTGGGTGGCCCGGTCCGAATCGCTGCCCCATTCGTCGATCAGGCGGCGCGCGGCGTCGGTGTCGTAGGCCAGCAGAACACGGCCGGCCGCGGTCGACGCGGCGCAGTCGCGACCGTTGTCGTCGCTGGGGGTCCACGTTCCACCGTGCCCGTGCACGCGATGCGTGAACAGGACGACCGAGCCCTTGAGAATGGCGAGACTGGCGGTCAACCCGGTCCTGACCAGGAGGTCGCCGAGGAAGGGGGCGAAGTCCCGCAAGGCCTGGCCGCGCGGGTCGGCGACCGGCACGTCGGTGTGGCGCCGCCAGGTCGTCTCGTAGCGGGTGCCGACTCGGTTGACCACGCCGGACTCGGCGAGGTCGCTGAGCAGCCGGTGGGTGGTCGACTTGGCCAGGCCCGTGCGCCGGCTCAGCTCGCTCAGCCGCACCGCGCCGCCCGCCGTCTCGAGTTCGACCAACAGAGATATCGCCTTGCCGATAGCGCCCGGCAACTGCTGCATATCCAACTGCTGCGTGTCCATCGCGTCAGCCTCCAACAGCAAATTGCGTCTTCTCGACGCGTCAACTTTGCCTCGAAAACCGAGCCTTCCGCAATTGATGAGATTACGTATCTACGGGGCCGTCGGAGCTAGGTATTGCCTGCGTCCGGCGGGCGCGGACGACGTCGAATGTCGGCGATGGCCGGGCGTTGCAGCCGGACTCGGCTACGGACAGTGAGAGCGTCCTTCGTTCGGGTTGACGCCGGGTTTGCCGAGGTGGTGGCCTGGATGGCGGCCATGTTCGGCACATTTCGGGGTGCTGCCCTCACTGGCCGTCGCCGCGTACGTACTTCTCGCTAATCCGTTCGGGAAGATGTTGCGGTGGGGTCATCCGACGTGCGGAGAATCGTTGTCGCAAGAAGTGAAGATCAGTTTACGCAAATTTTCACGGCGTGGGTGGCGAATCAGCTGACCGTCCAGCCGTCCGATCCCCGCAGCAGCGCGCCGAGATCCGGGGACGCGGTGTCCATCGCGGCGTAGACCTGGTCGCGCACGAGATCGTCGTAGGTGGCGCGGGGCGCGGCCCGGAACACGCCGAACGGCACGTGCCCGCCCAGGCCCGACAACCCGATGGCCACGGACGGATCGGCGGCGGTCGCGTCGTGCACGAGCGCCTCCGCCACGCTGTCGGTGACCTCCAGGGCCCCGCTGCGCGGATTCCGGGCCACCGCGAGGGACTTGTCCGGCCCGAACACGATCGGCTCGCCATGCCGCAGCGGGATGCCGGAGGCCGGCCCCCGCAGCCCGTCGAACGCGCCGTCGTTGAAGATCGGGCAGTTCTGGTAGATCTCCACCAGGGCGGCGCCCCGGTGCGCCGCCGCGGCCGTGAGCACCTCGGTGAGGCCCTTGCGGTCGGAGTCCAGCGCCCGCGCCACGAAGGAGGCGCCGGCGCCCAACGCCAGCGCGACCGGGTCGAACGGGGCGTCCGGCGCGCCCATCGGCGTGGACTTGGTGACCTTGCCCTGTTCGGACGTGGGGGAGTACTGCCCCTTGGTCAGCCCGTAGATCCGGTTGTTGAACAGCAGGATCTTCACGTTCACGTTGCGCCGCAAGGCATGGATGAGGTGGTTGCCGCCGATGGACAGCGCGTCCCCGTCGCCCGTGACCACCCACACCGACAGGTCGGGGCGGGCCACCACCAGCCCGGTGGCCAGTGTCGGCGCGCGGCCGTGGATCGAGTGGAAGCCGTAGGTGTTCAGGTAGTAGGGGAACCGCGAGGAACACCCGATGCCCGAGATGAACACGATGTTCTCGCGCCGGATGCCCAGCGTCGGCAGGAACGACTGGACGGCGTTGAGCACGACGTAGTCGCCGCAGCCCGGGCACCAGCGGACCTCCTGGTCCGATTTGAAGTCCTGCGCCTTGGCCGGCGCGTCGACCAGCGGCACGCCGCTGAGCCCGGTCAGGTCGGTGTCGAAGGTTGTCACGCCGCCACTCCCGCCGTGATGTCGGTCAGCACTCGCTGCAACTCCTCCGCCGTGAACGGCATGCCGGCGACCTTGGTGTAGCTGATCGCGTTGACCAGGTACCTGGCCCGCAGCAACAGCGCCAGCTGGCCCAGGTTGAGCTCCGGGACCACCACCCGGTCGTAGGCCGCGAGGACCTCGCCGAGGTTGGCCGGGAACGGGTTGAGATGCCGCAGGTGGGCCTGCGCGACCGACTGGCCGCCGCGGCGCAGCCGCCGGCACGCGGCGCCGATCGAGCCGTAGGTGGAGCCCCAGCCGATGACCAGCACCCGGGCCCGGCCGGAGGGGTCGTCCACTTCGACGTCGGGCACCTCGATGCCGTCCACCTTGGCCTGGCGCAGGCGGACCATCTGGTCGTGGTTGTCCGGCTCGTAGCAGATCTCGCCGCTGCCGTCCCGCTTCTCCAGACCGCCGATGCGGTGCTCGAGTCCGGCCGTGCCCGGCACCGCCCACTCCCGCGCCAGGGTCTCCGGATCCCTCAGGTAGGGCCAGAAGGCGTCGGAGCCGTCCGGGGCGTTGGGCCGGGTGGCGAACCGGACGGAGAGGTCGGGCAGCTCGTCGACGCCGGGCACCAGCCACGGCTCGGACCCGTTGGCGATCGCGCAGTCCGACAGCAGCAGCACCGGCGTCCGGTAGGTCAGCGCGATGCGGGTCGCGTCCAGCACCATGGCGAAGGCGTCCGCCGGCGACCGCGGCGCCAGCACCGGCACCGGCGACTCGCCGTTGCGGCCGAACATCGCCTGCAGCAGGTCGGCCTGCTCCGTCTTGGTCGGCAGACCGGTAGACGGGCCGCCGCGCTGCACGTCGATGACCAGCAGCGGCAGCTCGGCCATCACCGCGAGCCCGATGGTCTCGGACTTCAGCGCGAGCCCGGGGCCCGAGGTGGTCGTCACGCCCAGCGCGCCGCCGTACGAGGCGCCCAGGGCCGCGCCGATCGCGGCGATCTCGTCCTCGGCCTGGATGGTGGTGATGCCGAACTGCTTGAGCCGGGACAGCTCGTGCAGGATGTCGGAGGCCGGCGTGATCGGGTAGGTGCCCAGCAGCGCCAACAGGCCGCTGCGCTCCGCGGCCGTGACGACGCCGTAGGCGATGGCCTTGTTGCCGGTGATCTGCCGGTACCGGCCCGGCGGCAGCGCGGCCGGCGCGACCTCGTAGGCGAGGGCGAACGCCTCGGTGGTCTCGCCGAAGCTCCAGCCGGCGCGCAGCGCGAGCCGGTTGGCCTCGACCAGCTCCGGCCGGCTGGCGAACCGCGTGCCGATGAAGCGCTCGACGCCGGCCGTCGCGCGGTTGTACATCCAGCACAGCAGGCCGAGCGCGAACATGTTCTTGGTCCGCTCGGCGTCCTTTTTGGACACTCCCGCCGCGCTGACCGCGGCGCGGGCTATCGTCCCCATGGCGATCGGGTGCACCTGCCACGCGTGCAGCGAGTCGTCGTCGAGCGGGTTCGCGGGGTAGCCGGCCTTGGCCAGGTTGCGTGTCGTGAACTCGTCCGTGTTGACGATCAGCACACCGCCGGGCGGCAGGTCGGCGATGTTGGCCCGCAGCGCGGCGGGGTTCATGGCGACCAGCACGTCCGGGCGGTCCCCGGCGGTGAGGATGTCGTGGTCGGCGAAGTGCAGCTGGAAGCTGGAGACGCCGTGCGGGGTGCCCTGTGGCGCCCGGATCTCGGCCGGAAAACTCGGCAGCGACGCGAGATCGTTGCCGAACTCGGCCGCGGCGGCGGTGAACCGGTCCCCGGTCAGCTGCATGCCGTCGCCGGAGTCGCCGGCGAACCGGATCACCACGTGGTCGAGCCGCCTGCGCTCACGCATCGACCGTCGCCCCCGACTCCTCGGCCAGCCGCAGGGCCTCCTCGATGAGCGTTTCGGCGATCTTGTGCTCCGGCACGGTCCGGATCACGGTCCCCTTCACGAAGATCTGGCCCTTGCCGTTGCCCGAGGCGACTCCCAGGTCCGCCTCGCGCGCCTCGCCGGGACCGTTGACCACGCAGCCCATGACCGCCACGCGCAGCGGGACCTCCAGGCCCTCCAGCGCCGCCTGCACCTCGGCGACCAGCTTGTAGACGTCGACCTGGGCCCGGCCGCAGGACGGGCAGGACACGATCTCCAGGGTCCGCGGCCGCAGGCCGAGCGACTCGAGGATGGCCGACCCGACCTTCACCTCCTCGATCGGCGGCGCCGACAGCGACACCCGGATGGTGTCCCCGATGCCCTGGCTCAGCAGCGCGCCGAACGCGGACGCCGACTTCACCGTGCCCTGGAACGGCGGGCCGGCCTCGGTGACGCCCAGGTGCAACGGGAAGTCGCACTGGGCCGCCAGTTGCCGGTACGCCTCGATCATGACCGTGCAGTCGTGGTGCTTGACCGAGATCTTGATGTCGTGGAAGTCGTGCTCGGCGAACAGGGACGCCTCCCACAGCGCCGATTCCACCAGCGCCTCGGGGGTGGCGCGGCCATGCTTGGTCAGCAGCCGGGGATCCAGCGAGCCCGCGTTCACGCCGATGCGAATCGGTGTGCCCCGGTCTTTGGCGGCGGCGGCGATGTCCTTGACGCGGTCGTCGAACTTCTTGATGTTTCCTGGATTGACCCGGACCGCGGCGCAGCCGGCGTCGATTGCGGCGAGCACGTACTTGGGCTGGAAGTGGATGTCGGCGATGACCGGGATCTGCGCCTTGCGGACGATGGTGGGCAGGGCGTCCGCGTCGTCCTGGGACGGGCAGGCGACGCGCACGATGTCGCAGCCGGCGGCGGTGAGCTCGGCGATCTGCTGCAATGTCTTGTCGACGTCCGCGGTCACCGTCGTTGTCATCGACTGCACGGAAACCGGGAAGTCGCTGCCGACGCCGACACCGCCGACATCCAGTTGACGCGTCTTCCTGCGCTGCGTCCGCAGCGCGCTGTCGGGCGCGCTTTCGGGCATGCCGAGAGAAACCACGTTGCCCATGGGGTTGGCCCTCCACAATAGCGGGAAATCGAACAGCGCCAGTGTGGTGGTCCGCGGGGTGGAGTACCAGTCTCCGTTCTGTGCAGCGGAACGGAGCGTATCCTTGGTTTTCGGAACGGTAACGCGGGATTATTTGTCGGTGTGTTGCTCACGCTTTAGTGGTAATTTGTGGCTGAACGAGCCGATCGGCGAGAGCGAGCAACGCCGCGAGTTCTTCGCCGGTCGCGGCCGACAGCAGGTGGTCCCGCACCGCGGCGGCGTGCGCTCCCTCGACCGCCCGCATCGCCTGCGCCCCGAGGCTGGTCAGCGAGACCGTCACCGACGTGGCCTCGCGTCCCTTGGACCGCTTGACCAAACCCCGCCCCTGCATTCTCGTCAGCTGCCGGGACAGCCGGCTCTTGGACCAGTACATCATGTCGGCCAGCCGCTGCTGGTTGATCCGGCCGCCGTCGACTTCCTGGACGTGCATGAGCACGTTGTACTCGGCCTGGGAGAGATCCGTGACAGTTTTCAGGTCGGCCGCCACTCGAAAGCGCAGCACGTCGGCGACGGCGAGCGCGGCACGCCAGGTGCGGCGTTCCGCCGGGGTGAGGGGGTCGGGCACCCGGCGATCCTACATGCGCCACCTCGTGTGAATGGTCATATGTTTGCCGGCCAATCATGGCCGGCAATCCGGGGGAGCCGCGCTTTTCCCCCGGATGGACGGGCGCCGGGAACAATTGTCCGTGCCGGGAGGCCCCCGACATGGGTGATCCGGACACCGGCGGTCGCACTCACGCCGGTGCCCGGACGATTCGCCTGACCGCCGCCTCGGGACGCCCGCCCGGGGGGTTGGCGGGCGGGACACGGCGGTCAGGCCGCTACGGTCCGCCGTACGGTGCGGTCACGCGGTGGCGGGCCGCGGGATCTCCGTGGCGCGCTGCGGCAGATCGGCCCGCCGCTCGACCACCATGGTCAGATTGGTGAAGTGGGTCGTGACGTGGTGCCGCTGAACCGGCGTCACCCCCGGTTCGATCGACAGCCGCCAGCGCGACAGCACGGTCGCGGCGATCACGTTCAGCTCCGTCCAGGCGAACGACTGGCCGAGACATCCTCGGCTGCCGATGCTGAACGGGATGTAGGAGCCGCGGGGCAACTCGCGGGCCGGCCGGCGCAGCCAGCGGTCCGGGTCGAAGGCGTCCGGATCGGGATAGAACTCCGGATTGCGGTGCAGCGAGGGAATGCTGTACAGGAACTCGGCGCCGGCGGGCAGGAGCGTGTCCCCGAGCGTGACGTCCGTGATGGCGCGGCGCATGAACAGGTCGCCCGGCACGTCGAGCCGGAGCACCTCGTTCAGCACGCGGCCGAGGTAGTCGAAGGACGGGATGTCCTCGAAACCGATGTCGCGGCCGGCCAGCACGCCGTCGATCTCGGCCAGCACTTCCCGCTCCGCCACGGGATTCTGCGCCAGCCGGCAGAACAGCGACGCCAGCACGCTGCTGGTGGTCTCGGCGGCGGCCAGCATCAGCGTGACCAGCTCGTCGCGGACCTGCTCGTCGGTCATGCCGCGGCCGGTGTCCTCGTCGCGCGCGGTCAGCAGCACCGTCAGCAGGTCGCCGTGGTCCTCGCCGTCGGCGCGGTAGGTCTTGATGATCTCGTCGACGCTGGCCCGCAGGCGCTGCTCGGCCAGGTTCATCCGGCGGATGACCGGCGCGGGGAGCCGGAACACGAAGTCCGGCAGCACCGTGCGCGCCAGCACGCCGTTCAGCATGACCGGCAGGCACTCCTTGATCACGTCGAGCGTGCGCGTGCTCAGCGTGGACGTGAACAGCGTCGAGACCCCGATGCCCAGCGCCAGGTCGTCGACGGCGCGCTGGACGTTGACCACCTGGCCCGGCCGCCAGCCCGCGGTCATCTCCTCGGTGCGCTCGCGCATCACCTCGGCGTAGCGCGCGACCATCTTGCGCTGGAAGGCGGGCTGCATCAGCCGCCGCTGCTCGCGGTGGAAGGTCCCGTTGGAGGTCAGCACCCCGTTGCCGACCACCCGCTGCAGCTTGTCGAACAGCCGGCCCTTGTCGTACGACGCCGAGTCGGTGACCAGCATCTGGTACACCAGCTCCGGGCTCGTCACGGCGTAGACGGGCAGCGGCCCCATGAACATCTTGACGAGCCCGCCGTGCTCGCGCAGCCCCGACAGGAAGGCGACGGGGTCCTTGCGGAACGCCAGGGCGTGCCCCAACAGGGGAAGCCGTCCCGGCACGACCGGCACCGCGGTGTGTGACTTCGTCGCGGACATGGTGTCTCCCGGGGTCAGCGGCCGACGCCGACGGCGTGCGGGGTGCGGGCGGTGTCGAGGGTGTCCCACCACCACGCGACCGACGAGATGGGCAGTGGCTCGGTGCTGACGTCCTCGGGCGCGGCCGCGAGGCTGTCGGGCAGGTCGGAACCGGCCTCCGGGTCGCGGTAGCGGATGGTGGTCATGCCCCAGTCGAGGTGGCCTCGGATCCAGGAGGACAGACCCGCGAGATAGCGCCGCAGCTGCGGGCTGGCCGTCGCGTGCACCTGGTCGTACAGCCGGAGGTAGAGCCACATCACCTGTTCCCGCATCTGTACTGACCTGGCGACGGCGTCGGTGATCGAGCATCCCTCGGCTTCGGCGAGCACGGTGACCAGGTTGTGGTCGGCGCCGCCGCGCATCACCTCCTTGTGGTAGGTGAGCAGGTCGTTGTCCCAGCCGACCAGGGTGCAGACCATCTCGTTGAGCGCCCACACGGCCGGCGCCTCCAGTTCGCTCGCCGGCACCTCGTAGCCGTCGGCCACGTCGAGCAGCATCAGGGTCGGCTTGACCGCCCCGCTGTGGATGCGTTGCGCCACATAGGTGTCCAGCGTCGGCACGACGCCCTGGATGCGCTGGATCGCGGCGGCGACGTTGGCCATGAAGTACGCCTGCATGGAGGAGGCCCATCGGGCCACCTGCACCGGCGACGCGACCTCGCTCACCTGGCGCCGCAGGTCGGCCAGCGCGGCCAGGAACGGGTTGGCCGGTGTCGGCGCGTCCGGCGTCTCGACGACCCGGGCCAGGTCGGACAGTTGGAGGATGTGGTCGTCCACGGACTTGCGGCCGACGACCTCGTCGCACTCGAGGTCGTCGTAGGCCCACAGCCAGAACAGCAGGTTGGACGCGACCTGCAGCGGCTTGCCCCGCGGCGCGCGCGGCATCACATAGCCGGGCAGGTAGCCGGGATTCATGGCGGCGTACCGATCCCAGGCCGACCGGTCCGCGAACATCATGAAGCGCGCGATCCAGGAAAGCCCGTCGCGGTTCAGCTCGTCCACGTTCGGGTGCAGGGCCGATGCAATAGGGCAATAGAGGGGAGGAATTGAGAGGGTGGACGTGGTCCCCATTTTTCGCAGCCCTTCCTGTTCGAAGTAGACGACCGGTCGACGTTGTGAAGTCGAGGTTGCTGCGATTGTCGAGGGGGGTCAAAAATGCGTTCCGAGAGGCGGAACGGGGCTTGTGTCAGAACGTTCGACAAAGTCGGCCCGCCGTGTCCCCGGCCGCGCCGGCAGGGGCGAACACGGGGTCGGTGGCCGGCGGTTAGGCGGCAAACTGCTTGCGTCGCGAAGAAGCTGTCGGTGACCGTGCTGTTTGATCTTGATTGCGCTCGGGCGGCGACCTCTCGTGTTCCTCCATCCGGGTGAAAGCGCTTCGCGGTCAACACCGCCGGACGGTCCTCGGCCTGTTGTTATGACCTAGACTCTGACCTGTCGAAGTCCTGAAAGGGTGGTGGAGTGAGCCTGGTGACCGTGGTCGGACAACGTTCGTGACAGCGTGCCTCGCGACACTGTCGGTTACCATGTCAACCGGCGGAGCTAGTAGGATCCGCGCGTCCTGAAATGGCTGTGTCCCCTCCTGTACGGAGTCCGCGCGTTGCGTAGTCTGCCGGTCGAAGTCACGAGTTTCGTGGGGCGAGAGCACGAGTTGGCTGAGATTGGCCGACTGCTCTCGGCCGGTCGCTTGCTGACGCTGCTCGGCCCGGCCGGAGTCGGAAAGACCCGGTTGGCGGTACGGGCCGCCTACGAGGCAGTCGATCGTTTCGACGACGGTGTGTGCATGGTGCGGCTCGAGGAGTTGACCGATCCCGAACTGCTGCCGCAGGCCGTGGCGGAATGCTTAGAGCTGAATGATTCCACGAAAGACCCGATAAGGCAGATCGTCGGGTTCCTCAAGAACCGGTCCGTACTGCTGGTGCTGGACAACTGCGAGCACCTGGTCGACCGATGCGCGGAGTTCATCGAGGCGCTGCTGCAGGAGACCGCCTCGGTGAGCGTGCTGGCCACCAGCCGGCACGTGCTCGCGGTCAACGGCGAGCAGCTGCTGCAGGTGTCGACGCTGGCGGTCAAGGGCATCGAGGCGCCGCGCAACGGCAGCCGGGGCGACGCCGTCGCGCTGTTCGAGCAGCGGACCATGGCCAGCGTCGGCAAGTCCTTCGCCACCGCGCGGGACCGCGAGCTCGCGACCAAGATCTGCCTTGCCCTCGACGGCATCCCGCTGGCCATCGAGCTCGCGGTGCCCTGGCTGCGGGTGATCACCCTGGCCGAGATGGCCGACCGTCTCCAGGACCGGTTCCGCCTGCTGGCCAAGGGCAGCCGCTCCAGTCCGCAGCGCCACCAGACGCTGGCGGCCGCCGTCGACTGGAGCTACCAGCTGTGCACACCGGACGAGGCGCGCCTGTGGTCGCGGCTGTCGGTGTTCACCGGCGGCTTCACGATGAAGGCGGCCGTGGCCGTGTGCGTCGACGACGGCGACGACGTCGACCTGCTGGAACTGTTCAGCGGGCTGACCGACAAGTCGATCCTCATCCAGGACACGGACAAGGGCGCGGCCCGCTACCGGATGTTGGAGACGCTGCGGCAGTACGGCGCCCGCCGGCTGGCCGAGACCGGCGAGGACGTCGTGGTCCAGCGCCGGCACAGCGAGTTCTTCGCCGCCATGGCCGGCCGGGCCGGCGCGGCGTGGCTGGGGCCGAACCAGCTGCAGCTGGTCGCCGACATCCAGCAGGAGCACGCCAACATGCGCGGCGCGCTCGAGTTCTGCCTGCGCCGCCCCGAGGACACGGAGCGCGCGGCGCGCCTGGCCGTCGATCTGGAGTTCTACTGGGTCAACTGCGGGTTCTTCGGGGAGGGCGTGCTCTGGCTCGACCGCGTGCTCGCGCTGCCGGACCTGCCGCCCGACCTGCGTGTCAACGCGATGTGGATCCGCGTCTACGCGGCGACCGCGCTCGGCGACGCGGCCACCGCCGCCGCCATGGCGGCGGAGAACGTGGCCCAGGCCCGCGAGCTCGGCGACCCCGTGGCGTTGGCCAACGCGTTGCTCGGGCAGGGCGGATCCGCCCTCGTGCAAACGGAATACGACCTCGCCGAGTCGCTCTACGTCGAATGCCTGGACTGGTACGAGCGGGCCGGCGTGGTGAACTGCAACGTGATCCTGGCGTACACGGCGCGGGGCATGGTCGCCGGCTTCGCCGGCCGGCTGGAACGCACCGAGGAAATGGCGCGCAAGGCGATCGCCGTCGCGGACGAGCACGGCGAGCAGTGCATCCGGTCGTACGCCCTCTACTCGCTCGCCCTCGCCGAGTGGCAGCTGGGCAAGCACGACGAGGCCCAGACGCACGCGCGCCAGGGGCTGGCGATCAAGGCCGAGTTCGGCGACGTGCTGGGCCAGGCGATGATAGTGGAGCTGTGCGCCTGGATCGCCGCGACGATGGGCGACGCCCCGGTGTGCGCCAAGCTGCTCGGCGTCGCCGACCGGTTGTGGCTGCGCGTCGGCGGCGACGCGATGCTCGACTCCCAGACGTGGCAGGTGCCGCACGGCAACGCCGAACTCGTCGCCCGCACGGCGCTCGGCGGCGACGAGTACGAGTCGGCGTTCGCCGAGGGCGTCGCGCAGGCGATCGACCTCCACCACGCGATCGTCTTCGTGCTCGCCACCAGGGCCGTCCAGCAGTCCGCCGACGAGCCGGCCGGCGAGGAGTCGTTCGGGGCCGGCTCGTTCACCGAGTCCATGCTCACCAGGCGGGAGACGCAGATCTCCGAGCTGATCGCCCGCGGGGCGACGAACCGGGCGATCGCCGATGAGCTGAAGATCTCTCGGCGGACCGTCGAGGCCCACGTCCAGCACATCCTCGACAAGCTGGGCTTCGATTCGCGCACCCAGATCGGGGTGTGGGTCGCCGATCGGCGCAACAAGCTCGCCTGAGGTGTGATGGCGACGTGGCCGCCGCCATCACGGGGCGTCGTCAGTGGTCGCGCTTGGTCAGGCGCATCGCGATGTCGTGCAGCGTCGCGGCCGGCCCCTGCTCGCACTTGGCCCGGGCCAGGCAGTCCATCGCCTTGTCGATCTCGTCCGCGGCGCGCGTGCTGGCCCATTGCCGCCCGCCGGCCTTCTCGACGAGGGCGGCGAGGTACTCCAGGTCGTCGGTGTTCGGCGGGGTGGACGTCAGATAGAGCTGGGCCAGGGCATGGCCATGCGCGGTCGAGGAGGTCAGCGCGGCCACGACCGGCAGGGACTTCTTGCGGTTGGCCAGGTCAGAGTGGGCGGGCTTGCCGGTGTCGCCCGGTGATCCCCAGATTCCGAGCAGGTCGTCGACGAGTTGGAAGGCGAGCCCGAGGTGCCGGCCGAAATCGCGCATGAGGCGCACGGTGAACTCATCGGCGCCACCGGCCAGGGCGCCGAGGGCGCAGGACACTTCGAGCAGGGCGCTGGTCTTTCGGTGCGCCATCGCGATGCATTCGTCGAGCACGACGTCGTCGCGGCTTTCGAAGGCCAGGTCCTGAGCCTGTCCCTGGCACAACTCGATGACCGCGTCGTTGAGCCACTGCACGGCGGTGGGGCCGGCGGCGGCGAGGGTGTAGGAGGCCTGGGCGAGCAGCGCATCGCCGGCCAGAATGGCTTCGGAGGTGCCGAAGACGGTCCACGCGGTGGGTTGGTGGCGGCGGGTCTGGTCGCGGTCCATGACGTCGTCGTGCAGAAGGGAGAAGTTGTGGACCAGTTCGACGGCCACGGCGGCGGGAATCGCGTCGGCGGTGTCGCCGCCGACGGCGCGTGCGGTCAGCAGGGTCAGGGCTGGGCGCAGAGCCTTGCCGGGCTTGCCGTCGACCGGTTTGCCGTGGACATCGCGCCATCCGAAGTGGTATTCGCAGATGCGTCGCAGTGGCTCGGGCAGGTGGCCGACCGCGGCCCGCAGGTGCGGGTCGATCGTGTTGCGGCTCCAGGTGAGCATGTCGTCGATGGAACTCGGGCGCAGTGCCTGAACGGTCACCGGTCTACACCTCCACTGGCTGAGCGACGGCTGTCTTTCGGTTGAGGGCGCGGGGCAGTGCGAAGACCTGGTGCTCGCGCGCCGTCACGATCTCCTCGGGCTCCGGCCACCCGAGCTCCTCGAGGTACTCGAGCACCTGGGAGACAAGGGTTTCCGGCACGGACGCGCCACTGGTCAGCCCGATCGTGCCGATGTTGTCGAGCCACGCGGGATCGATGTCGGCCACGGTGTCGATCAGGTGCGAGGCCGTCGCGCCCGCCTGGACCGCGACCTCCACGAGGCGCTTGGAGTTCGAGGAGTTCTCCGAGCCGACCACGAGCACGAGATCGCACTCCGGCGCGATCTGCTTGACGGCCACCTGGCGGTTCTGGGTCGCGTAGCAGATGTCGCTGCTGGGCGGGCTTTCCAGGTGGTCGAACCGCTCCTGCAGCTGTTCGACGCGCTCCATCGTCTCGTCGACGCTGAGCGTGGTCTGCGACAGCCACACCACCTTGTGCGGGTCGTCGATCTCGACGGCGGCCGCGTCCTCGGCGGTGTCGATGAGGCGCACCCGGTCGGGCGCCTCGCCCATCGTGCCTTCGACCTCCTCGTGGCCCCGGTGGCCGACGAGCAGGATCTGGTATCCCTCGGCCGCGTACCGGGTGACCTCGTGGTGCACCTTGGTGACGAGCGGGCAGGTCGCGTCGACCGCGGTCAGCTTGCGCTCGTCGGCCTCGGTCCGCACCGCGGGCGACACGCCGTGAGCCGAGAACACGACGGTCGCGCCCTCGGGCACCTCGTCGAGCTCGTCGACGAACACCGCGCCGCGTCGCGACAGGTCGTCGACGACGTACTTGTTGTGGACGATCTCCTTGCGCACGTAGACCGGAGATCCCTGCGTCGCCAGGGCTTTCTCCACTGTGAGGACCGCCCGGTCAACGCCGGCGCAGAACCCGCGAGGTGCGGCCAGCAGAACCCGTCGCCCTGTTGCCTGCGTCATGGACCATCTCCTTTTCAGGCTCGGATCACGGTGAACGCTATGGGTGAACCGGCGTGTCCGACCAACGCACGTTCCGCGTTGCAGAACGTGGCGTGGCCGATCCGCTGGGTGATATCCACACTTGCGGGACCCCGATGGTTCTCCCGGCACAAGAGGTGACGATGTGGACGCTTCCTCAATGACACTGGAGATGGTTCAGCAGAGCGTGCTGGGGCCGGCGCTCGAGCCGGCGTCCCTCCAGGAGCTGTCCGGCGCTCAGGTTCGCGCTCTCGCGAGTGACATTCGCGCGTTTCTCATCGACAAGGTGTGCGCCAGTGGCGGCCATCTCGGCGTCAATCTGGGTGTGGTCGAGCTGACCTTGGCCCTGCACCGGGTCTTCCGGTCGCCGAGGGACCGGATCCTGTTCGACACCGGGCACCAGTCCTATGTGCACAAGATCGTCACCGGCCGGGCCGGCGGGTTCGACACCCTGCGCTCGCGCGGCGGCCTGGCCGGCTATCCCAGCCAGGCCGAGTCCGTGCACGATCTCGTCGAGAACTCGCACGCCTCCACCGCACTGTCCTATGCGGACGGACTGAGCAAGGCCGACGAGGTGCTGGGGGTGCGGGGCCGCCGCGTGGTGGCGGTCATCGGCGACGGCGCGTTCACCGGCGGCATGTGCTGGGAGGCGATGAACAACATCGGCGCGGCCAAGCGTCCGATCATCGTGGTGCTCAACGACAACGAGCGCGCCTACGCGCCGGCCAGCGGCGCCTTCGCCGACCACCTCAAGGCGATCCGGCGGTCGCCGATGCGGACGAACATCTTCAAGCAGCTGGGGTTCACCTATCTGGGCCCGGTGGACGGGCACAACACCAGCATGCTGGAGGCCGCGTTCAGCCAGGCGTCCGCGATCGACGGGCCGGTGGTGGTGCACTGCCTGACCAGCAAGGGCAAGGGCTATGAGCCGGCCGAGTCGGACGAGGCGGACCGCTTCCACGCGGTCGGCGTGGTCGACCCGGCGACCGGCCGACCGCGCAAGCCCGGCGGCCGCACCTGGACGGACGTCTTCTCGACCACGATCGCCGACATCGGCGCCGAGCGCCCCGACGTCGTCTGTCTCACCGCGTCGATGCTGCTGCCGACGGGGCTGGGCCCCTTCGCGCGACGGTTCCCGGACCGCGTCTTCGACGTCGGCATCGCCGAGCAGCACATGGTCACCTCGGCGGCGGGCCTGGCGCTCGGCGGCTGCCACCCGGTCGTCGCGGTGTACTCGACGTTCCTGAACCGGGCCTTCGACCAGGTGCTGATGGACGTGGCGCTGCACCGCCTGCCGGTGACGTTCGTGCTGGACCGCGCCGGCATCACCGGGCCGGACGGCCCGAGCCACCACGGGATGTGGGACCTGAGCCTGCTCGCCGCCGTGCCAGGGCTGCGCGTGGCGGCCCCGCGGTCGGCCGAGCAGCTCGATGAGCTCCTGCGCGAGGCGGTGAACGTCACCAGCGGCCCGACGGTGGTGCGCTTCCCCAAGGCTGCCGTGGGCGAGCAGGTCGAGTCCGTGCGGCGCGTCGGGTCCTACGACGTCCTGTACGAGGGTTCGGCCGCTGAGGCCCTCATCGTGTCCATGGGCCCGCTGAGCCGCGCGTGCGTCGATGCGGCGGAACAGCTTGCCGCGGACGGGATCGGTGTCCGGGTGGTCGACCCGCGCTGGATCATCCCGGCCGATCGGGCGCTGGTCGAGCTGGCCCGGGAGCACCGGGTGGTGATCACGGTCGAGGACAGCGGGCGCGCGGGCGCGGCGGGCAGCGCCTTCGCGCAGGCCGCGACCGACGCGGGAGTGACGACGCCGATCCACAACCTCGGCGTGCCGCGGCGTTTCATCGAGCACGCGAGCCGGCAGCAGATCCTCGAGGAGCACGGCTACACCGCGGGCGGCATCGCCACCGCGATCCGCCAGGCGCTGGCCGGTGGCGGTCCGTACCGTCAGGAGCCGGACAAGGCCCCGGTTTCGTTGGCCTGAGCCGATTCGAAGGGGCGTCGCGGAAGTCCGCGGCGCCCCTTCGCGGGTTCAGCCGACCTGCGCCACCGCCGTGTCGGCCTGGTCCCGGGCCCAGCGTTCGGCGGTGTGCACGTCGTCGATGTCGCGGGGCGTCCGGCGCCACTGGTCGGCCGCCGCGACCACCTTCTCCAATGTGTCCACAATGGACAGGAAGGGTAGGCGGCCGGCGAGGAACGCGCCGACCAGCTGCTCGTTGGCCGCGTTGAACACCGCCGGCACGCAGCCGCCGACGGCGCCGGCCTGACGTGCCAGCTCGACGGCCGGGAACGTGACGTCGTCGACCGGCTCGAACGTCCACGATGTGCTGGCCGTCCAGTCGCAGCGGGCCGCGGCGCCGGGGACCCGCCGCGGCCAGTGCAGCGCCAGGGCGATCGGCAGCCGCATGTCCGGCGGGCTCGCCTGCGCCAGCGTGGACCCGTCGACGAAGGTGACCATGGAGTGCACCACCGACTGCGGGTGCACCACCACGTCGATGCGGCTCGGGTCGATGCCGAACAGCAGTTGCGCCTCGATGAGCTCGAGGCCCTTGTTGACCAGGGTCGCGGAATTGGTCGTCACGACCGGACCCATCGACCAGGTCGGATGGTTGAGCGCCTGCTCGGGTGTGACATCGGTCAGCTGTGCGCGTTTGCGCCCGCGGAACGGGCCTCCGGACGCGGTGAGGACGAGCCACGCGACCTCGTCGCCGCGCCCTCCGCGCAGGGCCTGGGCAATGGCCGAGTGCTCCGAGTCGACCGGGACCAGCTGGCCGGGCTTCGCGGCGGCGAGGACAAGCGGGCCGCCGGCGACGAGCGACTCCTTGTTCGCCAGCGCGAGCGTCGACCCGGTGCGCAGCGCGTGCAGCGTCGGCCGCAGGCCTTGGGAGCCGGGCATGCCGTTGAGCACCACATCGACCGGGACGGCGTCGATGAGATCGACGACCGCGTTGGGACCGCTGAAGACTCGCGGCGGCGGGTTGCCTTTCGTCAGCGCGTGCAGCGCGGCCCGCAGGCGTTGCTCCGCTCCGTCGCGCACCACGGCGATGGCCTCGACTTGGTGCTGGACGGCGAGCGCGGCCACCGCCGCCGGGTTGCTGCCGTCGGCGGCGATGCCGGCGACCTGAAAGAGGTCTCGATTGCGGGCGACGATGTCGAGGGCCTGGGTCCCGATGGATCCGGTCGCCCCGAGGACGTGTATTCGACGCGGGTTCATTGTCCATATGGTTCCGGTCGAGTGTGGTCAAGTCGATACCCGAAGGCCGGTCTTTCGCCCTGATGACGGAACTCGTGATGCGGTGTTCCGCGAGGCGGAAAGTATGTTTTGTGGCGGCGTCGCGCCGGTGTACGGTCCGGCCGTGCGCGAATCGGGAATGCGGTCCGTCGCCGTGGTCGCTCCGGCGAAGGTCAATCTCTTCCTCTCCGTGGGGGAGTTGCGTCCCGATGGGTTCCACGATCTCGTCACGGTGTTCCAGACGCTGTCGCTGTGCGACGAGGTCGTGCTCAGCGAGGCCGCGCGGGGCGGGGTCGTGGTCGTCGGCGAGGGCAGCGACGTCCTGGACACCGGCCGGGACAACCTGGCGACGCGCGCCGTCGAGGCGCTCGCCGACCACGTCGGCATGCCGGCGGACGCCGTCGACCGGGTGCACATCACGCTGTGCAAGCGGATTCCGGTCGCCGGCGGCATGGCCGGCGGGAGCGCCGACGCCGCGGCGACCCTGCTGGGCCTGTGCGCGCTGTGGAACCTGCGGCTGCGCCGGCACGAACTGGCCGAGGTGGCGGCCCGGCTGGGCAGCGACGTGCCGTTTCAGCTGCACGGCGGGTGCGCGCTGGGCACGGGTCGCGGCGATGTGATCACCGAGGTCCCGGTGGCCCACGCCTTCCACTGGGTGGTCGGGGTCGATCGCGGCGGCCTGTCCACGCCTGTGGTGTTCCGCGAGCTCGACCGGCTTCGTGCGCTGCGACCCGGCCGTCGTGCGTCGTCGCCCGAGGCGGTGCTCGACGCGCTCGACGGCGGCGACCCGGCCCGCCTGGCCGCGGCGTTGGTCAACGACCTCCAGGAAGCCGCTCTGTCGTTGCGGCCC
>Ga0307511_10000202_pt1 | contig 60026 bp, 43 predicted proteins | sample 13_EM_MG_FD_200266 | JGI IMG/M metagenome (GOLD analysis project Ga0307511, IMG submission 200266) | Populus trichocarpa ectomycorrhiza microbial communities from riparian zone in the Pacific Northwest, United States - 13_EM | ecosystem: Host-associated > Plants > Roots > Unclassified | place... | reverse complement strand
TGATCGGCTGGCGTCGCCTGCGGGCCGAGCTGCCGCAGGCCCGCAGGCTGATCCGGCTGTTCGACGCGTCGCCGATGGCGGTGGTCGCCGCGGCCAACCGGCTCGCCATCCGGCCGCACTGGACCATCGCGGTGCTGCTCGACCGGCTCCGACATCGCCGCGACTGGCTCGACGAGCTGGTCAACGCCCGCGTCGACCTGCTCAGCAGCATCGAGCTGAGCTGCCGGTCGCTCGCGCCGGCGCACCGCGACGCGTTCTTCCGGCTCGCCAGTGCGGCCAACGAGCCGCTCACCACGAGGGGCGCGTCCGTGGTGCTCGGCTGCGACCAGCGCACCGCGGAGGCGATCCTCGAGTCGCTCGTCGAACACCAGCTCGCCGCCGTCGACCGCGCGCCGGAGGCCTTCGCCGGACAGTTCCACTACCGCTTCAGCCCACTCGTGCGGGTGGCGGCGAGCTCGCTGAGCCAGTTCGCCGCGGCGTCGGCGCCGCCGGCCGACGCGAACGACTTCTGGATCCGCCGCGCCCCTTCCGCGTAGCCGGAGCTCTCCGCCAAAGTCGCGGCAATGCTCGAACGCAGCAGCTCTGCTCGGACGCGGCCGAACCGCACCCGCACGCCGGCGCCTGCGTCGACCACCTGCTGGGCGACGATCGGCTGGTCGTCCCGGATCGGGGCGACGACCAGCGGCACCCCGTGACTGAGCGCCTCACACACCGTGTTGTGTCCGCCGTGGCAGACGACCGCCGCGCACCTCGGCAGCAGCGCGAGCTGAGGGACGCGGCGCACGACCAGGACGTCATCTTTCGAGCAAAGCTCACCCGTTGGATCAACGACGACGCCCTGCACCAGATCCGACAAGCCGCTCAACGCCTCCGCCGCCGCGGCCAGGAACGGGCCGCCGGCGTCGGCGTTGGCGGTGCCCAGCGTCACCAAGACGACCGGTCGTCCATCCAATGACGACCACGGAAACGGCGTGTCGTCCGGCCGCTCGTCGATCGACGGCCCGACGAACACGACATTGCCGTCGACCGGCCCGACCAACTCCGCCGTGCTGAACGCGAGCACTCCATGAGGGGAGAAGCGCAGGTCGTGCGTCGCGGCCGTCGAGCCATGCCGACGCCGAAGTCCGGCGAGCAGGTCGTCCAGCCACGCCGCCACCTTCGGCATCTCCGATAGTGGCTGCACCAGCTCCGCCGACGTCGTCGCCGACGTCGCCCACGGGATGTCTCGTCGCTCGGCGACCAGTGCGCCGGCCATCGCCTGCTGGTCGACCAGCAGCGCATCGGGCGCGAACTCGTGCACGGCGGCGTCCACCACCGGAGCCATGCCCTCCGCGAGTGGAACCAGGAACTCCTCCCACAGGAACTTCAGCGACGCGAACCCCCGCAGCTGCGGCGGCCGACCCATCGGGGTGAAGTCCGACAGCGGGCGGTCCGTCGGGTAGAACGCCGCGCCCGGGCCGACCAGTGGAGCTAGCGCGACGTTCGGCCCGACCCAGCCGACCTCGTGCCCGGCGGCAGTCAGCCGCGCCGCCACCCCGACCGTCGGGTTGATGTGCCCGACGAGCGGAGGGACGACAAAGAGGAATCGGCTCACGCCGCCTCCTTCGTCGGCAGCGCGAGCGCCGCTACTGTGTTCAATGGTTCGCTCGCAAGCTCGCTCACGCGACGTGCTCCGCGGTCAGTGCCCGGGCGTCGGCGACCGCGCTGATCCACGGCACGTCGGTGTGAAGGCCGCGCACCCACGGGATCAGCAGCTCACGCACCCTGCGGTGCGCGTCGACCAACACCGAGTGGTCCTGCCCCGGAAGCACCACGGTCCGGCAATTGGACAGCGCCCGCTGCAGCGCATGCGGATCCTCGCCCTGCAACCCTTCTCCGCCGAGAATGTGCAGCACCGGCGTCGGCAGCGCGCGCAGGTCCTCGGCCGACATCAGCCGGCCGTCCGGCAGATCCGCCACCATCGTCGTGGAGTACAGCTTGGCCGCGGCCTTCCGTGCCAGCTTCGCGTGGTGCGTCCCGTTCTGGGCCTCCAGATCGAGGAACGTCTGCTCGCTCGACAGCTGCTCGGCCATGTAGTCCATGGCTTGCCGCATCCGTGCCGACCACGGTTGCGTCGGCGGCTCCGACTCGATCGACACGATGCTCGCCACCTGCCACGGCCGGGCGAACGCGTGTCCAAACGCGACAGTCCCGCCGAAGCTGTTGCCCACCAGGTGAACCGGACCACGCAGCTCCAACATGTCCAACAGCGCGCAGAGATCGTCGACGAAGTGCTGGAACGTGTAGCCGGTGTCGGGGCAGTCGCTGCGCCCGTGTCCGCGCAGGTCGTACGCGATCACGTTGATGCCGGCGGCGGCGACCGGCGCGGCCAGCGTCAGATAGAAGCTGGCCAGGCTGTCCGTGCCGAGGCCATGGATGAACACCACCGTCGGCGCCGACTCCGGGTCCACGCCCTTGGCATTCATCCGCTGGTAGTGCGTGTTGACGCCGTTGGCCTGGATCTTGCCCACGTCAGCCTCCCGCGCGAGCCAGGGCCGCGACCACGAAGTCGACCAGATCGCCGACCTTGAGCGCGATCACCTCGTCGAGGTCCTTGTCCGCCAGGAACTCGGCCAGGTTCACCGGCTCGCCCCAGTGCTCCGTGGCCAGCGCGGTCAGCGTGACCAGGTCGATGCTCTCCAGCTCGAGGTCCTCGTTGAACGAGGTCAGCTCGGTGATCTCCACGTCGTCCACGCCCAGCTCGGCGAGCACCTTGCGCAGCATGCCGGCGATCTCGGCGAACACGACGTCGCGTGACGCCTCGGTGGTGGTCATTTGTCCTCCTGATCGGCGGGACCGGCGGTCCACGCGACGACGTACTGCCGGGCCGGCAGGTCTGCTGGATTGCTGACGGCGACACGCTGTCGGCCGTCACCGGCGGTGATGCCGGCGGTCGTGTCCTCGATCGCGATGCTCACCGGACCGCGACCGAACCGGGCGATCGACACCCCGAGTTCGTCCTTGTGCGCCAGGGAAACCGAAACTTCCGGCAGCGCGAAGCCATTGTTCCCGGAGACCGCCACCCGACCCTCGCCGAGGTCGTCGACGAGGATCTCCGCCGGGAAGATCGGTCCGGACCCGTTGTCCCACAACAGGCTGCGCACCGCGTCCTTGACGGCGATGCGGCCGAGCAGCCAGTGCCGCCGGTTGCGCGGCGGCAGCTGGTCGTAGCAGGCGCGCTCGCGGCCGCTGAGGTATTTGCTGAGGTACAGCTCACGGGAGGCCAGATCGGGCCAGCGCTCCGCGACCGCGACCCAGCCGCCGGGTTGACGCTGCGACAACGAGTTCCGCTCCGGGAACCGCCACGCCTCGTCCAGATCCATGTGGCTGTCGAACCTGCGGTCCCGCCAGTCGCTGATCTCCGCCCACACCACGCCGTTCACTGTCAGCTGGGCGTCCACCTGGTAGAGCCGGTCGCTCACGTCGACCACCTTGATCAGGCAGTCGATCGGCGTGCCGGCCGCCGGGTGCGGGCCGAAGAACTCGATGCGCCCCATCTGCACCGGGAAGGCGATCCGTTTGGTCGTCTGGGTGACCCAGATCCAGTACCCCAGCAGCTGGCCGACGTTGTCGAGCAGACCACCGGGCACATCCGGCGTCGTGATCACGCCGCTGACATGGTTGGCCCCGACGCTCGTCAACGCCGTGATCCCTTGCAGCGCCGGGCCGTGGAACATCACGCGTCGCTCGTAGAACTCACGCGCCGTCATGCCCGGGGTCGCGCGCTCACCGGCCGCCACCGACCAACTCCGGTGTGGCCTGGGCGCCCAATCCGACGCCAGTTCCACGACCGCCTGCGAATGATCGCCGACCGCGACCCGAACCCGATCCGGTCCGATCGGCTCGACGGTGACGGTCACCACCGCGGGCGGCGCGCCGATGAGCCAGCGCAACAACTTCACGTCGTGCACCCGCACCGCGCGAAGTCCCGGCGCGGCCTCCTCGGCGGCGTCCACCATGATCTGGATCAAGGTGGTGCCCGGCACGACGGGACGCCGGTCGGCCAGGTCGGGCCATCCTTCCCGTTGCGGCGCGAAGCAGTGGTCCAGCAGGAACGGCATCGACTCGGTCGAGATCGTCATCTGCTTGGTCAGGGGCCGGATCGCCGGCGCCCGGCGGCCGGCGATCACCTGGGCGGCCGACTCGGCGGTCTCCCGCAACAGCGCCTCGAGCTCGGCGGCGATCGGGAAGTCCGCGGTCAGCGAGTCCAAACGGGACGGACCGGTGCTGATCGTCGTGTCGACGGACACCAATGGCGAGCCCAGCCGCAGTGTCACCGGCTGCCGTGTCGGTTCCAGCAGCGAGAAGTCCGGAGATCCGCCCTCGACCCACAGCGCCGCGGCGACGAGCCGGAGCTGGTCCACGCCGTCCCGGTGAGCCGAGTTCGCCGCGACCGTGAGGTGATCCACGCCCTTCAGAGTGTCGTCGATCAGCGAACCCAGTTGTCCGGCGCCCACCTGGATGAACACCTTGATGCCGGCCGCGTGCATGGCCGACACCGTCTCACGGAAGCGAACGGGCTCGACCAGGTGCCGAATGTAGAGGTCCCGCACGGCATCCGGGTCCGTCGGGTACGGCGAGGCCGTGGTCGCGGACCAGATCGGCAGCCCGGCCCGGCCCATGTCCAGGCGGTCGGCCAGATCGACGAACGGCCGAAGGTACGGCTTGAGCATCGGCGTGTGGAAACCGGACCGGAACGGCAGGACCTGGCTGATCACGGCCCGCTTGCGGAACTGGGCGACCAGCTCGGCGATCTCCTCCGGCGGCCCGCAGACGATCGTCGCGCTCGGCGAATTGTCGTGCGACAACACGATGTTCGGCCGATCGGCGATGGCCTCCGCCACCCGATCGACGCCGCAGCCGATGGTGGCGAACTCGACCCCCGGCACCTCGACCGAGGTCGGGTCGAACGTCGCCAGCGAGTCTTCCACCGCACGGTCGGAGAACATCCCGCTCACCGACATCGCGGTCCACTCGCCGATGCTGTGTCCGGCCAAGGCCGTCGGCGTCACGCCGATGCGCCGCAACGCGCTGTCCAGCAGCCGCCCGACGCCCAGCACGCTCATGCCGTGCCGGCCGAGGTCGCCGTTGCCGACGGACCGCCTGATGAGACCGAAATGGTCGGCCACATCCTCCACATGCGGGTCGAAGTCGGCCTCCAGTCCGGGGAAGACGAAGGCAACGCCCGACTTGGGCAGCAGGGGCTCGGGGCTGAACCAGAAGTTGCTGCGTCCCCGCCATGCGACGCCCTTGGTGACAGTCTTCTCCGCGAGCGCCGTCCGCTTGGGAGTCGGGTCCACAATGGCCAGTCGAAGCCGGCCGGTCTCGTGCTGCTCGCCCTGGTTGAGCCGGCGCAGCAGCTCGTCGGGACTGTCGGCCGCGACGCGCAGCACGCGCACCGGCTCGTTGACGACGATCGCGCTCGGCGCCGGCTTCGGCGCCGGCGCCTGCTCCAGCACCACATGCGCGTTGATGCCGCCGAACCCGAAGGCGTTCACGCCGGCGCGACGCACGTCGTCCGCCCACACCTCGGCCTTGTCGATCGGCCGAAACCTGGTGGCGTTCAACGCGGGGTTCGGATCGTCGCAGTGCAGCGTCGGCAGCAGCACGCCGTGGTGCACGGCCAACGCGGCCTTGACCAGGCCCGCGATCCCGGCCGCCGGCATGGTGTGGCCGATCATCGACTTGACCGAGCCGATCACCGCGGGCCTGCGCGTCGGGGAGCCGAACACCGTTGCCAGGGTGGCGAGTTCCGCGGCGTCGCCAGCCGGCGTCGCCGTGCCGTGCGCCTCGAGAAGACCGATGGCGCCCTCCGCCGCGGGATCCAATCCCGCCGCGGCCCACGCCTTGCGGACCGCGAGCACCTGACCACCGGGATCGGGATTGAACAGGCTGGCAGTGCGTCCGTCGCTGGCGACGCCCGTCCCGCGCACCACCGCGTAGATCCGGTCGCCGTCCCGTTCCGCATCGGCCAACCGCTTGAGCACCACGACCCCGGTGCCCTCGCCGATGAGGATTCCGTCCGCGTTGCGGTGGAACGGCCGGATCTGCTGGGTCGTGGAGAGCGCCTTCAGCTGCGTGAACACGCTCCAGAACGTGATGTCGTGGCAGTGGTGCACGCCGCCGGCGAGCACCACATCGCAGCGCCCGCTGCTCAACTCGTGCACGGCGTGATCAACGGCGATCAGCGATGACGCACAGGCGGCGTCCACCGTGTACGCCGGGCCGCGCAGGTCGAGGCGGTTCGCGACACGTGACGCGGCCAGGTTGGGCACCAGGCCGATCGCCGACTCCGGTTGCTCCGGACCAAGCTGCTCGGTGAAGGCCGCCCGCACGCGCTCCAACTCGGCGGCGCCGATCCCCGGAACGAGCTCGCCCAGGGTGCGCACCAACTGCACGGCGGTGCGCACGCGCTGGTCGAGCCGAACCACGCCGGGCGTCAAATACCCGCCACGGCCCAGGATCACGCCGATCCGGTCCCGAGCCGGCAGCCGCTCGTCGCCACCGGCGTCGGCGATCGCCGACGCGGCGACGCGCATCGCGATCAGCTGATCCGGCTCCGCACCGGCGACCGAGTTCGGCATGATGCCGAATCGGGCCGGGTCGACGTCCGCGTACTCGTCGACGAATCCGCCGCGCCGGCAGTACAACCGGTCCGCACGTGCCGAGCTTGCGGGATCGTAGTAGTCGGGATCCCAGCGGTGCTCGGGCACGTCGGTGATCGCGTCCACGCCGTTGACCAGATTCCGCCAGTACGTCTGGAGATCCGGCGCCCCCGGCAGCAGGACGGACATGCCGACGATCGCGACATCGGACATCGGCGTCACCAGCCGGACGCGGTGTAGACCACGGCCCGCACGTTGTGGTCGCCGAAGGCCAGTTCCCGCAGCAGGGCCATGGTGCCCTCCTCGGGGTCGATCAGCTCGATCCCGCGACGGCTGTACTCCTGCTGCAACTCAGGCGTCACCATGCCGCCGTGCCGAGCGTCCGGCGCCCACGGTCCCCAGTGGACGGTGAGAGCGCGGGTGCCGGTGCGGGAAGCCCAGAGGGCGCCCAAGGTCTGGAGCGCGTCGTTGGCCGCGGAGTAGTCGATCTGTCCGCGGTTGCCCAGCGCCGCCGCGATGCTGCCGAACAGCGTCACGAATCGAGGCGGGGTGGGCAGTTCCTCGACCGCGGACAGCAGAGCCCGGGCGCCGTCGACCTTCGTGTCGAAGACCCGACGGAACGAGTCGGCGTCCTTGTCGGCGATCAGCTTGTCCTCGATCACGCCGGCCGCGTAGCAGACCCCGTCGATCCGACCGTGATCGGTGGAGATCTCCTTGATGATGCCGTGCAACGCCTCCTGGTCACGGACGTCCGCCGAGTGGTAGCCGACCGTGCTGCCCAGTGCCCGCAACTCGTCCAGGGTCGCCCGGACCTCGCGCGCCGCGAGGATCTTCGCCGACATGCGTTCGATCTCCGCCGGCGAGCGGTGGCCCTGCGCGATCAGCGCGGCGCGCAACGACGTCTTGTCCGTCGCCGAGGCGGTCGCGGGGTCCTCCGCGTCGATCGGCAGCGGCGTGCGGCCGATCAGCTCGATGCGGCACCCGCTGGTCATCGCCAGCTTGGTCGCGAACTGCGCGGTGATGCCGCGCGCGCCGCCGACCAGCAGAACCACGGAATCCCGGTCGAGACCGATCGCCTGCGCCTCGGCCGTGCCGTCGCCCGCCGGACCGGCGCCGGTCGTGCCGAGCGAACCGAGATCGACCGGAAGCATGTCGATCGTCTTGCGCGTTCCGTCGCCCCGCAACACAACTGGGTGCCGGTCGTTGGCCAGCAACTCGCTGAGCAGGCCCTCCGCCACGGCGGTGGTGTCGATCTCGATCAGCTTGGCCGCGGTCTCCGGATACTCGCGGGAGACGGTCCGGAAGAAGCCACGCAGGCCGACCACGCGGTCGTCGGCGTTCTCGGCGATGGGGGACACCGCGATCACCCAACGCGGACCATGAGCCAGCGCCGCCTTGAATTCCGCGAACGCCCCGGGCAGGACGGGGTCGTCGCCGGGCGAGAGGGCGCCCAGGTAGAGCAGGTTGTCGGCGTTCTCGGTGACGGCTGCGCCGTGCTCGCCGAGCGCGGTCGTGACCTCGGCCACGAGTTCCGGCTGGCCGCCGATGACGCGGAACTCCCGGCCGGACAACGTGCTCGACTCGAGCAGCCGCGCGGCGCCAACCTCGGTGGGCACCATCTCGAAACGCCGTGGCGCCCGACCGCCGCTGACCGCGTCCACTGCGACAACCAGGTCACTGGCGGCTGTGAGTGGCGTGCTTCCAACGCTGGTCGTGTCCGCTGCCGCTACTAGGTCGAGCGGAGTGCTTTCGGCCGCTGCCTCGCCCGGCTCGGTGGTCTTCGTCCCACCACTGAACAGGTCCGCGATCTGCTGCGCCGTGCGGGCCTTCGTGAGCTCCTCGATGTCCGACGTGGCGGCGCCGAGCTTGGTGACCAGGGTGCCGGCGATCTCCGTGCGCTTGATCGAGTCGATGGAGAGATCGGCCTCGAGGTCGAGCGTCGGGTCGATCATGTCGGTCGGGTAGCCGGTCTGCTGGCTGATGACCTCCAGGACCGTGGTCAACACATCGGCGACGACCGGTTCGGGCTGCGGCACCGGCGTCGGCGCCGCGACTGCTTTGGGGATCTCGACAACCGGCGGCGGTGCGATGTGCTCGACCACGCGGGTCGGCGCGTTGGCCACGCCGCCGAAGTAGCTCAGCAACACGTCCCGCTGCGCGGCGATCATCTCGCGGCTGGTGCGCAGGTACTCGCTGATCAGCGCGTCCTGACCGGCGCTCGGCTGGGACATCGACAACTCCACTCGTCGGGCGGGTACGAGCCCGCCGGCCAGGTACTGCCCGTCGGCGGTGCGGACCAGTTGGCCGTCGATCGTCCAACCGGGACGCTTCGGCGGCGTGGAAGTGCTGACGTCCAAGGCATCGCGACCGTGGAACAGCCAACTCGTGCGGACGTTCACGCCGGACACGGCCAGCTGCGCGGCCGCGGCCAGGAAACCGTGGACGCCGCCGTCGGTCGTCACGCGGACGTTCGGCCGGTCGCCGAGAATCGCGTCGACCAGCCGGGTCAGCACCTTGCCCGGGCCGACCTCGACGAACACCCGGGCCCCCGCGTCGTACATCGACTCGATCTCGTCGACGAACCGGACGGACGACCCGATCTGCGCGGCCAACTCCTCCCGGACGTCGCCGCGGTAGGGCGCGGCGGTCCGGTTCGACCAGACCGGAAGCTCCGGCTCGCGAACGTCCTGCGTGGACAGAAAGTCGCCGAACGTCTTGCCGCCGTCAGCCACCAGCGGACTGTGGAAGGCGCAGGCGACCTGGATCTGCTTGCCCGAGATTCCCCTGGCCCGCAGCGTCTCGACGGCCTGGCGGACCTGCTCGGTCGGCCCGGAGATCACCGCCTGCTTGGGGGCGTTGTGGTTGGCCAGCACCAGATCGTCGGTGAGGACCGACGCGATGTCCTCGGCCGTCGCGGTGATCGCCGCCATCGAGCCCGGGTCCTCGTCGGTCGCGTCGAGGATGCTGTCGGCGCGCGCCCGGCTCAGTGCCAACAGCGTTGCCGGTCCGAAGGAACCCGCGGCGCTCAGCGCGACCAGCTCGCCGTAACTGTGGCCCGCCAACAGGTCCGGCCGCACGCCGAGGCGCGTCAGCAACTGGTTGACCGCGAGTCCGGTGATGCCCAGCGCTGGCTGGGCCGCGCGTGTGTCAGTGATCCGGGCCCTGCGCTGCTCCTCCGCGTCCTTGTCGAACGCGGCCGGCGGGAACAGCGTGTCCGCCCACTCTCGTCCGAGCTGTAGCAGGTGCTGGATCTCCGGGAACGCGACGAAGAGCTCGGCGAGCATGCCGGGTCGCTGGCTGCCCTGCCCGGGGAACAGGAAGGCTACCTTGCCATCGATGTCGTGCTGGGCAACGAAGATGCCCCGCTTCGGATCGTGCTGTCCGGCTGCCCCGTCGCGGAGGAGTTGCGGCAGCTCGTCCAGGTTCCGTGCGATGACGGCGATCTGCGTCGGCTCGCTGCGCTGCTCGGCCCGCCGCGAAGCGGTCTTGGCCAGGTCACGCAGCCGCCACGTGCGGCCGCTCGCCTCGTTCTTGGCGACGAGATCGAGCATCTGTTCGACGGAACGCGCCGCCGACGCGTGATCCGCGCCGCGGAACGTGAACAGCTCGGCCGCCCACTCGTCGTTGCTGTGCCTCGGGGCCGGCGTCTTGTCGTAGGCCGACAGCACCATGTGGAAGTTGGTGCCGCCGAAGCCAAACGCGCTGACGGCGGCGATTCGCTCCGCGGCCGGCGCCGCCCACGGTGCGGCCTCCGCGTGCAGGACGAAGGGGTTGCCCTCGGTCTCCCACGCCGCGTTGGGCTGCTGGACGTGCAGCGTCGGCGGTTTGATTCCGTTGTGCAGGGCCAGGGCCGTCTTGATCAGGCCGGCCAGGCCGGCGGCGCACTTCGTGTGGCCGATCTGCGACTTCACCGAGCCGATCGCGCAGCTGGCCGGCTGGGCCCCGTGCTCGACGAACACCTTGGCCAGCGCGCCGAGTTCCGTGCGGTCGCCGACGACCGTGCCCGTTCCGTGCGCCTCGACCAGGCCGACCTGAGCCGGCGACAACCCGGCGTTGCGGTACGCCCGCTCCACCGCGCTGCGCTGGCCCTCCGGCCTCGGCGCCGTCAGCCCGAGGGACTTGCCGTCGCTCGCGCTGCCGATGCCCTTGATCACCGCGTAGATCTTGTCGCCGTCCCGCTCCGCGTCCGCCAGCCGCTTGAGCACCACGCAGGCGACGCCCTCGCCGAGGGTCGTGCCGTCAGCGCTGCCGTCGAACGTCTTGCAGCGGCCGGACGACGACAGCGCGCCGACCGAGCTGAACATCAGGTAGTCGTTGATGCCGTTGTGCAGGTCCGCCGCACCGCACAGCACCATGTCACTCGTTCCGGTGACCAGCTCCTTGCAGGCCACGTCCACCGCCGCCATCGAGGAGGCGCACGCCGCGTCGACGGTGTAGTTCGCGCCGCCGAGGTCCAGGCGGTTCGCGATCCGGCCGGCGATGACGTTCGCGAGCACGCCGGGGAACGTGTCCTCGGTCAGCCTCGGCAGCTGGCGGTCGAGCTCCTCGGGCAGCGTGCCCAGATAGGACGGCAGCACCGTGCGCAGAGTGGTCGCGCTGGCCATGTCGCTGCCGGACTCAGCCCCGAACACCACGCTCGTCTTCGACCGGTCGAAGGCACGGTCGCCGTAGCCCGCGTGGACCAGTGACCGGTACGCGGCTTCGAGGGCGAGCAACTGCACCGGCTCGATGCTCGCCAGCGACGCCGGCGGAATGCCGTAGCGCAGCGGGTCGAACGGGATCTCCGGTAGGAAGCCGCCCCACTTCGACGGCGTGAGGTCCTTGCCCCCGGTCGCGGAGTAGTAGACGTCGGTGTCCCACCGCTCCGGCGGCACCTCGGTCACCGCGTCGACACCGGCGAGCACGTTCGCCCAGAAGGTCGGCAGGTCGGGTGCCTTGGGGAACATGCAGGCCATGCCGACGACGGCCACGTCCAACGGCTCGGGCTCCGGCTCTGGCGCGGTGCTGCCGCCGACGCCCAAAGCTTGCGCCCTGGCGGAGTGGTAGCGCATTGCTCCAAAGCTGACGCTCTCGTGCAGCGCTGCAACCGTGGTGACCGAATCACGCAGCACGGCAACCTGGCCGGCCATGAACATGCCTTCGGCAAGTTGCCGTTGCTCGTCGACGTCGAGCAACTCCGGGCCGCTGCGCTCCACGCCCTTGCTCGCGATCCGCAGCCGGCCGATGTTGAGCTGCTCCAACTCCTCCCAGACCGCGCGGTCCGGCAGACCACGAGCGCGTAAGTCGTCACGCAGCGCGAGAAAGTCCTCCGCGAACGGGCTGGTCACGCACCTCGTCGCGTGACCGGGAGCCGTCTCCAGCAGCGCCGTCGCCTCGGCGTCGACCACCTGCCGCTGGAAGAGCGGCTGCACCGCTCCATCGCGCACGCACTCCTCGGTGAACAGGTACGCGGTCCCCATCAGGACGCCGACGTTGCAGCAATGCGCACGCAATGGCGCAGCCATCGCGCTCACCATCGCGGCGGACCGCTCGTCGTGGATGCCGCCAGCGAAGAGCACGTCCAGCTCGGCGTCCGGGTTCGCGCCGAGGAAGTCGAGCAGCACGCTCAGCTGCGCCTCCCACAGCGGGAAGCTCGACCGCGGACCGACGTGACCGCCGCACTCCGACCCCTCGAAGATGAACCGCCGCACCCCGGCGTCGAGGAACTGCTTGAGCAGACCCGGCGAAGGCACGTGCAGGAACGTCGTGATGCCGAGCCGCTCCAGCGCGGCGGCCTGCGCGGGCCGTCCACCTGCGATGATCGCGTACCGCGGACGCAGCTCCTCGATGACCTCCAGCTGCCCGGTCCGGATCTCCTCGGCGGCAAAGCCCAGGATGCCCGCGCCCCACGGCCGGTCGCCGAGCAGATCCCTTGTCTCCTGGAGCAGATCCCGAGTCTGCTCCTTGGTCGCGAGCGCCAACGCGACGAACGGCAGGCCGCCGTTCTCGGCCACCGACGCCGCGAACCTCGCGCGGTCACTCACCCGGGTCATCGGCCCCTGGGCGATCATGCTCGGCGCTGAAGGCTCCTGGGCCAACGCCGCGGTCACGCTTTCCTTGACCGCTCGCACGACCCGGTCGACCGTGCCGAACTCGTCCGCGAACCGCGCCGCGAGGAAACCGTCCTGCCCAACCGGAATCCGACCCTGACCTGCACCCCTGCGGACGAGCAGCCGCTCGCCGTCCACAACGGTCGTCTCCGAGCCGTCCATCGGCCGGATCGCGGCGGCGATCTCGTTGTCCACATCGGACTCCGGGAGCAGCGCCAGTTGTGTGTCCAGGACAACGCCCGCGGCGCCGCCGATCACGGCGGCCGCGGCGGTGCGCACACCGACACCGCCCCACGCCCAAACCGGCACGTCAACGGCGTCGACAAGCTGTTGGAGCAGCACGAACGTGCTCAGCTCACCGACTGGACCGCCGGCCTCGTGTCCACGCGCGACGATCCCGTGAGCACCGCGCTCGACCGCGAGCAACGCTTCCGCTTTGCTCGAGACCTCCACCAGAACTCGGTGGTGCGCGGTCAGATCTGGAATAGACCACTCCGCGCCGTGACCAATCAGGACAGTGTGAACCTGGTCACGGGGAAGGTCGTCGGGCGGCAACGCGCAGGCGCCGGTCACGCGCACGCCGAACGGACCACCGGCCCAGCTCAACAGCAGGTCGAGGGCCTCCCGGCTGTGTCGGTCGCCGACGCCGAGATCGAGGATGCCGACGCCGCCGGCTCGACAGACCGCGGAAACCAATCGGGCATCGGGAACGTTGAACGGGCTGACTCCAAGCACAAGATTCTGTGTGAATCCGGAGCTGGAGGAGTGCGCAGCCATCGAGCCTCCGCAGGGGGATACGAGACCTATGGGTGCGCACATCGGTGTAGCCACACCCTAATGGGTGGATCCGAACGGAAAGGCTATGGCTCGCCTGCAATTTCGTCAATTGAGGTACTGGTGAGTTCAGGAAGGTTTGCGTGGAAGTTCAGCGCGGCTCAAGCGTCCCGCTGGCCGCTGAACCTCGGTGATAACCCTGCTGACCTGCCAAGCTGGGCCGATCGGGTCGCGACCGTTCGAGGTGGCCGGCAACAGCCTCCAGGGATGTCGTCACCGTTGCCCGCCCGTATAGTTCAGATGAATTGGCTGGTCATCAAGTCAAAGCTCGTCGTACTTGCTCGCGTTTCCCCGTGACTTCTCGACCGGGTACCGCAATTCGTTGCGAGCCAACTTGTCCAACGCCGCTTGCGCCAGATCGATGCCGGTCACATCGGCGAAACGGACCAGGTACATGAACACGTCGGCGACTTCCATCCGGACCCGCTCCCGCAGGTCCGAACCGGACATCCCGGCGCTGATCTGGTCGTCGTTCAGCCACTGGAGCTCGGCCAGCAGCTCCCCGGCCTCGCCGGCCAGGGCCATCGCGAGGTTCTTGGGCGTGTGGAACGGCTCCCAGGACCGGGCGTCGGAGAAGGCGCGTATCCGGGCCGTCAGGTCCTCGATGTCGGTCACGGTCCCGTACGGTAGTCGTTGTAGTCGAGCCGTTTACCCAGAATTAGCGAGTGGGTGTCAGCTTTTGTCGATCGAGCCCGATGTCGGCGAGATCGGCGGCCGCGGTGCCGGCCTCCCAGCCCGCGGCGCTGCCCACCGTGTACGACTTCTTCACCGTGGCCGGATAGAGCTCTTCGAACAGCTGGTTCACCGCTTTTTCCCGGTCGGCGAGCACCGGAAGCAGCCGGTCGTCGGCCGTCAGGTCGTCGCTCTCCTCGGCGGCGGCGCTGAGCCGCTGGCCGATCCTCGTGGCGTACGCCAGTAGGAACGACTGCCGATAGGTTCGACTCCGTGCTTCGATGCCGGTCGTCCTCGACGCGCCGGCGGCGACCATGGCCCTCGTCGCCTGCAACAACAGCGACGTCGACAGCAGTTCGGTGATCTCCAGGTCGAGATCCGCCCCGATGAGCGCGATGAAGCCGATCTTCTCGTACACCACACCACGCGACCGGTTGGCCGCCGCGACCGACGCCACCAACTGCGCCTTCGCCCCGACATACGGCGTGTCCAGCCACACCCGTCGAGAACTTGCCGTCTGTGGCACGTGATCGTCGGCGTCGAGCAGCGCCCGCTCGAAGGCGTGCCGGCTCATCAGCTCCTGCGCCTTGGCCGACAACGCCTCCGCTTCCTCGGGGAACTCCGTCGACTCCGCTTTTGCGAGCAGTCCTCGCACCTTGGCCAGCACCTTCTGGTCGACGCCCGCGGACAACCCGGTGTCCGCCGACGTCGCCTGTCCCGATGTCGCCTGTCCCGGCAGCGGCAGGATCAGCGGCAGCTTGGGCAGCGCCATCAACGTCGCCAACGCGACGATGACTACCTCCAGCCCCTCCTCCTTGCTCAGGATCTGCTTGACCAGCCACTGCTCGAAGTGCTGTCGGTCGTGGCGCCACCACTGCCGCGCCTCGATCTGACGAAGCTGGTCATGCCACCGCTCGTGGATCGACCCCTGCGCGTGACGGGCCATGTCCGCGGCGATCACGTCGACGACCAGGCTCGTCGCGAACTCGTCGCACTCGCGGCTGGTCGCCTGGACCAGGTCGCAGGGCAGCCATCCGTTCGGCCACAGGAAGTCCAGCGCCCGCTCGAACACGCCGGCCACGGCGAGACCGAGTTGGTGATCATCGGCGTCGGCCAGGAACGCGGCGTCGACCGCCGCGGTCTGGCGATGACCGTGCGAGTAGTCGTTGGCCGTCGCCCACAACCGCGCCGCGACGCCGTTGGCGTCGAGCGACCGTGCGTCGACGCCATCGGCGGTCCGCCGTGTGTGTCGGGCGCGTGCGTGCTGCCTGGCGGCACGCCTTGCCCGGTCTGAGCTCCCCACGTGCACGAGGTTAGCGACCGAACCTGGCAGCGCCCGAGCTCACTCCACGGTCACGCTCTTGGCCAGGTTCCTGGGGTGATCGACATCGTGCCCGAGCAGCACCGCGGCATGGTAGGCCAGCATCTGCAAGGGGATGCCCAGCAAGATCGGGTCCAGCTCCGGCTCGGCCTTCGGCACGACGATCGTGTGGTCCGCCAACCCCGCCGGCAGCTCGCGGTGCGCCAGCGCGAGGATGCGGCCGCCGCGCGCCTTGATCTCGCCCAGCGTGGTCAGGTTCTTGTCGTACAGCTCGTCGTCGGGAACGATCGCGACGGTCGGCGTCTCCGGGCTGATCAGGGCCAGCGGACCGTGCTTGAGCTCCGAGGCCGGGTAGGCCTCCGCGTGGACGTAGGAGACCTCCTTCAGTTTCAGGGCGCCCTCGCGGGCGACCGGCCAGCCCCGCACCCGGCCGATGAACATCACGTTCGGGCATGTGCCGTACTGCTGCGACAGCCCGGCGATCTGGTCCTCCAGCTGGAGGATTTCGCTGATCTGGGCCGGCAGCGCCCGCAGGCCGCGGACCAGCCGCTGACCGTCGGCCGGGGACAGGTCACGCACTCGTGCCAGATGCAACGCCAGCAAGGCGAAGTCGACCGTGGTCACCGTGAACGCCTTGGTCGACGTCACCGAGATCTCCGGGCCGGCGTGCAGGTAGATGCCGCCGTCGCACTGGCGCGCGATCGAGCTGCCGACCGCGTTCACCACGCCGAGCACCCGACCGCCCTTGCGCTGGATCTCCTGCACCGTCGCGAGCGTGTCGTAGGTCTCGCCCGACTGGCTCACCGCCACGTACAGCGTGTCCGGGTCGATCAACGGGTTCCGGTAGCGGAACTCCGAGGCCGGTTCGGAGTCGGCCGGCACGCGGGCGAGCTCCTCGATCAGCTGCGCTCCGATCTGGCCCGCGTAGTGCGCCGAGCCACAGCCGAGGATCTTGACCCGCTTGAACTCCCTCGACTCCCGCGGCGTCAGATTGAGGCCGCCGAGGTGGGCGGTGCCGAAGCGATCGTCGAGCCGGCCGCGCAGGGTCCGCTCGACCGCGGTCGGCTGGTCGTGGATCTCCTTGCGCATGAAGTGGCCGTAACCCTCGGCCTGGTAGTCGGCGTCCTCGACGTCCACGGTCGTCGGCGGCCTGGTGGTGACGGTCGCGTCCAGGGTCCTGGTGCTGAACCCGTCGGCGGTGAGCACCGCGACCTCGCCGTCCTCGAGATGGACGACCTGCGAGGTGTGGCGGACCAGCGCCATCACGTCGGACGCGACGAACAGCTCCTTGTCCCCGACGCCGAGGATCACGGGGCTGCCGTTGCGGGCTGCGATGATGCGGTCCGGCTGGCGGGTGTCGACGACCGCGATGCCGTACGTGCCGACGATGTCCGGCAGCACCCGCCGCACCGCCTCCTCGATGTCGTCGACCTGGGCGGCGGCGATCAGGTGGGCCAGCACCTCGGTGTCCGTCTCCGAATTGAAGACGACCCCGTCGGCGCTCAGCTTGGCCCGCAGCTCCTCGGCGTTCTCGATGACGCCGTTGTGCACGACCGCGACCCGGCCGGTGCTGTCGAGGTGCGGGTGCGCGTTCTGCTCGCTCGGCACACCGTGCGTCGCCCACCGGGTGTGGCCGATCCCGACCGGACCGGCCAGCCGAGCCGGCACATCCTGCGTGAGCTGGCCGACCCGGCCCTTGACCTTGCGGACCCGGAGCTTGCCGCGCCCGACCACCGCGACGCCGGCCGAGTCGTAGCCGCGGTACTCCAGCCTGGCCAGGCCCTCCAGCAGGATCGGGACGCAGTCCCGCGACCCCACGTATCCGACGATTCCGCACATGATCGTTCCCTCACCCGTAGACGATGCGTCGCAGCTGCCGAAGGGACAGCTCTGGCACAGCGACGCGGCGCTGCGGCAGTTCGGCGGCGATGCGCTCGAAGATCTGGTCGTTGGTCAGCCCGGCCGACTTGAGCTCGGTGTGCCGGCGGCGCACGACCGCCTCGACCGACTCGTCGAAGTAGGCGAGCACGTCGGCGACCACCCGTGCCGCCTCGCCCGGACCGAGCGCCGTGGTGCGCATCAGGTGCGAGACGAGATCCCCGAACGGGTGACTAGTGGCCGACACGAGCAGCGATGCTGCCCGCCGCGGCGACGAATGGCAACGATCCTGCCCGAAATCGGGCAGGATCGCGTGACTATGTAGCGAATGGCCGCTGACCAGCGATAACGCGCGAGGGCCGCGCCCCGAACGGAGCGCGGCCCTCGTGGCGAAGCCGTGATTACTTGAGGGCGCTGCCCTTCTGCCAGTCGGCCCAGCTGAGCTCCCAGTCGCCGTAGGTGTCCCACAGCGGCAGCGAGGGGCCGCCCGAGTTGGTGACCTCGACCACGTCACCGAGGTTGAAGTTGTTGAAGAACCACTGGGCGTTCTCCGGGCTCAGGTTGATGCAGCCGTGGGAGACGTTGGAGTTGCCCTGCTGGTTGACGGTGTTCGGGTTCTCGTGCACGAACTCGCCGTCGTTGGAGATGCGCTCGTCCCAGAACTCGGTCGACTTGTAGTAGCCGGGCTGGCCGGGCATGACGCCGTAGGTCGCCGAGTCCATCACGACCTGCTGCTGCTTGTCGGAGATCACGTGCGGGCCGACGTGGGTGGGTGTCGCGTCCTTGCCGAGGCTGATCGGCATCGTGTTGACCACGGCGCCGTTGTGCAGGATCTGCATCTGCTTGGTGTTGCCGTCGGCCTTGGCGACCCACGAGTCGTGGATCTTGTAGGTGACCGAGCGGTCGGTCTTGCCGTACACGCCGCCGCCCAGGTCGACGCCGTACAGGTTGGCGTTCAGCGTGATCGTCGTGCCGGCCTGCCAGTACGTCGCCGCCCGGTAGTGCGCGGTCTTGTTGTCGATCCAGTTCCAGGCGCCCTGCTGCGGCGGGTTGGTGGTGACGGCCATCGCCTTCTCGGCCGCGGCCTTGTCGGTGACCGCCTGGTCGAAGGACACGCCGATGATCTGGCCGACACCGAAGGTCGCACCGGCTCCCGGCGGCGCCGGGATGAGCGCCGGGTACGCCTGGGCCTTGGGCGTGAGCGTGGTGTAGGTGCTCTTCTGCTCGGTCTGCTTGCCCTCGGCGTTGGTCGCGTCCGCGACCACGTTGTAGGTGGCGCCGTAGCCGAGCGGCTCGCTGGTGCTCCAGGACAGCCCGTCCGGCGACAGCTCGCCCTTGACCGGGTTGCCCTTGGCCGCGTTCGTCACCGCGACGTTGGTGATCTTGCCGCCCGCCGCCTTGATCGTGATCGGCGTCGTCGGGCTGGCCTGGTCGCCGGCGGAGATCGTCACCTGCGCCGCCGGCGCGGGCGGTTTGGTTGTCGTGGGGGCGCTGGCCGATCCCTCGGTGCCCGATGAACAGGCGCTCAGTGCCAGTGCCGCCACAGCGAGTCCAACGACTCCCGCCGACCCCAGGCGCCGACGACGCCCCGCGCTTCCTCCGACCTGCATTTAACCCTCTTTACTCACGGCCCGTGTGTCCCGGATCAGCCCAGACCCATTCGTGGCCGACCTCGCCCCACAGAAGAGTAGGCGGCGGCCTCACAACGGATAAGACGTGGTGGGTGGCCCGACGTTGCCTCCTGCCTTGAGGCGATCCGCGATTCGGTGACGTTTGGTCCGCGTAGCGCACCCAACGGGGCCGTTCCGCCGTGGCCCGTATCCCCGGAACGGGCGGTATTGCGCCGTCTGGGTGATCACTGTGCGTGCCAATGGTGGCTTTGCTGACAGTTGGCTCAGAGATTGGTGTGACGGCGCGAGGACACCACGCCCGTGTTGAAGCCGGCCAGGTGCAGGCCACCGGCGAAGCGGGCGTGCTCGATCTTCACGCAGCGGTTCATCACCACGTTCAGGCCGGCGTCCGCGGCGTGCTCGGCCACGGCCTCGTGCCACAGCCCGAGCTGCAGCCACAGCGTGCGCGCTCCCACGGCGATCACCTCGTCTGCGACGCCGGGCAGATCGTCGTGCTTGCGGAACACCGAAACCAAGTCGGGCTTCGACGGCAGGTCGGCCAGCGATGGGTAGACCGGCCGGCCGAGCAGCTCAGTGAGCCGTGGATTCACGAAGGTGACGTCGTAGTCGGTCGAGGCGAGCAGGTAGGTGGCGACGAAGTAGCTCGGCCGCGCCGGGTTGTTCGAGGCGCCGACGAGGGTCACCGACCGGGTGCTCCGCAGGACGTCCCTGCGCTCCCGAGCCGACGGGCTGGACCAGGTCACCGTTGCTTCACCGCCTCCGCCAAAGCCTGATCGATGTCCCACAACACGTCCTCGACGTCCTCCAGGCCGACCGACAACCTGATCAGGTCGGGCGTCACGCCGGCGTCGGCCAGTTGGCTGTCCGACAGCTGCTGGTGCGTCGTGGACGCCGGATGGATCACCAGCGTGCGGACATCGCCGATGTTCGCCAGGTGGCTGCACAACTCGACGGATTCGACGAACCGCTGTCCGGCCGCCCGCCCACCACGGACACCGAACGAGAACACCGCGCCGGGGCCCTTCGGCAGGTATTTGGCCGCACGGTCATGGTGGCGGTGCGACTCCAGCCCGGCGTAGCTCACCCATGAGACGCGCTCATCCGCTTCCAACCAGCGCGCGACCTCGAGAGCGTTGCGCACGTGCGCGTCCATCCGATGTGGAAGCGTCTCCACGCCCTGGAGCAGCAGAAACGCCGAGTGTGGCGCGAGCACTGCGCCAATGTCGCGGAGCTGCTCGGCGCGCAACCTGGTGCAGAACGCGTACTCGCCGAAGTTCTCCCAGTACCGGAGTCCGCCGTAGCTGGGCACCGTCTCCGTCATCCTCGGGAACTTGCCGTTGCCCCAGTCGAACCTTCCGGACTCGACCACGACGCCGCCGAGCGTGGTGCCGTGCCCGCCGAGGAACTTGGTCGCCGAGTGCAGCACGATGTCGGCGCCGTGCTCCAATGGTCGGCACAGGTACGGAGTTGCCAGCGTGGCGTCCACGACCAGCGGGATTCCGGCCGATCGGGCCAGGTCGGCGAGGCCTTCGAGGTCGGCGATGTCGCCGTTCGGGTTGCCGACGACCTCGGTGTAGATGAGCTTGGTCCGCGGCGTCAGCGCCGCCGCGTAGGCGTCGATGTCGTCCTCGGCCACGAACGTCGTGTCCACACCGAACCGTCGCAGCGTGCCGTCCAGCTGGGTCACGGTGCCGCCGTAGAGGTTCGCCGCCGAGACGATGTGGTCGCCGTTCTCGGCCAGCGCCGTGAACGTGAGGAACTCCGCGGCTTGGCCGCTGGCCGTGGCGACCGCGCCGATGCCGCCCTCGAGACTGGCGATGCGCTCCTCGAACGCCGCGACCGTCGGGTTGCCGATCCGGCTGTAGATGTTGCCGTACTTCTGGAGCGCGAACAGGCTCGCGGCGTCCGTGCTGTCCTCGAACACGAAGCTCGTGGTCTGGTAGATCGGCACCGCGCGAGCGCCGGTCGTCGGGTCGGGAGCGCCGCCGGCGTGCAGCGCCCGCGTCCGGAATCCCCAGGGTCGATCGGTCATGCGAACCGGTCCGTCCAGGTCAGAGGGGTCAAGTCGATCAGGTGGCGTACAACACTCTCGTGATCGCCAGATGGGGTGTCCTCGCCAGGTGAGGTTGTGGACAGCTCGGCCACGGCGAGGCCGCGCACTGGATCGGTTCCGGCCCGCGGCCGCTGACCTGGTCCGATGTCGCCCGGGTGCTGTCGTTCATGACGTTTCAGCAGTACAGAGGGCATGTCGCCATGGTGCTCACGCCGTCCGGAAGGCGTCAACAGGCGGCGCTTGGCTCCCAACCGGTGGACGAGTGGGCCGTGAACTCCGCGTGAGGTCGGCTTCACCTGGATGAACTTCTCCCGCTCGCCGGGTGTCACTCCTAAGGCTGGCGTAGCGTCACCCACGGGGTTGCCGCGACGCGCCAACAGGCGCGAACGCTGACGAAAGTCGTGGTCAGCGTGCATGATGGCGGTCGAGCAACCCCTCGTCGCAAGAAAGGACCATGAAGTTGGCTCTGCCCACACTGACCCCTGAGCAGCGTGCGGAAGCGCTGGCGAAGGCTGCGGAGGCCCGCAAGGCCCGCACCGCGCTGCTTGCTTCGATCAAGTCCGGTGAGACGACCTTCGGTGAGGTGCTCAAGCGCGCCAAGGACGACAAGACCGTTGGCAAGACGAAGGTCGCCCAGCTGCTGAAGGCCGTGCCCGGGCTCGGCGCCGTCAAGGTCGCCAAGCTGCTCGAGGAGACTGGCATCGACGCCGACCGCCGTGCCGCCGGCCTCGGTGACCGGCAGCGCCAGGCGCTGCTCGACGCGATCGGCTGAGCACAGCCATGTGCTCGAAGACCGATAAAGGTCCAGTTGACCGATATCGAGTCAGTCCGACCCGGCGCTGCTGTCGCGCCGGGTCGGACCGAAACAACTAGCTCACCACCCCGGATAGCGCTGGAGCCACGCCTCGTCGACCGGCGGGGTCGGGCCGAACTCGGCCAGCGCGTCCCTGGTCAGCGACGTGATCGTCGGCCTCAGCTCAAGCTGCTCCAGCCAGTCGGCCGGGATCGCGGCCACGCCGTAGCGGGCCCCGGCGAGATTTCCACAGACCGAGCCGGTCGAGTCGCTGTCGCCGGAGTGATTCACGGAGATCCGCAGCGCCTCGGGCAGGTTGTCGGTGACCAGCATCGCGTACACCGCGATTGCCAGCGCCTCCTCGCCAACCCAGCCGCCGCCCAGTTCGTCGGCGAGCCGCTCGGCGCTGACCAGCCCCTCATCCGCCAGCCGGACCGCGGTCGTCAGCCGTGCCAGCTGCTCCTCATGCCCCTGCCACCTGGTCAGCACGGGGGTGAGCGCCGCGATGCTGTCCGGCAGCGAAGTTCCCGTGAGCAGGCCGTGCACGAGGAACGCGAGCGACGCCGCCGACAAGTACCCGCTCGGGTGACCGTGCGTTAGAGCGGCGGTCGCGGCACCGAGGGCGAAGACCACCTCGGCATCCGTCGACCAGAGCGCTATCGGTGCGGCTCGCATGACGCCGCCGCTCCCCTTCGAGTCGTTCAACGGGTTCGCCATCGATCCCGCGGGATTGCCGGCGGCGAACACCCGCAGCGCCGTCACGCACGTGTTGCCCGGCGCTCGGCGGGCGAACAGGCCGCGTTCGGCCACCAGCCAGCCGTCAGGCTGGGCCCGGCCCTCGGCGAACGGGCCGCCGGCCTGCGGCCAGTCGAAACCCTGCGTGTGCAGCCAGCGCTGATAGGCATGCTGGACGACCGGCACCGGATCGCCCGCGTTCGAGATGCGGTCACGCACATGAGCACGGATCAGGCCTTCGAGCGTGAACAGCGTCATCTGGGTGTCGTCGGTGATCGTGCCGTCCGGACCGGCCGGCCCGAAACCGGTCACGCCCTGCTCGCCGTGCTGACGTCGGATCATGTCGATCGGCAGGAACTCGATCGACGCCCCCAGCGCGTCGCCGACGGCGCCGGCGAGCACACAGCCGAGCACGCGATCGGCCCAGGTCGGTGGCTGCGGCGGCACCGGGAACTTGCGGCCGTTCTCGTCCAACCCGATCGGGAAGTCGTGCCGGCCCGGATCCGACGGACGGATCCGCTGCTCGACCGGCACGGCCAGGCTGTCCATGTGGAACCGGGTGATTCGCTCGACGTGCTCCTGGCTGGTCCCGGGAGCCCACTCCCACTCGCTCATCGCCATGTCAGCCCAGTTCCTCCAGCGCGATGTCCCAGCCCTTGATGCTCGGGTAGTACCGCTTGCCGGTGACCCGGAACGCGGACCCCGGCCCGAACACCACTTCGCCGAACTGCTCGCCGTCCTCGGAGATCGCCCCGATGAGCTTGCCGGCGTGGCGGGCGTCGATGGTGTACCGGACCAGGCCGTCTCCGGTGTAAGCCGGATTGGCCGAGGTGCTCAGGAAGGTCCGTTCGATGATCGTGTCGCCCAGCTGGTACTCGGCCGCGATGGCCGCCGCCCGCTCCGGATCGCGGACGCCCAGCACCCGGGTCACGATCCCGGTGTAGGACTGGAGCTTGCTGAGCGCGGTCATGACGTGCTCGATCTGGCTGCCGGTGGCGGACTGATCCACCGCGGGCGGAACCGGGTCCTGAACCGGGACCGGGACCGGGACCGGTTCCGGATCGAAGATCGGCTCTGCGGCGGCCGCCGCGACCGGCGGCTCGGCCGCGAGCGGCACCTCGTCGGCGGCTGGCCGACTGACGAGGTCGGGCCGGTCGACGGGTTCGGGTTGCTCGGTGAACAGACGCTGCTCGGCAGTGTTCGATTCGAGGATCGGCGGCGGACCGGCTCCGTGCCGGGCGGACGGCGATTCCGGCTGCGTCGGGGCAACGCCGTCGCCTTCGAGCAAAGCTGGCGCATTGCTCGACTGCTGCAGCGCGTCACGAACGGCTTGTGCGACCGCGTCGGCGAGACTCGCCGGTGTGTGGTGCTCGAACGCGTCGCGGTCGAACGAAAGCTGACGCAGTCCGCCAACGCCGTCGACGACGACCGTCACCATCTGGTCCGGCGACTGCGCCATGCACGTGCGCGTACGCAGATCACGGTTGAGCTGCTGCACGTGGGCCAGCTGCTCCTGCGCGCTGGCCAGCAACTGGCTCATCGAGTCCAGCATCGCCGCGTTGCGCGCCAGCAGCTCCGCCATCTGCTCCGAATCGGTCATCCTCGCCTCTCTTATCGGCAGACAGGACGGTACCCAGCGGCATCCCGCAACACAGCGAAGTTGACGTAACGACCAGCGGAAAGCGCAGCTGAACTGCCCGAACCCGCCGCGTGACGTGCGCCACCGACGACATCGCCCCTGGACCTCGGCGCCAGCCGAGGTCCAGGGGCGAGAAGCACTTCGTCAGCAGTGAAGTTGTGCGTCAGCTCGTCACGACGGCGGTTCCCCGCCGGTCCGGCGCGTCAGCCGTGCAGCGCGGACTTGGCCACCCACTGGTCCCAGCCGACGGCCCAGTCGTAGTAGTCGCCGTCCTCGGGGCCGAGCTGCTCGGTGGATCCGGTGATCTCCACCGGGTCGCCCGGCAGCACCTCGTTGTAGACGACCTGCGCGTTGGCCGGCGCGAGGTTCACGCAGCCGTGCGAGACGTTGGTGTTGCCCTGCGCCCAGATGCTGGGGGCGTAACCGTGGATGAACTCGCCGTTGTTCGAGATCCGGACCGCCCACGGCACCACGACGTTCTCGTAGTGGTACTTCGGGTTGCTCATCGAGTAGGTCGCGCTCTTGGACATCACGATGTGGGTGCCGCTGTTGGTCACCCGGCCCGGGTCGGAGTCCAGGCCGTAGCTGGACGGATAGTCGGCGATCATGTTGCCGTCCTGGAAGACCTGCAGGTGGTGGGTCTGCGTGTTGCCGCGCATCACCAGGCTGCGGCCGACGGTGAAGTTCAGTGACATGTCCTCCGCGCCGTACGCGCCGTTGCCGAACGATGTGCCGTACAGCTTGGCCAGCAGCGTGACCTTGGTGTTGGCCGGCCAGTAATCCTTCGTGCGGTAGTGCAGGGTCTTGTCATCCAGCCAGGCCCACGAGCCGGGGGCGGGGTTCGTGCTCTGCACGGTCAGCGCCCGCTCCACCGAGGCCTTGTCCTGCACCGGTGCGCTGAACGTCAGCACGATCGGCTCGGCCACGCCCACGGTGTCGTTGTCGGCGATGTTGATCTGCGCGCTGATCTGCCGGGCAGGGCTGAGCGTGTGGAACGTGCCGCCCAGCGGCACCTGCTTGCCGTCGGCGCCGAGGGCCGCGCCGGACCAGGTGTAGCTCCGTCCGTAGCCGAGCGACTCGGTCGCGGTCCAGGTGTGCTTGTCGGGCGACACCAGGCCGGTCACCTCCCGACCCTGGTCATTGACCAGGTGGACGTCGGTGAGGGCGCCGTCGGCGACCGTGACCTGCACTGGGTCGGCCGGCGAGACGTTCTGCGCGGTGTCGCCCGGGATCTGCGTGACCTTGGCCGGCTTGGAGACCGCTGCCGGCGAGACCTTCTGTTCCGTCTGCGTCGGTTGGGCCGGGCCTTGCGCGCCAGTGGAACTACACGCGGCTAAACCCAGCACGGTGGCGACCACGCCCACTGTCATGGCCCACCGAGTACCTCCGACCGATCGCCGCACGGCAACCCCTTCCCCCGAACCCCGCATCACTTCCTGCACTCAATCGACGTCGCAGCTCCGGCAGACGTTGATCTCATCAAACGTGATTCACATCACAAATGGGGGAGGTGTCGACGACTGAGTTCTTGAACGGTACCGCCGGACACTGACAAGAACGTTCTCAATCTGATCAAGATGCGGACGTGCGGGGCCGCCCCACGTCGGCCTAGATGCTGCTGGCGAGGATCTGTCCCAGACCGCTCCTGGTGGCGACCACCATCAGGCGGTCCCGCGGCACGAGCTGGTGGTCGGCTGCCGGCTGCCAGTCCAGGCGCTGCTCGGTGCGGCGCTGCAGGCCGATCACCCGAACCTCGCACCGTTGCTCGACCTGGCGCACGGTCATGCCGTTGAGTCCGGTTCCTTCGCCGACGGGCACCTCGGCGATCAGCAGCACCCGCCGGCCAACCGGGATCGTGCCGATGACCTGGCGCTCCACCATGGCGGCGGCGAAGGCCGGCGCGGCCAGAGAGGACACGCTCCTGGACACGTTGATGTTGAAGCGACGCTCCACAAGTCGGGCGAAGTCGTTGTCGAACAGCCGGAGGACCACTGTCAGGTCGTGGCGGATGGCGCGCGCGGTCAGCGCCGCCTCCAGGTTCACCACGTCGTGCGAACTCAGCGTGACCAGGGCTCGGCTGGTGCCAATGTAGGCCGCTCGCAGCGTGTCGTCCCGGCTGGCGTCGCCGATGACCACCGGGATGCCCAGCCGCTTGGCCAGCGGAACGCCGCGGGCGCTCTCGTTGCGGTCGATGCCGACCACCGGCACCCCCAGGTCGTGCAGCTGGGCGATGACCCGCACCCCGACCTGGCCCAGCCCGATGACCACGACGTGGTCGTGGAACGGCCCCTTCGGTCCGGCTGCGGCGGCCAGTCGGGCGCTGACCACCGCGTCCAGTGCGACCGCCGTGATGATCGGGATGATCGAGATGCCGACGATCGTCACCATCACCTGCGTGATCTTGTTGATCACCGGCAGGCTGTCCAGTGGCTGGGCCGCGCCGGCCACGTCCAGCGCGGTCTCGTAGATGGCGTTCCACCAGGTGTAGCCGCCGAACATGGCGAACATCGTGGTGCCGATGGCCAGGAGTACGAACAGCGACAGGGCGGCGACTCCAACGCGCCGGTTGAACACCGAGCCGAGGTTGCGGCGCAGCGCGGTGAGCCACTTGCTGCGCCGGGGAGTCACGGCCTTCTCGACGCCGGAGCCGTTGGCGAAGGCCAGCACCAGGTCGGTCGAGTGCTCGTCGACCGGCAGCAGATCCGGATGAGCCTGGTCGCTCGTGTCGGCCAGGCCGCAGATGATCCGCTGCGCCTCGACCTCGTCGCGACGCACCACATATAAGGTGCGGCCGGACACCCGGATGTGGGTCGGGCCCTCGCGGCCGAGAGACGCCGCGACGAACGAGGGGGCCGCCATCGCGGCGTCCGAGAGCACCGCGCAGTCGGTGAACAGTGTGCGGACCCGGTGGCCCAGGCTCGTGTTGAACAGGCGCAGCACGAGCCGCAGGTCCGGGTTGATGTCCTGAGCCAGCAGCGCGGCATGGATGTTGCCGGCGTCATCGGAGCCCAACAGGGCCAGCGCCCGGGCCGTCCCCAGCTTCGCCTGCTGGAACGCGCCGTTGTCGGGCGCCGCCGCCTCGATGACCTTGACCCGGCTGAGCTGGGCGATCCGCGGTCCGTAGTTCTCCTGCTTCGACCGCAGGATGACGGTGACGTCCTCGTCGTACCGATTGATCAGCTCGTCGACCAGCCGGAACGCGAGCGGAGAGTCGCCGCACACGACCAGATGACGACGCCGGTCGTTCCTACGGAGCTGGAGCGTCGGCACCTCTTGATCGTATGCGAATGGCGTCCGCCGGGAGGTCCGTTGCCGGGGAAGAGGTCACTTCGGCCGGGCAGGACGGGTCAGTAGCGCCCGTGCTGCTGGTTCTGGGCCTCCCAAGCCAGGCGCTGGGTGATCCACTCCTGGGCCAGGGCCAGCGGGGAGGTCTGGTGCAGGGCCGCGAGTTCGCGGAGCTGCTCGTTCGCGGTCAGCGACAGCCGCAGCTGGTAGACCTGCGCGTTGCCGAAGCGGCGGCCGGACCCGGTGGTCTCGACGTCGCCCTCCGGCGCCAGCGCCGCCAGGTAGTTCTCCAGCTCGTGGTCCGGAGCGGCTTCCTGCTGCTCACGGGCCGGCTCGCGGTGTCTAGCGTCTTTTTTCCGTCCAAGCGAGGGAAGAGGCACCGGGAGAGGATAACGGTTCGGTTGCGGGCGGGTGTCGGGTGTGTCCGCCGCCACACCGGGCGGACATGGAGAGGCCCCCGCGCCAGGGGGAGGAACGCGGGGGCCGGAGGGGATCTCCACAGGCGCTGACCGGGGGTATGTCAGCAATGCGATTGTGACATGGGTCGTTGCCGCGTGCGAGGGTTTCGAGCCGGATTCATGCCGGAATTTCATGCTTGAAAACCAAGTAGCGGAAGCCGGGTGTAGGTGATCATTGCTCGGCACGGCTGAGTGGGGCTGCTCCGGTCAGCGCTTGCGTTCGACAGTGTGCGCCCGCTAGGGCGGCCTGGAAACGGTGAGGATGGCAGCGAGCTATGAAGTGCACGGAGTGTGACCGAACTGGTGACTCGTTACTCTTCGTCGCTTTCGGCCGGTGTTGCGACTATGAGTGACGAGATTTGTCATCGCGGTACGTGAACTTTTCGCCGGATCTCGGTACGCATGGTGAGTTGGAGGCAGAGCTGTGACCACCTTCCGGACCCGCGCAATCGAACGGCACCTTCCCGGTGAGTCGACGCGCCGGACGGCAGGGGTCGAGTTGCTCGGCCGGCGCCAAACCGGCAATGCGTCGGGAGGGAGGTCAAGGTCTGGTTGCCCTCACTCTTGTCAAGGTCGCGTGAGGTGCTCAGTTCGCTGGCGTATGAGGGGTTTGCTCACGCCTCGGACGTCGGCTCGGCGCTTCGACGGGCGACCGAAGGCGCCTCCTGGGCTGCGGAGATGTGCGCGATCGGGCGCGTCGCAACCGTCGATTTGCGTCCCGGTGGAAGTTCGGGCCGTGGAGCCCGGGCGTGATGTTGGCAGTCGTTATCCCACGGTCAATCACACTGCTAGGACTGAAGCGCTCCTCGAACGCTGTGGCCTTGTGTGATCGCGGTTCCATCGGCCGCTGAACCGAGGAGCAGCTTGGTCGTGACCAATGAGCGCCGCGCCTGGATCCTCGCCAGTCGTAACCGCCGGCAATCATGAAGCGACGTCCTGGTTGAGGGAGACAGTGTCGCCCGGTCACGGCCCGTTGGAGCCTCGGTCACAGCCGACGTCAAAGATCGTCACGTGTGCGTGGGTGGTTGGTGGCACCCTTCTATGGCGTGCCCCCTGGATAGGGCAAGCCTTCCGAACTATGGAAGACCTCAGTTTGGGCAATGCGGGCAGCGGCTTGTTAACCCCGTGTGTGATCGCCTTCCCGATCGGATGTTCGGTTCCGGTCCTCCCTGGTTCCTGGAGAACTGGCAGCATGCTCGAACTGGCGACGCTCGTGCCGACGGCAAGCGTGTGACCGAAACATTTCGCCGCTCGTCCGGCTCTGCTCCACCAACGTGACGACGTCGCCGGATTGATCACGGCCGCACCGGGCGTCGGGCCGCGTTCCTGGCATCAGGTCGCCGTCGCGCCGACAGGCGCGTTTCGGGCCCGTCGCCCGAGCCGCAAGGTGGCGAGGATGGCCGGATCCGTCGCGATCGCGTCATGGTCCGGCCGTCGCCTGCGTGGAGTTGGACGGGCACGGCGGCGTGCCCGGTCAGCGCTGTCGTCCGCGCGCTCGGGCAGATTGCCGTCGCGAGCACCTTGACCCCAGGGCAAGATCAATTACCCCTACTGGGTAGTCGTATGAGACCTCGATATCGCCCGCGAGCAGGGAGCTTGACTGGTGTTGGTCTCCTCGATGTTGATCAGCGGTCGATCTGGTGCATAACTCACGGTTACTCTCCGTCTGAAGGGAATCACTCTCCGGGGGGCTGCAAGCCGCGCCGTTGCTCGCTTAGCCTCGCCGCCGAGAGCTGAGTCGGGGAGGCACCATGAGCGGGTCCCTTGAAGTCCGAAAGTTCCTCTGGCAGCACGACGACTCGATGCCGCGTGGCTCGACGAACGTGCCTGTTCAGCGCAGCGACGAGCCATCGAAGATCTCGGCCGAGCAGGTGCACCGGGCCCGCCTCGCGGTTGCCCGTGGCGCCCTCGACGTCGACGACTGTCGGCAGCTGCTCGACATGCTCGGGCTCGCGCCCGGCGAGGACGGAGTGCCGCCAGTGCGTCGCTGAGGGCATCGGCGACGTTTTATCGACCAGACCGGTCGTCGGGACCCAAGGCGTCGGGGCGCTGCCCGACGGTCGGTCATCTCCATCCCTTCGACGTCAAGCCGCGATGTCGGCCGACTTGTTGATCACCAGGTCCAGTTGGGTCGCGACGACTCGGGGTTCGATGCCCGCCGAATGGGCGTCGCAGAGAAGCAGCCCGACGGTCATGGTCGCGTCTACTGCTGGCAGCAGCCTGATCGTGCAGGCGAGCTGATGGTGCTTGGCATCGTTGGGGCAACCGGGTTGCACGCAGCGGCTGGTGGTCACCTGAGCATTTGTCGCGTCTGGTGATGTGGCGCTCGCCGGAGGAGCCGGGGCCAAGCTCACTGGCCGTGATTGTCCGGGCTCGACCGCGTTGTCGTCGACGCTGCGGAGGTGGGCTGCCGGGGCCGGTGCCACATCCCCGGAATCCGAGTCGTGCACGGGTTCATGCTCCGGTTCGCGGTTCGGGATGGAGGGTTTCGTTGCCGCGGCGGCAGGCTGTGGCGCCGACGGTTGATCCAGTCCGCGAGGCTGTTCCTTGGTCTGGGCGGTGCCTTCACGTCCGATGCCCTGCTCGTCAGCAAGTGCGCGAACCATGCGCTGAAGTCGCTCCGGCCCGGCCTGGTTGGCGACGTTGCTGATCCAGACCCGCTCGTGGTCGGACACATGCGTCTGGCCCAGCGCCTTCTCCGCGCGGGCGAGGGTGGTGGCGTGTGCCCACGTGATGTGCCCGCCGGCAAGCGCGGCGAGCGTGTTCGGGAGCGTCGTCGTGAGTCGCTCGGCGACCGCGACGAGCCTCGCGGCGTCACGACCGGAGTAGTGGCACTCGCGGGTGAGGAACTCTCCGACGTCGCCGGCCGCCCGGGCCGCGGACGTGTTGATGGCTATGGCCGCTTGTAGTCGATTCGCCTGTGCTACCAAGAACTTCAGGACCGCCATGGGGGCCTGACTGCCCTGTGCCGACGAGTCGAGGTTCAGGACCTGGTCGACGGCGGACGCCAGCTGGGTGAGCTCCTTCATGAGTTCCTCCTGGTTGTGTGTGAGTTCTGAGCGGCGCGCGACTGAAGCGACGCGCGTTCGATCACTTCGAGTGGGATGCTGGAACGACGCTCGCGGCGGCGACTAATCACAGTGAACTGATCAACATGTGGTGAGCGCGTTCGAGGCTGAGACTACTCCAAATGCGAGGACCGCGTCGGTTTCATGATCCATTCGGCCGCCTGGGGCGAGAATCGGCGGTGGGTGATTGCGCGTCGGTGGATTGCTGTGAGAAGCCTGTGAAATCCCTGTTGGCGTCGCGCAGGTCGGTCGGGGTTGGGTGTGGCGCAGCACACTTCAACGAGCCCGGCGCTGTCGAGGCGCCCGTCGAGCCTCTGATCAGGGCTTGATCGGCTGCCTCGGACGGTCGGGCGTGGAGAAAGCGCAGGTGGGGGCGTTCTGGCACCCCGGTTTTGGAGGTTGCCCCCGACGTGTTCTATGCTTGCGGAGCTTCCAGCGGACGGCCGTTGGAGGGCCCGGATGACAAGGTCCCTCGTAGGAGGTCCAAGGAAGCCGGCGTCCTCATCGTCTAGCGGCCTAGGACCCCGCCCTTTCAAGGCGGTAGCACGGGTTCGAATCCCGTTGGGGGCACGAAACTGAAGAGCAAGGCCCAGTGGCGCAGTTGGTTAGCGCGTCGCCCTGTCACGGCGAAGGTCGCGGGTTCAAGTCCCGTCTGGGTCGCAGGAGTACGATCGGGCTTCCGGTCTTCCTGGCCAGGTAGCTCAGTTGGTACGAGCGACCGCCTGAAAAGCGGTAGGTCGGCGGTTCGACCCCGCCCCTGGCCACGACGCCCATGAGCGTTCAAAGCCGACAAAGGCCGTGGAACATCTCTGATGTTCCACGGCCTTTGTGCTATTCGCTGTTCCGGTGTGTTCCGTGACTCCCTCGCGCCTGCGCCACTCGTCCGAGTGGCTGCTGGTCGTACTACCCACGGATTAGTGTGACGTTCGGTTCAACTATCTGAGTAACTTTCCCGTATCGAACACCCTATTGGGTTACCTGTCACTCAAGCGGGGGATATTCGGCCACGCCGGTGGAACCGTTTGGCGGCACACGCAATAGCCTTGCTGCCTAATCGTCGTCGTCGAGGTTCGGATATCGTCCTCGCCGACCCGGCTTGCCCTTCGAGCACGGCCGCCGGTCATCGGTGGCCCTTCATGCTCCGAGTCAGTTGATCTTGGGAGACGGGATGCGGGTTCGGGTGAGACAGCTCAGACGGGGAGGTGCCGCAGGCGCGGTGTCGATCCCGGAGCCCCTCGGCCTCCTGCAACGACAGCAGGTCGACGACCGTCCCACGCCCTTTCCTGTTGCGACGTGGGAGGTCAAGTACCGCCGCGTGGTCATGGCCAGCGACCTTGGCTCGATCGTCGCGGTCGTTTTGTTGGTGGGGAGTCTCGTCGCGCACTCCTCGACGGCTGACGACTATCCGCCGCTGCTCCTCGCGGCTGCCACAGTGATCACCGTCGTCGCGTCGTTGACGGCGTGCCGCGCCTGGAGCACTGCTGTGCTCGGCCAGGAGGCCGAGGAGTTCCGCAGGCTGGGCAAGGCCGTGGTCGCGGCGGCTGTGGTGTTGGCCGTGGCCAGTCTCGGCCTGGGGGTGCCGGGCGTGCGCGGTTGGATCTTCGTGGTGGTCCCGACGATCGCGCTGGTCGCGTTCCCGTTGCGTTACATCCTTCGCCAACTCCTGCACAGTCGACGCCGTGCCGGACGGTGCCTGCTGCCGGTGATGGTGGCCGGCAGCGTCGACACCGCAACCGACTTGATCGCGCGCACTCGTCGTGAGCCCCACAACGGCTGGCGAGTCGAAGCGGTGTGCGCCGGCGGGGTGTCCGAACCCGTTGGACATGGCGACATCGAGGGCGTGCCGGTCGTGGGCCACCTGGACCAGCTCGCCGACCGTGTTCGTCGAGGCGGCTACCGGGTCGTCGCCATCACCCCGGACCCGTACTGGACTCCGCTTCGGTTGCAGCGCCTCGCATGGCAACTCGAGGGCACCTCGACCGAGATGGTCGTGGCGCCTGTTCTCATGGAGGTGGCTGGCCCACGCGTGCACATCACCGGTGTGCTCGGCCTGCCCCTGCTCCGCGTGAGCGCGCCGACCTTCACCGGCGCTAGACGTGTGGTGAAGGAGATCGTCGACAAGGTCGGCGCACTCCTGTTGCTGATGATCCTCCTGCCGGTCCTGCTGGGCATCGCCGCCGCGATCCGCATCGGCGACCGCGGGCCAGCCCTCTACCGGCAGCAGCGCGTCGGCAAGGACGGAAAGCCGTTCACGATCCTCAAGTTCCGGACCATGGTGGTCGGCGCCGACCGACATCGAGCCACGTTGTTGGCCGGCAACGACGCGGCCGGACCGTTGTTCAAGATGCGCCGCGATCCGCGCGTGACGCCGATCGGCGCGGTGCTGCGTCGGTTCTCCATCGACGAACTTCCCCAGCTCGTCAACGTCTTGCTCGGAACCATGTCGCTGGTCGGGCCGCGGCCGCCACTGCCCAAAGAGGTCGAAGCCTACGGACCCGACATGCTCCGCCGCCTGCTGGTGAAGCCCGGGCTGACCGGGCTGTGGCAGGTGAGCGGCCGCAGCGACCTCCCCTGGGACGAGGCGGTTCGGCTCGACCTCCGATATGTCGAGGACTGGTCGCTCGCCCTGGATGCGCTGATCCTTTGGAAGACGGTGCGCGCGGTCCTGCGCGGCCAAGGGGCGTACTGACCTTGTACCGACGTGACAACGCCGAGGGGTCCTCGTGAAGGTCGTGCTGTTCTGCGGGGGTTACGGGATGCGCATGCGCGACGGCGCCGCCGACGACATCCCCAAGCCGATGCAGATGGTCGGGCCGCGGCCGCTGCTGTGGCATGTGATGCGCTACTACGCGCATTTCGGGCATACCGACTTCGTGCTGTGCCTCGGGTACGGCAGCCACCACATCAAGGACTTCTTCCTCGACTATCGCGAGACGGCATCCAACGACTTCGTGCTGCGCAACGGCGATGTCGAGCTGCTCTCGTCCGACATCTTCGACTGGTCGATCACCTTCGCGCACACGGGTATCGACGCGCCGATCGGCGAGCGACTCCGCCGGGTGCGACATCTGCTCGACGGCGACGAGGTCTTCCTCGCCAACTACGCGGATGTGCTCACGGACGCGCCGCTGGACAACATGGTCGACAGGTTTGTCGCGTCGGACGCCACCGCGTCGCTGATGGTCGTGCCGCCGCAGTCCTCCTTCCACTGCGTGGAACTCGGCGAGCACGGCAATGCGACCGGAATCACCCCGGTCAGCCAGTTGCCGCTCTGGGAGAACGGCGGCTACTTCGTGCTCCGGCGGGAGATATTCGAGCACCTGCCGGCGGGCAGCGACCTGGTCGAGGACGCGTGCGGTGATCTCGCCAAGCGCGGCCAGCTCCTCGCCTACCCGTATCGCGGGTTCTGGCAGCCGGCCGACACGGTGAAGGAGCGCGTCGCGCTCGAGCACGCCTACCGGTCCGGTGATCGTCCGTGGATGCTCTGGGAGCGGGCATGAGGCGCGGCTTTCTGTCCGAATTGGTCGGCGCGGGTTCGACTGGAAAACTGCTGGTCCTGAGCAGGGCGACGCCGGACCTTGCCGATCGCCGGGTGGTGGCCGAACCTGTACCGGTGATTCCGCCGTCAGCACGGGAGGTCAGGTGAACAGGAAGGCCACGGCCAAGGTGGCGCCGGTACTGATCGGCACCGCGAGTGCGCCGATCGCGGTCGGGCTGCCTGTGTACAACGGAGAGCCGTACCTGACCAGGGCGCTGACAAGTCTCCGGGAGCAGCGGGACGTCGACTTCGAGCTGTGGATCGGAGACAACTGCTCCACCGACGGCACCGAGGAGATCTGCCGCGACGCTGCTCGGGAGGATGAGCGCATCCGGTACCGCAGACGTGAGCGCAACGTCGGATCGACGGGCAACCACAACCGCCTGGTGCACGAGTCGAACGCGCGGTTCTTCACGTGGGCAGCCTCGGACGATGCCTACGAGCCGGACCGTCTGCGGAAGATGTTCGACGCGTTGAGCGACCGCCCCGACGCGGTGCTGGCGTTCACGTCGGCGCGGCAGATCGACGCCGACGAGCAGACGATCGGGCACTGGAACAATCCGTGTCGCACCGACCACGCCGACCCGGTCGTCCGCATCCGCGACCTGATCGGCTTGCCGCACGAGAACTACCACTGTTACGGCCTGTACCTGCGGGACGTGCTGGCCAGGACCCACCTGCTGCCGCCCGTGAAGAACAACGACCGGATACTCATCGCCGAGTTGGCGTTGTACGGCCGGTTCGTCGAGATCCGCGAGGAACTGCTGCTGCACCGCCTGCACGAGCGCCGGCTCACGCAGTCGGTCTCCTCCCGGGACTGGTACCGGACGCAGCGCACCGACAGCAAGCGCCTGGTCATGCCCAACGTCGAAGAGGCGAGCTGGTACCTGAGGGCGATCGCGAGGGCTCCGTTGGGGCGGCAGCAGCGGGCACTGGCACTGCTGGCGCTGCGGCCGTGGATCAGGGAGAACGCGGGCCCGATGGCGCTCAATGTGGCTCGGGCCGCGGTGGACGGGGCTCGGATCGCGGCCTCGGCTTCCGGCCGGTTGCTACGCAAGTGAGACTGGTCCGCGGGTTTGCCGCCCGCGGAGCCCGAGTGAGGCGAAAGGGAACACGGACGTGGACGCGTTGGACATCCTGCGAGTGCTGCGACGGCGGTGGAAGATCACCGCATTGGTCGGCGCCGTGCTCGTCGTGCTGGTCGGCGCGGTGTTGTTCCTGGTGCCCCAGCAGTACAAGGTCACGGCGATCGCCCTGGTCACGCCGACCAACAACTCGGACGTGCAGAACCCGTACACGGTCGCCCAACAGGCCCAGTCGCAGATGGCGGCGCTGCTGGTGACCGTGCTGACCTCGCCGGCCGTCACCGACGGCTACGCCTCGCAGGGGGTCAACGGCACCATCGAGGTGACCAACGCCAACGGCGTCACCGACACCTCGCAGACCGACAGCCCGTTCGTCACGATCACCGTGACCGACAAGTCGCCGGACGGCGCCGTGCGCGGCGCCCAGGTGGTGCGGCAGCGCGCCATCGACGAGCTGAAGAACCGGCAGGACGCGGCGAAGGTCACCGACGCCCAGCGGTTGGTCCTCACCGACGTGTTGCCGGCGGCCGACCCGACCACGACGCATGCCTCCCAGCTCAGGGCGGTGGGCCTGGTCGCCGCGCTCGGACTCGTGCTCGGTGTTCTCGGTGTGGTCGTCACGGACCGCGTGCTCACGGCCCGCGGCGCGCCGGCGACCCCGACTCCGGCGGCAGCCGTCGAGAAGGTCAACGGCGTCGCCGACCGCCGCCAAGGTGTGCTGCCCGAACTCCGTCCGGTCGCCTCGCCCAAGGACGAATCGCCGACCATCAAGTTCTCGCCGGTGCGCAGCGAGGAGAAGCAGGGCAGGGGAAGCCGCCGATGACGGTGGCGGCGGCCGGCAGACGCACGCAGGCCACCACGGTCGCGGTCCAAGCACTGTTCCGGGTCTCCCCGCACGTCATCCTGTCGGTCTACCTGCTGCTGCTGGCATTGCCCCAGAACAACGTGTTCGCCGGTGGTGGAGGGGCGATCACGCCGGCTCGCATCGTGGCCGGTAGCTGTCTGCTGTGGTGGTTGGTCGCTCGCTTCGCCGGCGGTTTCAAGCTGGCGACCGGTCCCAACCCGGTGCGCCGAGTGCTGCTGGTCGCGTTGGGGCTGCTCGCGGCCGCGGACGCGGTGGCGTTCGTCGGCGGCGTGGCGGATTCGCGGATCTCGGGCGCGGACCGAGGGGCACTGCTGTTCGTGCTCGCGATGGGTGCGGCGCTGCTCGTGTGCGACGGACTCAGCAGTACCCGTGCGTTGCGCGCCGTCTTCGCCGGTGCGGTCGTTGGGTTCACTTGCTCGTCGGTCGCGGCAATCCTCCAGTTCGCCAGCGGCACCGATCTGCGGCAGCTGACCGTGCTGCCTGGACTGGTCACCCAGCCGCTCGCCGGACTGATCCTGCCGAGAGGCGGTCTTGCTCGCTCGCTCGGCTTCGCGAGTCACCCGATCGAGTTGGCCGCGACCACGGTGGCGATGTTGCCGCTCGCCCTGCACCTCGCGCGGTACGGGCGGTTCAAGGTCTTTTGGTGGACGTGCGCCGTGCTGCTGGTCGGCGGCCCGCTGGTGTCCATCTCGCGCACCGGTCTGCTCGGCCTCGTCGTGGTCGCGATTTTCATGCTGCCCAGGCACGGCCTGGTCCGGTGGTTGCTCGCCGGCGGACTGATCACCAGCGCGGTGTTCGGCGCCGGGGTCGTCGAGCCCAAGCTGATCGATGTCCTGGTCAACACGGTTGCCGGGTCGAGCAAGGACAGCAGCATCTGGTCGAGGCTGACGAAGTACGAGTACGTGTGGACACACTTCCTGGCGAAGCCGATCGGCGGGCAGGGTTTCGGCACTTATGTGGCTCCGATTCAGCCGTACCTCGACAACCAGTACCTGCTCACCGCGGTCGAGTCGGGACTGCCGGGATTGGTCGGCTTCGTCCTGCTGCTCGTGGTGCCGATGTGGTGGGCCTTCCGGATCTGGAGATCCAAGAAGATCGATTCGCCGCCGCAGGTGCGGGACGCGGCATGGGCGGTCGCGGTGGCCCTGCTGGTGTGCACGCTCAGCTTCGGCACCTACGACGGACTCGCTTTTCCGCAGTTCGCGGGGATCGCGTTGCTGCTCGCCGGCTGCGCCGGCGCCCTGTTCAGGATTGCCCGCAGAACCGAGGTGTCCGGATGAGTCGGGTGTTGGTCGCGGTGGTGACGTACAACTCCGCCGCCGATCTGCCGCAGCTCGTCGCGAGCCTGCCGGCCGGTCTGGAGGGCGTCGACTGGCGCCTGGTCGTGGCGGACAACTGCTCCAGCGACGACACCGTCGAGATGGTCCGACGCATTGCTCCAGAAGCGACGGTTGTCGAGACCGGCGCGAACCTGGGGTACGCGGCCGGCATCAACGCCTGCGCCGAGCTGGCCGAACCCGATGAGGCGCTGCTCGTCCTGAACGCCGACGTCATGCTGGAGCGCGGTTGCGTTCGAGCATTGCTGCGGACTTGCTCGAAGGGCGAGGTGGGCGTCGCCGTCCCGCTCGTCACCCGATCGGATGGAACCGTCGAGCCGACCTTGCGCCGCCGGCCCACGGCCGGGCGTGTGCTGGCCGATGCGGTGCTCGGCGCGCACTCCGGTCCGTGGGGGGAACGCGTCGCCGTGCCGGTGCCGCCACGGACGATCGACGTGGACTGGGCGAACGGCGCCGTGCTGCTGATCCCCGCAGAAGTGCGCTCGCGCGTCGGCAAGTGGCAGGAGGACTTGTTCCTCTACTCGGAGGAAGTCGACTACTGCCGGCGAGTCGTCGACGCCGGTTGGCGGGTGCGGCAATGCTCGAATGCGCGCGCAATGCACCGGGGCGGCGAAGTTGCCGCGTCGCCGTTGCTCTGGGCTCAGCTCGTCACCAACAAGGTCGTGCACGTCGCCCGGTGGGAAGGCCGCGCGGCCGCCGAGGTTGTGTGGGCCACCCTGATGATGGCCCAGTTCGTCCGACTACCGTTGCGCCGACGCACTCACCGTCGCGCACTGCTTGAGCTTTGGCGCGGGCGGCGGGCGCTGGTCAACGGCGTGCCGACCAACCCGGCCGCACCGCCGGAGTTCCGCCGCCGCATCCCGGTGACCGGGGCGATTGGAGGCCGTGCTTGAAGGACTACGCCCTGCTGCCGAGGCCGGTGAAGGACCTGCTGCGGCAGTCGGTCGGCCGGAACGTCGTCGGTGAGAACTGGTGGCGGGTTCGCTTCGCGGCCGAGCGGTTTGACGCGGAGCGGGCCGAGCACGCCGAGGTGTCGGCGCTGGCGGCCGGATTGGACCGGGTGCCGTCCGCGACCGTCACTGTTGTCACACCGACCTATCGCCGGCGGGACCGCCTGGTCGCCGCGGTGACCAGTGCGCTCAACCAGACCGTGCCCGACGTCGCGGTGATCGTTGTCGACGACGGTGGCGGCGAGGTCGACGGCTTGCCGGACGACCCGCGGCTGGTTGTGCTCCGGCTGTCGCGGAACCACGGCAGCCCGGGGCTTGCGCGCAACGTCGCCCTCAGGCTGAGCCGATCACCGTACGTATCCTTCCTCGACGACGACAACACCTGGCGTCCGGACCATCTGGAGCGGTCGCTCGCCGCGCTCCAGTCCGGGGCGGGCATGGTCTACACGGCACTCCGACGGCTGCGCGAGGACGGCAGCGAGCTGGACGTGCTCAGCCGGCCCTTTGACCGCGCGGCCCACCGCGACGGGGAGTGGGTCGACATCAACGCGGTGGTGCTGCGCCGTTTCGCCGGAGTTCGGTTCGATCCTTGGGCGCGGCCCCGCTGGGTGCATCCACGCGAGGACTGGGAGTTCGTTCACCGCGTTTCCGGCAAGTTACGCGTCCGCCACGTTCCAGTGGCCACTGTGGACTATTCGGTGCACAGTGGCAGCTACTTCACTGACTGGGACGCGTCGGCGATCGGAGTATCCACGTGAGCGAGGTCGTCGAGGACTCGCCGGGATCCGACGGCGCGCTGTCGGGACGGTTCAAGGACGGCCTGCGGTTCAGCCTGATCAACACGGTGTTCTCCAGGCTGGCGACGTTCGCCGTCGGCGTGCTGCTGGCCCGGCTGCTCGTGCCGGAGCAGTTCGGCCTCTACACGACCGCGCTCGTCGTGCAGACGCTTCTGCTGACGTTCAACGACTTCGGCACCGCGACCGCGCTCGTCCGACACAAGGGCGATGTGCGGCCGATGCTGCCGACGGTGTGGACGATCTCCGTCGGCGGCGCGAGCATGGTCTACCTGCTGTGCCTGTTCACGGCGCCGGCGCTCGCCGCCGGCCTGGGCTCGCCGCAGGCCGCCGATCTGGTCCGGGCCTTGTCGATCAATGTCCTGCTCGACGGATTCGCGGCCGTGCCGGGTGCGCTGCTGACCAGGAACCTGCGGCAGGCCAGGCGTCTTGTCGCGGACGTGGCCGGGCTGGTGGTCAACCTCGCGCTGACCGCAACGCTCGCGGTGACCGGTTTCGGCGCGTGGGCGCTGGTGATCGGCCATGTCAGCGGCACGGCGGTGGTCACGCTGCTACTGCTGATCGTGACAAAGCAGCTGCCGAAGTTTGGCATCAATCGCCGACACGTCAACGAGGTCGTCCGGTACGGCGGCGCCGTTGTGGTGTCATCGGTGGTGATGGTGCTGCTCCAGTACGCCCCGCAGACGATCACCGGTCGGATGCTCGGCGCCACCGCGCTGGGCTTCTTCTACCTCGCGTCGAACGTGTCGAGCTGGCCGGCGTCGGTCATCACGACCACGGTCGAACGGGTTGGCCTGGCGACGTTCTCACGGGCCCGGGACGCGGGCGTCGATCTCGACCGCGCCGCCTCGGCGGTGATCGGCATGGTCGCGATGGCCGTGCTGCCGGGAGGTGCGGCCCTGGCGCTGCTCGCCCCGCAGATCGTCGAGCTGGTCTACGGGGACAAGTGGGCGCCGGCCGCGCCGGTGCTGGCGGGCTTGGCCGTCGCCACCATCGCCCGGGTGCTGGCCGATCTCGTCTTCAACCTGATGATCACCGCCGGTTCGGCGCTGTCATCGGTGCTGGTTCAGGTGATCTGGTTGGTCGCGCTGGTGCCGACGGCGATCTTCGCGACGGCCAAATGGGGACTGGTCGGCATGGGCTGGGCGGTCGCCGCGGTGGCCTGTCTCGTCGCGCTTCCCGTGCACGCCTGGGGTTTGTGGCGGGCCGGCGTGCACGTTCCGGCCCTGCTGCGCGGACTGGCGATGCCGCTGCTGGCGACAGTGGTGGTCGTTGCCGCGTTGTTGGCCACCGCGTTGGTGCTCAACCACTCGCTGCTGTACCTGGTCACCGGCCTGCTGATCACGGCCGCCGCCGTGGCCGCCGGATGGTTCGGTGGTCGGGACCGGTTGTCGGCGGCGCTCGACGCCCCTGCGGAGGCCTAGATCCGTACCAAGTGGACAACACGATAGGTTCCTGCCGGTACGACGATGTCGATGATCAACGGATAGGGTACGGGCCCATGCGTGCGGGTGTTCCCACCATTACCGTTCTCGGGGTGCCGGTCGCCGCGCTGACCATGCGCCAGGCCGTCACCGAGGTGTCCCGGTTGCTCGCCGAGCCCGGACCTCAGACGCTGGTCTACGTCAACGCGCACTCGGTGAATATGGCCAGGTCTCATGTTCGGTACCGCGCCTGCTTGGCCGACGCGGACCTGGTGCTCAACGACGGATCGGGTCTGGCGCTGGCGGCCCGGGTGCGTGGCCGGCGGTTCCCGGCCAACCTCAACGGCACAGACTTCACGCCCGAGGTGCTGCGGTTGGCCGCCCGGCGCGGCCTGAGCGTCTACCTGCTCGGCGGCCGCGAGGGGGTGGCTGCCCGAGCCGCGGACCGGCTGTGCCAGATGGTGCCGGGGCTTCGTGTGGTCGGCCATCACCACGGTTATGTCGCCGACCACCAGGGTCATGAGGTCGCCGAGCAGATCCGGCAAACCGGGGCTGATCTGGTGCTGGTGGCGATGGGCAATCCGCGCCAGGAGCTGTGGCTGGCCGAGCACCTGCCTGCCACCGGGGCCGCGCTGGGCGTCGCGGTCGGGGCGTTTCTCGACTTCGCCGCCGAGCGGGTTCCCCGCGCTCCCAAGTGGATGCGGGACGCCGGGATCGAGTGGCTGTACCGGCTCAGCCGGGAGCCGGGCCGTCTGTTCGCGCGCTACGTAGTCGGCAATCCCCTGTTCGTGGCGCGGGTGCTGTTCGACCGTGTCTTGGCGACCAGTCGCTAGTCTGACCGCCATGTCCGGTCCCAGAATCTGCTTCGTGACCAGCTATCCGTTGTCCCGCCAGGACCTTGGGGGCAGCGGCTGGGTGGATCGGCGGCTGCTCCCGGTGTTTGCCGGGTTGGCCGACGAACTCGAGGTGGTGTGTGTCACCGGTCCCGAAGGCAGCTGGTCGGAGCGGGTCGGCGAGCACGAGGTGCCGGCCCGCGCGGCCGGTTCAGTTCCGTTGGAGCTGAGGGGCGATCGTGGCGCCCTCGCCCGAGTCGCTGCGGGCATGTTGGTCAGTCCAGAGCCCTATCTGGCGCGCAAGTTCTCGGTGTTTCCCGGCTGGCGCAAGGCGGTCGCGCTGCTGCGTGAGCGGGCGGCCGGGCGACGTGTGGTGACGAGCGGATGGCCGGGTCTGGTACTCGGGGCCGCTGCCGGGGTTCCGGTGGCCGCGCACGTGGCGCACAACGTGGAGTCGACGATCGCCGTCGAGCACTCCCCCCGGGCGCTGCGGATGCTCGGTGAGATCCCGCGCCTGCGCCGGATGGAACGCCGGCTGCTCCGGATTCCCGATCACGTCTTCGCGCTGTCCCGCCAAGATGCCGTCGAGCTGGACGTGGCCGCCACCGCGCTGCCGGTTCCGCTGTCCTCCGTCCCGGCCGGTGTCTCGGCCGGCCGCACGGTCGGGTTCATCGGCAAGGCGAGCTGGCCGCCCAACGAGCGGGCGCTGCACGTGTTGCTGGGGCCGGTGCACGACCGGCTGTCCGCCATGAATGTCGACGTCGACTTCGTGCTGGCCGGCAAGGGGACCGAGCAGTACGCCGAGCATCCGAGGGTTGTCGCTGCCGGGCCGGTGACCGATGTCGCCGACTTCTATGCGCGGGTGGGCGTCGCGGTGGTGCCGAGGTTCGGCTCCAGCACGGGCGTCAGCGTGAAGGTCTTGGAGGCGGCCGAGTTCGGCGTCCCGTCGGTGCTGCCCCGTTCCCTTGCCGAGGCGATCGATCCCGACGGCCCCTGGCTGGTCGCGGAGAGCGCCGACGAGGTGGCCGAGGCGCTCCGGCGGTGGCGCTCCGGCGAACGGGCTCCCGATGCCGCCGTCTGGGCGCGTCAACAGGACGCGGCCCGCACCGCCGCCCTGCTGCGTAACGCCTTTGCCTGACCGCCGGGTTCGATGTGTCGGCGCCGAGGCAGTCGCGTAACGATCTGATCAGGAGCGGAGCGATGCTCATCTCGGTTCTCATGTCGCGCGGAACGCGCTGAGATTTCCTTACGGAAAGTGTTAAACGATCACCCGTAAGGGTTATCTCACCTGTGGTTTGTCATACACGGGGTTGGCTGTGCGTCCGGCCCGTATGAGGATGTGCGGCACGGTGGTCGTGTCGACGGTGAGGAGGTCCGGGTGCCCGGTCTGATCCGTCAGGCGCTGCGTTTCCGTGTGACATCATTGAGTTCGGCCGGGCGCGTTACGCTCGGTCCGGTCGTGACCAGGGGAAAGGTGGTCGAGTTACGGCCGCCGGTCGCCGCCGACGCCGTGGAGTGGTCGCGGTTGGTGCGTCCGGAGCGTGACCGGCTGGAGCCCCGATGGGCGGACAGCGACCTCGACTGGGTGACGCGGAGCAGTGCGGACGCCTGGCGCGACCGGTGCGCGGAGCTGCGCCGGCTGGCCAGGGACGGGACAGCGCTGCCCTTCCTGATCACCGTCGACGGCGCCATCGCCGGCGAACTGCTGCTGGACCGGGTCGACCGCGAGCGTGGCTCCGCCGAGGTGGAGGTGTGGATCTCCGAGGCACGCGAGGGCACCTCGATCACGGCCTCGGCGTTGCGGCTGCTGTTGCACCATGCCTTTGGCGAGTACGAACTGCGACGGCTGACCGCGGCGATCCCCGTCGGCGACCGCAGTGCCGCCGCGCTCTTCAGCCGCGCGGGTTTTCGCCGCGAGGGCCTGCTGCGCGGATACCGGAGAACCGCCGACTACGAGCTGTGGTCGCTGCTGGCGACGGACCGGCCTGATGAGTCCATTTCGGACTTACCTATAGTGTCGGCGATGGACGTTCCCAGCAGCGGTAGGGGTTTCGAGCGCTCCAGCGCCCTGCAGCGGCGGCTGCACGAGTTGGTGCCCGGCGGTGCGCACACCTACGCGCGAGGCTCCGACCAGTATCCGGAAGACATGGCGCCGGTCCTCGTTCGCGGCGACGGCAGCCGGGTCTGGGACGCGGACGGCAACTGCTTCATCGAGTACGGCATGGGCCTGCGTTCGGTCACCCTCGGTCATGGCTACCGTCCGGTGCTGGACGCCGTGCAGCGGGCGCTGGCCGATGGCGTGAACTTCTCGCGGCCGACCCAGCTCGAGGTGGCCGCGGCCGAGGACTTCCTGAGCCTGGTGCCCGGCGCGGACATGGTGAAGTTCGCCAAGAACGGGTCGGACGCCACAACCGCGGCGATCCGGCTGGCCCGCGCGGCTACCGGGCGTGACATGGTCGTGGTGTGCGACCAGCCGTTCTTCTCCGCGGACGACTGGTTCATCGGCGCGGTCGAGATGAACGCCGGCGTGCCGGAGGCCACCCGCGGCCAGACCGTCCGGTTCCAGTTCAACGATCTTGACTCGCTGCGGCTGCGGTTCGCGGAGAGCGGCGGCCAGATCGCGTGCGTGGTGATGGAGGCGGCGACCGCCCTGGCCGAGCCGGAGCCGGGTTTCCTCGAAGGAGTCCGCGCGCTGTGCGACACCCACGGGGCGCTGCTCGTCTTCGACGAGATGATCACGGGCTTCCGCTGGTCGGCGAGCGGCGCCCAGTCCGTGTACGGGGTGCGGCCGGACCTGTCGTGCTGGGGCAAGGCGATGGGCAACGGGTTCCCGATCTCCGCGCTGGCCGGCCGCCGCGACCTGATGGAGCTGGGCGGGCTTCGGACGGATTCGCCGAGAGTGTTCCTGCTCTCGACGACCCACGGTCCGGAGACTGTGTCGCTGGCCGCGTTCCGATCCGTGGTTCAGGCGTACACCGAGGGTGACCCGATCGGCGTGATGGAGCGCCGTGGGACGGAGTTGGCGGAGGGCGTGAACGCCGCCGCGCGGGAGCTGGGCGTAACGGATTACGTCGCCGCGATCGGACGGCCGTCCTGCCTAGTGTTCACCACCCGCGATGAGGACGGCCGTCCCTCCCAGCCGTACCGGACGCTGTTCCTTCAAGAGATGCTCCGCCGCGGCGTGCTGGGGCAGTCGTTTGTCATCTCGGCGGCGCACACGGTCGCCGACGTCGAGCACACTGTCCAGGCCGTTCGCGAGGCGCTGGTCGTCTACCGCCGCGCACTCGAGGACGGCGGCGTCGAGCGGTTTCTCGCGGGACGGCCCGTAGCACCTGCGTTGCGTTCGCTCGCGTCACCACGTCGGCTGTGATGATCAAACGCCGCATCTTTGGCCTGGGGCGTCGTCGCTGATCGACGGCTGCGACTCTGCACCAACGCAGCGGCCCTGCTCGTGAGCCGCACTGCTCCTCGTGGGCGGCGGTACTGGTGGAGAGCTGCCGCATTGCTCGAACGCTGCAACTCTGCTCGAACGAACGCAGCGGCTCTGCTGGAGTGCTGCAGTCGTGCTCCAGTGGTGCAGTTTTGCTCGAGTGCCGCGGCACTGCTCGAACGTCAACGCGGTGCTCGGGTGCCGACGCAGTCCTCATGGGGTGACGCTGTGCTCAAGCGGTGACGCACCCGACAGCGGACAGAAATGAGGGCGCTGGCCGGTGACCGGAAGATCCGGTAACGACCAGCGCCCTCGGTTGACCACCGCTGACGTTCCTCCGGCTCTGCCCCTCGTAGTGCCGGAGGGGACGTTCACCGATGGCCAAGTTGTGGGAGCCCCGACGCCACGGGGGCAACGCGACGCCGGGGCCAGCCCCCGACCTGACCGGGCGCGGTCGGCAGGTCGGGAAGATCCGGGACGTCGGGGGAGGATCGTCGCCCGCGGCACGACACAACCGGGAGGACGTGCTCGACGCGATCGCCATGCGCGGCGGTGACCCACTGTTGGGGGCATCCCCGGGCCCGGATCAGCTCGGCGCGGCCGCGAGAAGGCACAAGGGTGCCCCGCGGCCGTGGGCGCGGTCAGTCAGGTGACGTGCTGGGCAGACCGGGAACGCCGTCGCTGATGCGTTTGGCGCTGTGCTCGTCAGTCGTGGAGCCGGGGCTGGGACGGAAGCCAGTGCCCGGCGGCGTGACGGCGGCGATGCCGTTGGCGCTGCCGAGGTCATGGCTGGCCGTGCCGCCCGTGGACGGCGTGGAGACCGGCTGCGAAGCCGGCTGCTGAAGCGGCAGCTCGATGGGGTTGCGCGGCAGGTCGGGAACGACGCCATTGGGCGCGCCCATGGACGGCTCGGTCGACTTCGAGATCTGCTGATCGACGGTGCGGCTCACCGGCGGCGTGGCCGGCTGGACGATGTGCGCCGGGGGCGGCGGGACGGCCGGCGTCGGAGGCACGGGCGTCTGAGGTGTGCTCTTGGTCGGGACGGTGACGGTCGTCGAGCCCGTCCAGACGTCGTCGCTGCCGGAGTCGGAACCGGTACCGGACGTGCCTTGTCCAGAGGAGACGGAGCCTCCACCGCCGGACGTGGAGGACTGTGGCGGCCCGCCCGGGTTCACGGCGCCGGTGGCGGAGCCGCTGCCACTGTCGTCCGCGGGCGGCTGGGTGGCCGACGCCCCGCCCGGCAAGCCGATGACGTGGTGCTGGCCGCCGAGTCCCTGGAGCAGGCTGTTGACCAGGTCGGACATGTCCGCCTGGAGCGTGTTGGCGATCGTGTTCGCCTGGGGGGCGTCCGACGAGGTGGCCGCGTTGGCGACGGCGGAGCCGAACACGCAGGCCAGCAGCGTCAGCCCGCCGGTGACAGCGACGCGGATGGCGGCAGCGCGCAGCGCGGTGCCGGTGCACCGCACCGCACTCGTGCTGGCCACTGTCACCACCACCGTCCGCCCTGTCGGCCGAAAACGTGAAGTTGTCGGACTCGGCGATGAGACATGTTTAGCACCGCGATCTCGATTTGCACATGTGCTCGTCGTCGACCACCCGGATAGGCGGCAGGTCCGTCGCTGTCCGGGTTCAGTCTCGCACAACGTGGCAACTGTGTGTCGTCATCTGCGGGCCGCCACTCGTTTGAGGGTTTTCGGCCATGCGGCGGATCCGGTCCGGGCGCTGTCGCTTCTAACCCTCGACCAACTCGCCTACGGGGAGGATCGAGTGCAAGTCAACACAACGTCAGGGACGTCCACCGCGGCCGATCTGCTCAGCGCCGCCGAACAAGGCGATCGGGCCGCGTGGAGCGAACTTGTGGCCAGGTACACGCCAACCGTCTGGGCTGTTGCCAGAGCGCATCGGCTCAGTCGAGCCGATGCCGCCGACGTCGTGCAGAACACGTGGCTGACCTTGATGGAAAATATGAAAGGAATTCACAATCCTGCCCGGCTGTCGGCCTGGTTGTCGACCACCGCACGGCGGCACTCGCTGCGCGCGCTCGCGGCACGACGTCGGGAGATACCGGTTGACGAGCCACGATCGGACAGCCTGGTCACCGAGGCGGCCGACGTCGAGGTGGTGCGGGAAGCCTGGAACGCCGCACTGTGGAAGGCGTTCACCCAGTTGTCCGAACACTGCCAGCGGGTGTTGCGGGTGTTGGTGCACTCGCCGGAACTGTCGTACGAGCAGGTGGCCGCGGCGGTCGGCATTGCGCCGGGCAGCGTAGGTCCGACAAGGGGGAGATGCTTGAGCGAACTTCGGCGAAAGGCGGCGTTGGCGGGTCTGTTCCAGGAGGGTGTGCGATGAGCCGTGCGCAAGTGTCGGTGTGGGGGCTGCTCGGTCGGACGGATCGCGCTGTGCTGAACCAACTCCGGGTGCTGCTGAGTGGAATCGACCCTGTTCCGCGAGAGGTACTAACTGCCGCCGATTCACTCGGTCAGCGCATTGCGCCGTGTCGGAGGGTAATGGCGCACGCGAGCTGATCGGCTAACACGGCAATGGGGTCTCGAAACGCGTCGAGACCCCATTGTTACGTCCTGTGTGCTCAGCCGAGCTTGCGGAGCCGCGCGATCGCCTCGTCGATTACCTCATCACGCTTGCAGAACGCAAAGCGCACGAGGTGCTGCCACTGCTCCGGATGATCGGTGAACACCTGCACGGGCACGCCGGCGACGCCGATGCGCTCCGGCAGCTGCCGGCACAGCTCGGCGCCGTCGGCGAAGCCGAGCGGACGCACGTCCGCGCACACGAAGTAGGTGCCGGCGGCCGAGCGGACCTCGAATCCGGCGTCGGCCAGGCCGGTGGACAGCCGGTCCCGCTTGCGCTGGAGGTCGTCGCGCAGCTGGTCCACCCAGGCCATCTCGTTGCGCAACGCGTACGCGACCGCGGGCTGGAACGGCGCGCCGCCGACGAACGTCAGGAACTGCTTGGCCGCCCGGACGGCGGCGACCAGCTCGGCCGGGCCGCACACCCAGCCGATCTTCCAGCCGGTGCTGTTGAACGTCTTGCCCGAGCTGGAGATGGCCAGGGTGCGCTCGTACATGCCGGGCAGCGACGACAGCGTGACGTGCTCGCGGCCGTCGAAGATGAGGTGCTCGTACACCTCGTCGGTGATCGCGATGAGGTCGTGCTCCTGGCAGAGCCGGGCGACCTCCTCCATCTCCTGCCTGGTGAACACCGTGCCGGACGGGTTGTGCGGCGAATTGAGCAGCAGAGCTTTCGTGCGTGGCGTCACCGCTGCTCGAAGTGCGTCGACATCGAGCGCGAAGCGGCCGCCGTCCTCGACCAGCGACACCACCTTCCGGGTCGCGCCGGACAGCGCGACCGAGGCCGCGTACGAGTCGTAATACGGCTCGACTAGCAGCACCTCGTCGCCGGGCTCGACGAGCGCGAGCAGCGACGCGGCGATCGCCTCGGTCGCGCCGACCGTGACGAGCACCTGGCTGTCCGGGTCGTATTCGGTGCCGTAGCGGGTGCGGTGCTCGGCGATCGCCTGCCGCAGCTCCGGCCGGCCGGGCCCGGGCGGGTACTGGTTGACGCCGTCGGCGATGGCGCGCTGGGCGGTCGCGAGCATCTCGGCGGGCCCGTCGGTGTCCGGGAAGCCCTGGCCGAGGTTGACCGCGCCGGTGCGGGTGGCCAGCGCAGTCATCTCCGCGAAGATCGTCGAGGTGAACGGCCGCAGCCGCGGCACGAGAGCAGGTGTACGCACATCCGGATCCTTGCCGATCCGTCCCCGAAATGTCACCCGGCCGGTCCCGGATCTCCGCCGTCGAACGGGGCAGCAGCTCTCGTGCGCAGGGAGAATGGAGATGTGGAGCGACTCACCGCCGCGGAGGCGGTCAAGCGCCGTGCGCTGCGGCGGATGAAGATGGCGGCCGCCGGGTTCCTTGTCCTGGCGACCGTGGTGTACGTGCTCTCCGGCATCTTCGCCGGACCGGTGTGGCTCGGCTACGTGCACGCCGCCGCCGAGGCCAGCATGGTCGGCGCCCTGGCCGACTGGTTCGCCGTCACGGCTCTGTTCCGGCGGCCGCTCGGGCTGCCGATCCCGCACACCGCGCTGATCCCGAACCGGAAGAACCTGCTCGGCGCCAGTCTCGGAGACTTCGTCGGCAACAACTTCCTGTCCGAACAGGTCGTGCGGGACAGGCTGCGGCGCGTCGAGATCAGCAAGCGGGTCGGGGTGTGGCTGTCGCAGCGGGACAACGCCCTGCGGATCACCTCCGAGCTGGCGAACGTGGCCCGTGGCGTGGTGACCGTGTTGCGGGACGAGGACGTGCAGGCCGTGGTCGAGCACGCCGTCGTGCAGCGGCTGATGGCGATCCCGTGGGGGCCGCCGCTGGGCAAGCTGCTGGGGCAGGTGCTCGCCGACGGGTCGCACCACAAGCTGGTCGACCTGCTGTGCGACCGGGCGTACGAGTGGGTCCGCGACAATCACGAGGCCGTGCAGCGGGTCGTGTCGGACCGGTCGCCGTCGTGGTCGCCGAAGTTCGTCGACTCGTTGCTGGCCGACCGCGTCTACAACGAGATGCTCGCGTTCGCCTGGTCGGTCAAGACCGACGTGAACCATCCGATGCGGGAGGCGGTGGACCGCTTCCTGATCGACTTCGCCGGCGACCTCCAGACCGATCCGATCACCATGGAACGGGCCGAGCAGGTCAAGCACCAGGTGCTGACCCATCCGGAGGTGCAGCACCTGATCGGCACCACGTGGGAGAACGCCAAGCGCATGCTGCTGGACGCCGCCGAGGACCCGTCCAGCGAGCTGCGCAAGCGGGTGCTGGAGGGGCTGATCTCGCTCGGTGAGCGGCTGGAGACCGACGACGCGACGCGGGACAAGCTGGAGGGCTGGCTGGAGGGCGGGGCGGCCTATGTCGTCACGCACTACCGGGCGGAGATCCTGACCTTGATCACGGACACGGTGGAGCGGTGGGACGCCGAGGAGACGTCCCGGAAGATCGAACTCCAGGTGGGCCGGGACCTCCAGTTCATCCGGATCAACGGTACCGTGGTCGGCGCCTTGGCCGGACTGGTCATCTACGCCTGCTCCCAGCTCCTGTTCTAGGCGGCAAGCGTTTGTCCACAGGTGTCGAGTTGTCCACAGCACCCCCTGTTTCAAGATCGAATACCGGTGCCGGCGGGTAGGCTGGCGACGGGGCGGCCACCCCGGGAGTGGTGGGGGAGGCGTAGTTATGAGGCGGTGTTCGGCCAACCTTGCCCGCACACGGTGGCGGTCCGTTCGGTGATCGTGGTCAAGCGAGCGGACTCTGTGGTGACCGCGACCGCCCCCAGCGCCGGAGTGCGGCAGGCCCTGAGATGAGGGCACGACACCTTCAGTGATCATGGGCTTCGACAACCCGCATGATCAACGTGGGGCCGTGCCTGCGCCACAGCAGACCCATCGACTTTGCCGGAACTCCCGGGGTGTGCCGGCCCGGCGGCGGGGCGAGTCGAGGCTCTGTCAATCAGCGCGGTGGTGTCATGAGGCGGCGCTGCGGGCGCGTTCCCTCCAGTTGCGGGCTTTTTCGCGGTTGCCGCAGACCCGCATCGAGCACCAGGTGCGTGAGCGGTTACGGGATCGGTCGTAGAAGGCCCAGCGGCAGTCGTCGGCGGGGCAGATCTTGATCCGTTCCCAGTAGCCGAGCACGGCGAGCCGGGCGGCGGCGGCGAGTGCGGCGCCGAGGGCGTCGCCGGCGGTGAGAACGGGGACGCCGGCGCTGAGTTCGATCCGAATGGATCCGTGGGGCATGCCCTCGGGAGGCGACATCGCCACCGGCACGCCGTGATGGGCGAGCGCGACGGCCCGCAAAGCGTCTCTGCTCGCCCGTGCCTTGTGGGTCGCTCCAGCGGCGCCCAGTCCACGCTCGGCCGCCCACTGTCGCCAGGTGCGCTCGTCGTCGAGCACGTCGGTGGCTTCGGTCATGTTCACGGTGTTCAGGAAGGCGAGCAGCAGTTCGACGTCCCGCTCGGCGTCCCAACCGGTTTCCTGCACGGCGCGAGCGCCGGCGGCCATACCAGTCACTACTCCACTGTATGCGGCAAAGCGGCCGAGGGGCCGAGCTTGTGTCGGAGGCGGCACTTGAAGGAGATAAAGGCACTGATATCTGCAGGTCATGGTGTATAACTCGGGTGTATAGACTGGGGGTATACACCCGGAGTAGAGTTGTCGGCATGTCGATCGGACTCACCCTGCTGGGCCTGTTGGAGACGGGACCGCGGCACGGTTACGACCTCAAGCGGGCCTACGACGAGCACTTCGGACAGGACCGGCCGCTGCACTACGGCCAGGTGTACTCGACGCTGTCCCGCCTGCTGCGCGACGGCCTGGTCGAGGTGGACGGTGTGGAGGCGGGGGAAGGGCCCGAGCGCAAGCGGTACGCGATCACGGCGGCCGGCGTCACCGACGTCGACGAGTGGCTGGTCACGCCGGAACGGCCGGAGCCGTACCTGCACAGCACCCTGTACACGAAGGTGGTGCTGGCGCTGATGTCCGGCCGCAGCGCGGCCGAGGTGCTCGACGTGCAGCGCGCCTCGCACCTGGAGACGATGCGGGCCCTGACCCGCCGCAAGTTGGCGGGTGATCTCGCGGACCAGCTGATCTGCGACCACGCTTTGTTCCATCTGGAAGCCGATCTGCGCTGGCTCGAGCTCACCGCTGCCCGGCTCGACCAGCTGGCGGAGGAGGTTCGGTGACGGGCGCGAACGTTGATGCCGGGCCGCTGCTGGAGGCGGCGGATCTGCGCAAGTCCTTCGGTCCGACGCCCGCGCTGGACGGCGCCGGCATGCGGTTGTGGCCGGGCGAGGTGGTCGCCGTGATGGGGCCGTCCGGCTCGGGCAAGTCGACGCTGCTGCACTGCCTGGCCGGCATCATCCGGCCGGACAGCGGCACCGTGCTCTATCGCGGCGCGGAGCTGAGCTCGCTGCCCGATGTCGCCCGGAGCGAGCTGCGGCGCACGGACTTCGGCTTCGTCTTCCAGTTCGGCCAGCTCGTTCCCGAACTGACTTGCCTGGAGAATGTGGCGTTGCCGCTGCGGCTGGGCGGAATGCGCCGGCGCGAGGCCGAGCGGTCCGCGACCGAATGGCTGGAGCGCCTCGAGGTCGCCGATGTCGCGGACAAGCGGCCGGGCGAGACCTCAGGCGGCCAGGGGCAGCGCGTCGCCGTGGCCCGGGCGCTGGTCACCAGACCGAAGGTGGTCTTCGCCGACGAGCCGACGGGCGCCCTTGACTCGCTCAACGGTGAACGGGTGATGAAGCTGCTGGTCAACGTGGCCAAGGAGGCCAACGCGGCGGTTGTGCTGGTGACGCATGAGGCGCGCGTCGCCGCCTACTCGGACCGTGAGGTCGTCGTGCGTGACGGCAAGACCCGTCAGGTGGAGCTGGCTCAGTGACCCAACTGCGACTGCGGCCGCGTCGGAATCTGCCCAGCCGAATGCATCTGTGGTGGAGCGACCTGAGGTTGGGGGTGCGTCTCGCGGTCGGCGGGGGCAGAGCGGGTTGGGGGCGGCTGGCGCTGACGGCGATCGGCGTCGGCATGGGCGTGGCCGTGCTGCTTGCTGCGACCTCGGTGAGCCACATGCTCCAGGCCCGTGACGATCGTGGCTCCGCGCGCGGCATCCCGCACGACGGCTTGACGCCGACGGCCATCCCGGGCATCGACCCGGTCTACGCGGCCCTGCGGACCGGCCAGTTCGACGGCCGCGAACTCTCCGGATACCTAGTGCAGAAGACCGGCCCGAACGCACCGCTGCCGCCCGGTGTTGACCGGCTCCCGGACGTCGGCGAGGTCGTGCTTTCCCCGGCGCTGTCGAGTTTGTTGAACTCGCCGGCCGGTGAGTTGTTGCGGCCGCGGTTCACCGAGCACGTCGTCGGAACCATCGATCCGACCGGGTTGGCCGGTCCACACGAGCTGTTCTTCTACGTCGGCGTGCCCGCGGTCTCGGCGCAGTCCGGGGCGGCCGAGGTGTACCGGTTCGGCATCCCCAGCTCGCCCAGAACCCTGGACGGGCTGCTGTGGCTGCTGATCGTGCTCGGCTCGGCGGCGCTGCTGTTGCCGGTGGTCGTGTTCGTCGCGACCAGCACCAGACTTGCCGCCGCGGCAAGGGATCGCCGGCTGGCGGCGCTGCGCCTGGTCGGCGCGGACGGCGAACAGGTGCGGCGGATCGCCGCCGGTGAGGCGTTCGTCGGCGCACTGGTCGGACTACTCGTCGGCGTGGCGCTCTTCCTGGCCGGTCGTGCGGTTGTGCCCAGCATCAGCGCCGCCGCGTTGCAGGGCGGCATCTTCGCCGAGGACATCCGTCCTGATTGGACACTCGTGGCGCTGATCGTGGTCGCGGTGCCGTTGCTCGCGGTCGGGATCGCGGTGTTCTCGCTGCGGCGCGTCATGATCGAGCCGTTGGGTGTCGTGCGGCGCGTCCGCAACCAGCGGCGCAAGCTGTGGTGGCGGTTGGCGCCGCCGGCGCTGGGCATCGCGTTGCTGGCCAGTCAGGGCGGCCGGCTCGGCGAGGCGCTGGACGGCAGCTCGCAGCTGCCGGTCATGGCGGGCATCGTGCTGCTGCTGTCCTCGGTGCCGTTGGTGCTGCCGTGGATCGTGGAACGCTTCGTGTCGAAGCTGGGCGGCGGATCGCCGGCGTGGCAGCTGGCGATCCGGCGGCTCCAGCTGGACAGTGGAACGCCGGCCCGGGTGGTCGGCGGTGTGGCGGTGGTGCTGGCCGGCGCGATCGCGTTGCAGACGTTGTTCATCCCGGCCGAGAGCCGTTACCAGCCTGCCGACGCGCGGCCGCCGGCGGTGTCGGTGACCATGTTCGGCACCAATCTCACTCAGGCGCTGGCCCTCGATGCCACGTTGCGCAAGGTGCCGGGAACGGACACGGTCGCCGCGTCCGTCACGGTCCAGTTGCGGAGCGCCGACGGGCGCAACGGGGTGAGCGCACACATCGGCACCTGTGACGAACTGCGGCGGCAGACCGCGATCGAGCAGTGCCATGACGGCGATCTGTTCACCCTCGCCAAACCGGGAACCGGTGATTTCGTGCCGACCGCCGGTGAACGTGTCCTCGTCCCCTCCGGTGCGCCGGGGCAGCAGCAGACGAGGATGGTGGACTGGACGGTGCCGGCATCCATCCATCCGACGTTGCCGTCCGCGACCGACGCCGGTGCGGTGTGGGCAACCCCGGCCGCGCTCGCCGGCATCACCGAGCCGATGGTCGATGCGAACGCATACGTGCAGCCGAAGTCGAACGATGACAACTTCGTCGAGTACGTGCGCAATGCTCTGGTGCCGTTCGGGTGGAGTGCGTACGCGTTCGCGGCGACGAGTGGGATCGACAGCACGTTCACGCTGATCGCGCGGGTGCTCATGATCGGCTCGGTGATCACGCTGCTGCTCGCGGCGGCGAGCTTGCTGGTGGTGGCGCTGGAGCAGATCCGCGAACGACGACGAGCGCTCGCGGTGCTCGCCGCGAACGGCGTCCAGCGTTTTGTGCTGGCGAGGTCGCTGCTGTGGCAGACGGCGGTGCCGATCGCGGTCGCGGTGGTCGTCGCTCTGGTGTCGGGCCTGGTGCTGGCCGGCCTGCTGTTGTACGTCACCAGGCAGCCGATCTCGTTCGACTGGGCCACGATCGCGATCTTCGTTGCCACCGCGATCGTCGCCGTGCTGGTCAGCACCGGCTGTACCCTGCCATCGCTGTGGCGGGCGGCCAACGCCGAAGGTCTGCGCGACGAATGACGCAATGGTCGCGCGCAATCAATGCACTTTGCGATCAGCGAAGTGCATTGCTGCGGCTCTGCTCGAGCGCGGAATCTTTGGCGAGGTGATCCTGGATTCGAGCATGGCGGAACTGGTAGCGGGCGCCGACCTGGCGCAGGACGCCCAGCTTGTGCGCGTCCTCCAGGAACTCCAACAGCCGGTACGGCAGCCGGCCGCGCATCGCCAGCCACGCCCGGGCGACGGTGAACCACCACCAGTTGCGCGACATCACCGCGAGCACGAACCCGAGCAGTGCGCCGGCGCTGAACCCGAGCCACACCATTCCGGTGCGGCCGGCGCCGAACAACAGCGCCGCGGCGGAGCCGACGCCGACGCCGAACACGAGGCAGACCAGACCGACCAGCGCGCGATCCCGGGCCATCGTCGCCTCCGGGCTCGGCGGCCGGCTCAACTCCACCGGGCTGCCGAGCGAGAACCGCAGCGCCGTCGCGATCGCCACGCTGAGCCCGGAGATCAGACCCGGGTCCGCGCCGAACATCGCGCCGAACACCAAGCCGACCGCGGTGCCGCTGACCAGGCTCACCACCAGCATGCTGCGCGCCGCACCGAACCGCACCGCGGCCGAGGCGTTGCGCCCCTTGGACGTCGCGTTCACCAACGTCCCGACACTGACCAGGCAGCCGGCGCTGGCCCCCGTCCAGGAGGCGACGTCCAGCACGGTCAACTTGTTCACCAGGGCGACCATCATGCCCACGCTCAGAGCCGTGAGCAGTCCCAGTGAGATGGCGCCGAGCACGGTCAGCCAGTAGCGGTGCACCAGCCGGCGGAGCTCCCACCACGGCAGCTCGCGCTGCTGCATTCGCGCGGCGAGAAACTCCAGCCACATCTTCGCCTGCTCGGGCCGCCAGTGATCCGAGGTCATCGGCAGGTGCTCGGCGTCCTCCTCCGGGAACAGTGTCGGCACCAGCTCATCGAGCAGGAACTCCTCGATCGTCGTGCGGTCGGGGAAGCGGTTGGGGTCGAGCAGCTCGGTGGGATTGGTGGCGACGTCCGCGTACTTGGTCCTGGTCAGCCACACCATCAGCGGGCTGCCCAGCGCCGCGGCCAGCGGGCCGTTCGGATCGTGCCGGAGCTGGAGCAGCAGCGGTTCCCAGCGGGACGCCCCGACCCGGCTCGAACTGCCGCGCAGCACCTCGGCGAGGGTTTCCTCGGCGACGGACTCGAGCTCGACGATGTGGGCGTTGCGCAGGGGACCGGTCTTGGCCACGGTCGACGTGTAGGCGCGCCGGCGGGACGTCAGCACCACCGGCGTGGCCGGCGGCATCGCACGGTCGATGCCTTGCAGCGCCGAGATCCTCAGGTTGGCCGGGACCTCGTCGAAGGCGTCCAGGATCGGCAGGATGCGACGCTGCTCGATGAGCAGGTCGGCGGCATAGCTGCCGTACAGCTCGATGTTGCGCAGCGCCGGGTAGTCGTCGCGCAGCCGCTGGGTCATCCAGGTGCGCAGGTCCACCCGCGGGTTCCACGCGCCCAACGGCAGCACGAGCGGCAGCGGGTCGGTCGGCGCGGCGTCCTCGAGCAGACCAAGGGCGAGCAGCGTCGCGAGCGAGCTCTTCCCCGAGCCGGCCGGACCGAGCACCACCAGCCGCCGGCTCGGCAGACGTCGGTACCACGGAACGAGTTCGTCGATCGAGCCGCTCAGCGCCGCCGGCTGGCACTTCGGGTCGGCGAGCTCGGGCGCCGCCGCCGACCACGTCACGTTCAGCTGGCACGGCCGGAGCAGCTCCCGCAGCTCCGCCTCAACCCGGAGCTGGCTGGTCGTCGCGGTGGCGAGCGCGCGGGTGGCGGCCGTCAGCTGATCGGTCGTGCTCGGCGCGGTCGCGCCGGAATGCCGCAACCACGGGTCAAGCAGTCCGATCAACACGATGAACAGCACGACCACCGCGCCCAGCCAGGTGGTCGGGTTCACGCCGTCCTGCGTCCACACCAGGCCGACCGTCGCCAGCAGGGCGATCAGCACACAGGCGATGACGACGGCACGCTGCCGGTAGAGGGACACAACAGCATCATGACCGACCCGTCATTACCCCGCGTCGGGATCCGGTGGCGCGTCGTCACCTCTCATGCCGAATTGTTAGGCACGTACGGTGATTTCAGCCCCGGCCGATCTCCGCGACGTGATCGATGCTGGCGAGGTCGTCCTCGTCGTCGGTGACGTCGGCGGCGAACCAGGCGTCGAGGATCTCGTCGAGCAGCGGCAACGAGGTCGTGCGCAGGCTCAGCGCCAGCACGTTGGCGTCGTTCCAGCGGCGGGCGCCCTGCGCCGTGTACGCGTCGGTGCACAGCGCGGCCCGCACGCCGGGCACCTTGTTCGCGGCGATCGACGCGCCGGTGCCCGTCCAGCAGCACACCACGCCCTGATCCGACCGGCCCTCGGCCACGTCGCGGGCCGCCGCCTCGCTGGCCCGGGCCCAGTCGTTGGACTCGTCGTCGCTGAGCGCGCCGTGCACCAGCACCTCATGACCGCGCTTGCGTAGTTCCTCGGCGATGTCGGCGCCGATTCCGTCGAGCATGTCCGCGGAAACCGAGATCTTCACCGGGCACACGCTACTCAACCCGCCGGAAGCCGGGAACGCGTCCCGCTAGTCCAATGGCCAACGATGCGGCGAATCCGGGTGGTCCAGCCAGAACTCCTGTCCCTCAGGGCCGACGGTCAGCCCGAAGCGCTCGCGGGGCGGCCGATCGAGGGCGAGCCACTCCTCGTGCGCGGCCTCCGCAATGCTCCAAAGCTGCTGCGGTCCTCCTTGGCGCACGTTGTGCCGCGCGTAGCGCGCCCACGAGCCGTCGGGATGAGCCAGCCACGTCTCGCCATGCGCGCCCGACCACGCCATCACGTGCGGCAGCGACAGTCCGGCGAAGAACTCGAATCGTTCGGCGGGTCGCAACAGGTGGGTCGCGGACAGGTCGGTCGGTCGTTGTGGAGCTTGGCCGCCGCGCACCTTGTCGGCGAGATCGCTCACGTTCGGGCTGCGGTGCGCACGCAGTGGCATGAAGCGCCCGTCCTCGGCGAGCACTCGGCCGGTGGTGTGGCGTTCGCCGTTTGGCGTGAGCTTGACCAGGCCGGCGCCGATCTGCCGGTTCAGCGTCGTCACGACGTGTCCGCCGGGCACGGTCTGTTCCAGCCACGCCAGCGGAATCGTCGACACCGAGCAGGTGCCCAGAATCCGGTCGTAGGGCGCGTTGGCCGGATAGCCCTGCGCGCCGTCGGTGGTGACGCAGGTCGGGTGGAATCCGCATGCCTCAAGGTGTTCCGCCGCGCGGGCGGCGTTCGCCGGGTCGACGTCGACGGTGGTGACGCGGTGCTCGCCGAGCCGGTGGCACATCAGCGCGGCGTTGTAGCCGGTGCCGGCGCCGATCTCCAGCACGCGGTCGCCGGTGCGCACGTCCAGCGCGGCCAGCATGATCGCCATGATCGCCGGCATGCTGGACGAGCAGGTCGGCACGCCGTCGACGGGGCCGGCCAGCGCCGATTTCCGCCGCGACTCGTCGCCGTCGAGCTGGGTGACCACGACCCGGTTGCGGTAGACGGTCCGCAGCCACTGTGGGTCGGAGTCGGTGATCAGCGTCCACGAACCGTTGACCAGCTGCTCGAACAGCCACGGCAGGAACGCGTGCCGTGGCACGTCCTCGAACGCGGCGCGCCAGCCGGGATCGAGCGGCAGACCCTCGTCGACCAGCTCGTCCACCATGCGGCCACGAAGCCTGCGCGCCTCGCGTTCGAGGTCGGCACGCACAGGTCGACACGGTAGTCCGGTGTGACAGCAAGCACGCGACAACTGCAAGCACTGCGCTTGCAGTTGCTAGCACTCGGTTGTAGCGTGGTTGTCGCAGGGAGGCGGGATGGACAAGAAGAGCAGTGTCGACCAGGCCGTGGAAGCGGTCGCCGACCTGGGACGGGACATCGGCGACTACATCCGCGAGCAACGCAGCAACGCGCAGATCTCGTTGCGCCAGTTGGCCAAGCTCGCCGGTGTGTCCAACCCCTACCTGAGCCAGATCGAACGGGGCCTGCGCAAGCCCAGCGCGGAGATCCTGCAACAGATCGCCAAGGGGCTGCGGATCTCGGCCGAGGCGCTGTACGTGCAGGCCGGAATCCTTGAGCAGCGCGTCGGCGGCGCGGTGGTGGACGCCGTGCTCGCCGACACCGAGCTCACCGAGCGGCAGAAGCAGGTGCTGCTCGACGTCTACGAGACCTTTCGGCGGGAGAACGCGAGCAAGCGCCCCGCCGACGCAACCGAGGACACCGAGGAGTGATCCAGATGCCGACCCTTCCCACTACCGAGGACGTCCGCAAGGCGGGCGAGCAGGTTTCCGCCGCCCTCACCGCCGTCCTGGAGCAGGCCAAGACGCCGCTGCTGGCCGCGCTCGGCGCCGGCGACCTCGCCGGCAAGGCGCTGACCGAGGCCCTGACCAAGGCCCGCACCCAGGTCAACGAGCGCGCCGAGGCCGCCCGCACCGCGGTCGACGACCTGCCGGGCCTGCGCGAGAAGCTGGACCCGTCCGAGCTGCGCAAGCTCGTCGAGACCTACACCACCGCCGCCTCGAACCTGTACAGCTACCTGGCCGAGCACGGCGAGGAGACGCTGGAGAAGCTGCGCGAGCAGCCGCAGGTCAAGGTCGTGCTGGACCAGGTCGGCGACCTGCAGAACCGCGCCGACGACGTGCTGGGCCAGATCGCCCGCCGCACCCGCTCGGTCGGCGAGAAGGCCGCCGAGGACGTGGAGCAGGCGGCCGAGGACATCGCCGAGGCCGTTGTCGAGGCCGGTGGCGACGTCGCCGCGGAGACCCGCAGCGCGAGCCGCAAGGCCGCCAACAAGGTGTCCGCGCCGCGCAAACCCGCCGCCGAGAAGGCCGAGAAGCCGGCC